>Ga0075425_100002884_pt1 | contig 17338 bp, 15 predicted proteins | sample SoiMethybrSBSTD4_FD_75300 | JGI IMG/M metagenome (GOLD analysis project Ga0075425, IMG submission 75300) | Bulk soil microbial communities from a Populus tree surrounding site in Tennessee, USA - Soil MetaG P. TD hybrid SBSTD4 | ecosystem: Environmental > Terrestrial > Soil > Tree plantation... | reverse complement strand
CGCATGCGAAACGAGCAGTTCGGCTTCCCGCTGAGCAAAGCCGAGCTGCGCGAGCTGGAGCGGCGCTGCCGCGAATCGGCCCCGACGCGCTGAAGCGGTATGGTCGCGATTCGCTCTCGCGGCCCGCGCGTTCTCACTTTGCAATAGAGAAAACCAGAAAGTGCTGCCGTGGCAGGAATCCGTGGTCCTGCTTAAGCGTAAATCCCGCCTCTTTCATCTCGCTCAGGATGACTTCCTTCGGCGTATGGTGACCCATGCTATCGAGCCATCGAGCGCCGTTGAACTCGACGATCGCGACGCGGCCGTCGGGCTTTAGATACTTCTTCGCATTGGCGAAATAGCGCGCGCGGTTTTGCAGGTGATGGTAGGTATTGCTGGTGAAAATCAAATCCACCGGCGAAGGCAGCAGCGGATCGTCGGCCTGGGCGAGAACGACCTCGACGTTCGAGTAGCCTTCGTCTTTCGCGCGGCGCGCGAGCGCGTCGTTGAGTCCTTTGTCCACGTCGACGGCGTAAATCTTTCCCCCGGCGCCGACGGCTTTCGCCAGGCGAAACGTGAAATAGCCTCCGCCCGAGCCGACATCGGCGACTTGATCGCCCGGCCGGATGGCGAGGACGCGAACCACCTCATCGGGTTTTTGCCACTCGTCTCTCCCGATGCCCTCGTAGGCGCATTGCTTGAGACGTGTGCAGCCGGCGAGCGCGATCAGAACGAGCAGGGCGGCAAAGAGTTTTCGGTTTTCAAAATGGGATTTCATGAGAACGCGCATGCAAGACGGCTTAACGGCTTATAATTGATCTTATCGTGCCGAATGGTAAAAATCTAATTACACATGTCGCGAGTAGACCAGGAGCAGATTGAGAAGGACTGGGCCGCGCGCGGATTTTCCTGCGGCTTATGGGTCGATCCGCCGGGACGCGTCTGGGCCGACTTCGTCCACGACACCGACGAGCTGGTGCTGCTGCTCGAAGGCGAGCAGGAATTCGAGATGCGCGGCAAGACGCATCGGCTTTCTGCCGGCGAAGAGCTTCTGATTCCCGCCGGCACGCTGCACACGGCGCGGAACGTCGGGGCGGTCACGTCGAAATGGCTTTACGGGTATAAACGGAAATAGCAGGAGCGATACGCCGGCGAATTATTTTCCCATGAACATTTTCAGATAATCGCCGCTCGTCTGTGTGCAGTAGCCGCCTTCTTCCTTCAGCGCCGCGCAGAACGGCGTGACATAGGTCAAATCCCAGGTGTTGTCGATGAGCGCGTAGACCGCGCCGCGGATGCACGCGAGGCGGGCTTCGCCGTCGGCGCTCTCGCATGCGGCGGCGGCCGTCGCGCTTTCGCCGGTGCGCGACAGGTTTGAAAGGTCGCGGCCGATCGACTGCGCGCAGTCGCTGGCGAAGCGGCCGGCCTTGGCGCATTCATCGAATTGCTGCTGCTCGGTCAGACCCATTTCCTGCATGCGCGAAGTCTGCATCAGGTAGCAGGCGCCGCGATATTTGTCCGCGACCCGATTGCAGGGATAGTGCGGGTCGGTGGCGCTCACCATCCGCTTCTCGGTGAGGGAGGAGACCACGTTCTCCATGAAGACGCCGCCGTAGCACGAGTCTCGACTCCAACCATCCGTGAGCGCGTCGCAGCCCTTGAGCGATGTGTCGACTTCGTTTTCGGTGAAATACATCAAGGCGTGTCCGAGGCCGTGGAGGCATTGAAAATAAACCCGCTGCGGCGCCTTGGCGTCGCACGCCGTCGGCACCTTGCGCAGGATCTCGCTCTCCGTGACGTGGCGCGCGGGCGCTTTGCTGTCGCCGCGGAGAAAGCGCTCGACAGCGCCGTGATAGCAGCCCGAGTGGCACGTCTGGTCGCAGGCGAGGAAAGCGTCATGGATATTTCCCTTCACGCGGAATATCTCGCGCCCGAGAGCGTGGACCACGGGATGACAGGCGAGCCGCAAGCCCGCGTCTTCTTCCTCGTACCTGCGTACGGAATCCAGCAGTTCGGCCGGCGAGCGCTTTTCCAGCTCCGCGCGGTAGAGTAGCTCGAGACATTCGTCATTGCCGGGTTTCGCCAGACACGCTTTGAGCGCGTCGAGCGGCGGAGCCGGCGAAGGCAGCTCGACCGCGGGCGCGACGATCGGCGGCGGATCGGCCGGCGAATCGGCTGCATCGGTGGTCATGGGAACGTAGATGCCGATAATCATCGTCGCGGCAAGGACAGCTTTCATGGCAGGCTCTCATACCACAGACGCCGCCTCGCGAGCGAACTCTTTACCCTCATCGGCACGTGGCATAAAATGGGCTAGACAAAGGAGGCCGTATGAAAGCGCCGCTTAAAACCACTGGTATCGATCATGTCGTGCTGCACGTGAAGGATCTCGCTCGCGCCAAGAAATTCTACGTCGATTTTCTCGGCATGGAGGTCGAGCACGAGCGGTCGTGGCAGCTTTTCCTAAAGTGCGGCGCGCAGGGCGTCGCGCTCTTCGAGGCTGACGACGGCGCGGATATCCACGGCGGCAGCGAGATGAACCACATGGCGCTGCGGCTGAAATCCGGCGAGTACGCGAAAATTAAAGCGCTGCTGGAAGAGCGCGGGATCGAGGTCACTGGCCGGCGCGGCGATCCGCACTGCGTCTATTTCTCCGACCCCGACGGCCACCGGCTCCAGTTGCTGATGCCGGGCGAGGAATAAAACCTACCGGCGCCAGACTGCCGCGACTTCCTCGCACGTCGCGAGGTCCAGGAACATGCGCTCCATCAATTTCACTGCTAAGTCGTGCGCCTCGCGGCTGCGCGAGCCTGAGCCGTCTCTTAAAACGACCATGTCATAACCGAGGTTGCGGCCCGTCCGCGCCGTTCCCTCGACGCCGCCCTCCGTGGCGACGCCGCCGACGACGATCGCGCGCACACCGCGGCTTCTGAGCATCAGATCGAGATCCGTTCCGATGAACGCATCGGGACGGCGCTTCTGAAAAATGGTGTCTCCCGCCTCAGGCTTAAGCCCGTCGACAATCTCCCGCCCGTGCGGATCGTCTTTTTCCTTGGCGACGAGATCGCGCGGATCGCTGACGTTGCCGCGTTTCATACGCACGCGAATCCACGGCGGCGCCTCCTCGTGCACGGAATAGTTCGTTTGCACGGAATAGAAAACCGGGACGCCGGCGGCGCGCGCCGCGGCGGCGAGCTTTTTCAAGTTGGCCACAATTTCCTGGTAGTTGAATGCGTTGGGCGCGATTGCGTTCTCTAGGTCCCAGATGAGCAGCGCCGCGCGCGACGGCGCGGCGATCTCGGCCAGAGTCGTGGGAATCTGTTTTCCTTCGAATTGCAGCATAACTCCTCCTGTCGGCGGAAAAGCTTATTCAACCGTTACTTTAAATATATGACCTCAGGTGAGCGAGGCTGCACGGATGCTTTGTCGGCTTCGACGACCGCGGCCGAGAGATCCTGTCCGGTGAGTACCTCGTAGAGCTTGCCCATTGCGGCGGGTGTGTTGACACGCGTCAAGCCCATTGCGCGGCCCATCTCCTGCATCTGGCTCACTGCTGTCATCAGCGGCAGCGGAATGCCGAGCTCGGCGGCGGTCGCGAGCGCCTGGCGGATATCCTTGTAGCTGTTGCTGAGGGCGCCGCCGTGAGAGTTGTTGCGCTTGAGGAAATCTTCCATGCGGCCGGCGGAGGCGCGCGAGCCGGTAGTCTTCAGCAGATCGTGAAAAAGCTTCGGGTCGAGGCCCTGGGCTGCGAGCCAGCTCGATACTTCCGCTGCGGCGACCGCGCTCGACGCGGCGAACATGATGACCGCGATCTTGAGCGCTTTGGGCATCCAAGGCTCCGGCACGCAGATGATTTTCTGCGCCATCTCTTTCAGCAGCGGAAGGGCGCTTTCCAGAGTTTCCTTCTTGCCGCCGACGACGATCGAGAGCAGGCCATTGGGAATCGTGACGGCGGGCGCGCCGGCGGCGTGCAGCGTCGCGCCCAGGAATCGGGCGCCTCGTTTTTCCGCCTCCTCGGCGAGCACGCGCGTGAAGCCCGGGTCGGTGCCGCTTAGGTCGATCAGCGTGTGGACCTCGTTGAGCGCCGCGAGGACGCCGGTAGCGCCGAATGTGGCCGCCTTTACTTCCACGCTCGACGGTAAGACCGTCAGGGTGACCTCGCCTACGGCGTTGGCCGCGTTCTCTGCTTTTATGGCGCCATGACTTCCAACCTCATCCATTACTTGAGGATTTAAGTCGTAGACTCTAAGCCGATAGCCCTTATCGATCAGACGCAGCGCGAGCGGCTTGCCCGCGTTGCCGAGTCCAATGACGCCGATGTTTTTCATTGCGCTTTTTTCCTCAGCGCCTCTTCGGCGACCTTGTACATCGCCTTGACCTTGGCGGGGTCCTGATTCTGCGACGCGCTCAGCATAAAATAGTCCACGCCCTTTTGTGGCACGCCCCACGGCGGCAGATCGTCCTTCGGGATATCCGTGCGCAGCGAATTCGTCTCGCTGTATTTCTGCCAGGCGATCTGCCCTTCGCGCGACATGACCCAGTTGATGAAAACTTTCGCCGCGTTCGGATGCGGCGCCCGGTTGAGCATCGCCATGCAGCAGGCGCCGCCGCCCATGATATCGCCCTCCTTCAGCGGATGCGGCAGGAGATCGACAGGAAGGCCCTGCTGCTTTGCGCGCACGACCGGCTGAGCGCTCCCTATATAAAAATGAATCTTGCCTTGGCCGAGCCAGTCCGTGCCCTGCTCGAGGTGGCGCGTGATCAGAATGTCGGTCTCAGTTAGAAGCCGCGTGATGAAGCGCGGGCCGAGCGCCGGTGAGTTATAAAAAAATACGAACGTCTCGCCGCCGCCTCCGGCGGTCTGCGGGTCGAAAGTCCCGAGCCGGCCTTTGAATCGCGGCTTCAGGAGATCCCACCACGATTGGACCTCGCTGGGATCGAGAAGACGCGTGTTGTAGGAACCGCGCCGTGTGCCGACCTCGCCGCTCAGCAGTACCGCGCTCTGGTTTTGCGGATCCGCGAACCAGAGTCTTTTCTGCCACCAACCGGAATCGTCGTAGGTCTCCGGCAGAACGAGCTGCGGCCGGAGCCGCTCGAGCGCGCCGGCGGGAAAAACGACGAAGCTCGACGACCCGCCCATCAGGAGATCGGCGAGATATTTTCCGGCGCGCCGCTCGTTGAGAATCTTTTGCGTGAGGTCCGCGCCTTTTCCCGGCTCGAAGTTGATCTTGACGCCGGGAAAGGATTTCTGAAAAAGCTCCCACAATGGCCGATACATCGGGTTGTGCGGGCCGTATATCGTCAGGTCGCCCTCGCGCCTCGCCGCCTGGACGGTTTTTTCCCATTCCTGTTTCCAATCTTCCGCGGCGCGTGCGGAAGATAAAAAGAAGTTGAGGCAGAGTATAGCGATCGTTGCGCGCGCGATTGGTTGCATCGCTTTCAGTTTCCGGGCGATTGGGTTACATTCGCCGCTCAACACCATTACTTCTGGAACGTGCCTTCGTCAATGAGAAAAGTCCTCGCGCTGGAACTCCGGAATGTCTCCTACGCGCTCGACGGTCGAACCATTCTCGACTCGGTCGACTGGAGCGTTCGCCCCGGCGAGCACTGGGCGATTCTCGGTCCGAACGGGTCGGGAAAGACGACGCTGCTGCGCATCGCGTGCGGATTTCTCTGGCCGAACGCGGGCGGAGAAGTAAAACGCAACGGCGAAACGCTGGTCAATCTGCCGGAGCTCCGGAAGAGCATCGGCTGGGTCACGGCTTCGCTGGCTGGCGAGATTCCGCGGCGAGAGCCGGCGCTCCAAACCGTGGTTTCCGGTAAATATGCCCAGATGGGACTTTTTTCCTGGCCGTGGAACAAGCCCACGCGCAGCGACTTCAAGCGCGCCGAGAAATATCTCGCACAGATGGGCGCGGCGCGGCTGAAAAGGCAGGAGTTCGGCACACTGTCGCAAGGCGAGCAGCAGAAGGTGATGATCGCGCGCGCGCGCATGACGCGGCCTTATCTCGTCCTTCTCGACGAGCCGTGCGCGGGCATGGATCCGGGCGCGCGGGAAAATTTTCTCGCGAGCCTGGAAAAGCTCGGCAAGCACAAGAAAGTGCCGGCGCTCGTCTACGTGACGCATCATATCGAAGAAATCTTGCCGATGTTCAAAAGGATTTTGATTTTGAAGAATGGCCGAGTCCTCGCGGCCGGGAAGACCGATGCGCTGCTGCGGAGAGAGACGCTGAGAAAATTATACGGCGTCGACTTCGACATCGAGCAGAAGAAGCAGCGCTACTGGCCGATCCCTCGATAGCGATCCTTCCCGAATACTTTTAATGCTCCAACGGTTAAGCCAGATCGTCTTTGGCCCGAATCACCGCTGGTGGGCGCTCGCCGTCGCCGCGCTGGCGACCTTTATGGTGACGACCGACGCCGGCCTTTTGAGCATCAGCCTTCCGGTCATCGTCACGGAGTTCAAGACCGATCTCGCGACCGGCGGCTGGCTGCCGTTCGTGTACGCGCTCGTCACCGGATCGCTCTATCTGCCGTGCGGCCGCCTCTCCGACCTCTTCGGGCGCAAGCGCACATTGAGCGCGGGGTTCACGATTTACGTCGCGACATCGCTCTTGGCCGGCTTTTCGCAAAGCATGGGCCAGGTGATTTTCTTCCGCGGGCTCCAGGCGGCGGGGAGCGCACTGATGATGGCGAATACGTTCGCGCTCGTCACCGCGCTATTCTCCCCGGCCGAGCGCGGCCGCGCGATGGGACTTTCCGGCGGCATGATCTCGGCCCTGGGCTTCGTCATGGGCCCGGCGCTCGGCGGGTTCATAACCTATACATTCGGATGGCGCTCGGTATTTTACGTGAGCTGCTGCCTCGGCGTTGTCGGGCTGCTCGGCGCGCGTTTAATACTGTTCGACGACAAGCCGGCGCACGCCAAGCGAGGCGACCCCTTCGATTTCTTCGGCACCGCCACATTCGCCTTCGGCCTTACCGTGCTGCTGCTCGCGCTCACAGCCGGACAGAAAGGCCTGTGGAATCATCCGCTGGTGCAAGCGGGGTTTGTTCTGGCGGCGCTTTTCATCGCGGGTTTCCTTCTATGGGAGGCGCGGACGCCGCATCCGCTGCTCGACCTCGCGCTCTTTCGCATACGCTTGTTCGCCGCCGGCAACATCGCGCGCCTTTCTAGCTTCGTCAGCGTGAGCATGAATCAGCTGCTCATGCCGTTCTTCCTGCAGTTGGCGCTCGGTCTCGACACGTTTCAATCCGGCCTGCTGGTGGCGACGTCGTCGATCGGCCTCGGCGTGCTCTCGCCTTTCACCGGCTATTTGTCGGACCGCATCGGCGCGCGGCTCCTTTCCTCGGCCGGACTCACGCTGATGGCCCTCGCGTTCTTTACTTTGGGAATGCTCGACCTCGACGCGTCGCGTTTCGATGCCGCGTTGCGGCTGGGGCTCCTCGGCGTGGGCTTCGGCCTCTTTCAAACACCGAACAACAACGCGCTCATGAGCTCGCTGCCGCCCGATCGGCTGGGCGTCGGCTCCTCTTTCCTCTCGATCGTGCGGAGCCTCGGGCTCTCGTTCGGAGTCGCGATTGCGAGCGCGATCGTGAACGTGCAGCTCGTCGCCGTCTCGGGCCGGACCTCGCTCGACGCGCTCGGAAAGTCGAGCGCGTCGGAACACGGCGGCGCGCTGCTGGCGGCCTTTATTTCCGGATACCGCTATGCCTGCTGGACGTCTGTCGCAATATGTCTTGTGGGCGCCATCGCGGCGAGCGTGCGCGCCGTGCGGCCGGTAGGCGATTAGACGGAAAGCGCTTCGACCGACTCGCCGAGGCGCAAAAAGATGAGCTTGAAGCCCGCTACGTCTTTATTCAGTGTGCGGCGAACGGCCTCCGAATAAATGGCGACTTGATGGTGATATCGTGAGACCGTTTCCGCGAGGTGGTCGTTTTCGACGCGGTCGCTCTTGTAGTCGGCGATGAAAATCCTGCCGTCTTTCTCATAGAGTAGATCGATGACGCCTTCCATCACGGCCGCGTCTTCCCAGTGAAGCAACAGCGGCACCTCACGGCCGAGAATGCGGGCCGCAGCAAGATCGCTATACGCAGGCGAGGGGAAGAAGGCGCCCAGAATCTCCCGCAACTCGCTTTCGATCTCGATGCGGTTAGCTTTCCACCTGCCGGTCAACCAGCGGTCCAGAAACGGCGCCACCTCGGCTTCGAATTGTTCCGGCGCGCGGCTGAAATCCCAGTATTCGAGAAACCGGTGCGCGAGCTCGCCGATGCGAAGCGGTAGTTCCACCAGCGCAAGCTTCTCTTTTTCGAAGATAGCTTCGGTCAGCTCCGCTTCGCGCTGTTTGAGCAGCGTCGGGCTCAAGAACAGCGGTTTTTCGCGAGCGGCGCGCATCTTCTCCGCGCGCCGTGTCCATGCTGCCGCATAGGCGTGCCAGTCGACCGCCGGTGCCGCGCTGTCGCTCGGCCGCGCGCGAACCGGTGGCTGCAAGCTCTCGTCCACAGGCTGGAGCTCGATCGCTCCGGCGCCGGCAGGAATAAGGCGGCGGTCCATGCCACCGAGATCGTCGCCGAGGGTTTCCGTAAGCAGTCCGAGATAGCTCGCACGCGACGGCTTATCCGTCGCCGCGCACGAGATCGTCAAGTGCTCGCGGGCGCGCGTCATCGCCACATACAGCACGCGCTTTTGCTCCTCGCGCTCGCGCCGGCGCGCTTTCTCCGCGATGAATACGGCCGGTAGACTCCACCACCGCCCGACGCGAAGCCCCGCCAAGCCCGTCGACCAGTCCTGGAGCACGCAGGACTCGCGGTCTCCGCCTTGATTCGGCACGCTGTGGCTGCCCGCGAGGACCACGACAGGAAACTCGAGGCCTTTAGCCTTGTGAATGCTGAGAAGGCGAATGGCATCGAGATTCTCCTCGGCAAGCGCGCTCTCCGCCTCTTCATCGACGCGCAGCACGCTCGATTCGAGGCGCGCGATGACGCTCTTGAAGCTGCTGAGCGGTTCACGCCCCATGATTTCTGCCTGGAGACGCAGCTTTTCGAGATTCGCGACCGCCTGCTCTCCATGGAGCGCTGCGGCGGCGAGCAGCCGCACGGGCGCGCTCTCGAAGACTCGCGCGACCGCCTCGCCTACCGGCAGCCCGCGAACTTCGCGATTCAGACGCACAAGTATGGCGTAAAGCTCTCGCACGTTCTCGGGCGTCAACAGGTCTATAGGGGTCGTGTAGTCGAGCAAGCGGCGGCGGCTGAGCTCGTATATCTCCGCGTCCGTAAGGCCGCCGAGCGGCGAGCGCAGAACCCCCACGAGCGCAAGCCTGTCGTGCGGGTTGTCGACGGCGCGGAGCAGATTGACGGTGTCGATAACTTCCTGGACTGCGTAAAAATGTCTTTCGCCCTCTACGACATAGCGAAGTCCGCGGCGTCGAAGCGGCTCGATGTAATAATGGATATCGGTGAGCTTGCGGAACAAAAGCGCCACATCGCCGGAGCGGACGAGGCGCGGCTTCCCGGCGTCCGCGATCTCCGCTTTGCCCAATACTTCCTCGTCGAGCCAGCGGGCGAGATTTTCCGCCTCGAGCCGCCGTGCGCTATCGTTGTCAATTCTTCCCGCGCCTGCGGATACTCTGCGGATTGCGACCTTGCGAAACGAAGCGCCTTCAGTCGCTTCCCCTGGAGCCGGCTCAATCGCGACGTAGTGCGGCTGAAGGCCGTCCTTCGGTCGAATGAGGCGCTCGAAGACGCCGTTGACGACGTCGAGAATCTTCCCGTGGCTGCGGAAATTCGTGGTGAGCCGGCATTCGATACCGGCTTGATCCATGATCTTTTTTTCGACCACGTCGAGATAAGCCTCGATGTCGGCGCGCCGGAAAGCGTAGATCGATTGTTTGGGGTCGCCGACGACGAAGATCTTCCCGCGCTCGAGTTGGACGTCTTTCCACGTATCGGCGCTCCGGCCCGTCTCCTCTGCCAGGTAGAGGAGGATCTCGTACTGTACCGGATCGGTGTCCTGAAACTCATCTATGAGAATCGCCTTGAAGCGGCGCTTGAGTTGCTCACGCACTTGCGGATGGTCGCGCACGAGCGATCGCGCGCGCGTCAACAGTCCGTCGAACGAAACGAGCCCCGCGGCGGCATACGCCTTGCGAAAGCGCTCGGCAAAGGGCAGCAGCAGCGCCGCGACCGAGCGCGTGAAGTCGTCGTCAACTTCGAGCAATGCCTTCGCGACGCGGATGATTTCCCGGGCGGCTTCGGTGTCCTCCTCGTCCCATCCTTTCAGCTTCCTATTGAAAGAGCCGGGGAATGCGTCGTCAACCTTTACCTCGGCGAGGTCGGCGGAGCCCGAGCGAAGAAATTTCTGCAATACATCGCGCGCGCCGCGGAGCTGTTTTTCGTTGTTGCGGTTGTCTGGATGGCGCGCGAGCAGAGCCGCGGCCCTCTGTTCGAGCGTCGCAAGCCAGTCGAGAAGCCGCGCCGCGCCGCCGCCGGTTTCCGCGACGCGAGATAGATCGACGCTTTCGGAGCAGAGGGAGAATGCCAGCTGCCGAATGTCTCGCAGGCCGACGCTACGCAGCGCCCGTTTCCAGAGTTCCGGCTGCGTCGAACTCCGTGAAAGCTCCTCATCGAGCCACACGGTCCATAGCCCGTCGAATATGAGCTCGAAGCGCCTGCCGTCGTCTTCGACGAACTGCGGATCCACGCCGCTCTGCATCGGATAGAGACGCAACAACGTCGCGGCGAAGCTATGGATCGTGCCGATTTCGCTGCGCTCGAGGCGGCGGAGCGCGTCGACGGCGCGGCGGTTCAGCTGCGCTTTTGAAAGATGATAGCGCTCCATGAAAGAGCGCACCTCTAGCTGTATCTCCTCGCCGGTTTCCGCTGCGCTGTCGATGCGTGCGGCGACATAGGCTTCCAAACGCTCGCGGAGCCTGAGCCTGATCTCGGCGGCGGCTTTGTTCGTGAACGTAAGCGCGACGGCGTCGGTTAGCTTTATCTCCGGCTCGCGCATCAAGAGATGCATCAGTCGTTCGACGAGCAAGTGGGTCTTTCCGGTACCGGCGCCCGCCGTTACGACGACATTGCGGTCGAAAGTCGTTGCTGCTCGCTCACGATCGACCGCGTCCGGCAGTATCCCAGTCATGGGCATGGCAAGGCGCCTGTTTTCTTCATGGCGATGTGAGCGATACGCGTCGCGTCGGCCTCGGCGCGCCACGATGTCGGCAGGTGCTGCCTGCGACAGACTTCGGAAACTTGACAAAGACGGCAGTGGTCGCCAGGAAGGATAAAGAACCTGCCGCGCCGCATGGATTCGGCGAGAAACGCCAGGTTCGCTTTCAGCGCGGCGCCGCTCTGGCCGTCCCAGATGTCCCCGCCGATCGATGCAACCGCCAGCGGCCCATCATCCCAAGCGGGCGCAAGAAAATAGAATGCCACATCGACGGAGGCTTCCGGATGATGAAACTCCTCGGCCACTTTCTTCGCCAGCAGCGCGTAAAACGGCGGCTGCAGCCGCTGGGCGCGGAGCGACGAACGCAAGAGGTCCTTGTCGGCGGGGTCGCGCGCGCGCTGTGATTTGAGCTTATAATCGATTACCCGGATGCGGTTCGCATCGGGGTCGTAATCTATGCGGTCCATGCGGCCCCGCAGAGAAGCGCCGCTCAGCGGCGCCGGCCAATTTTCCGCCAGCTTCGCCTCCGCTGCATACTCGGTCGCGAGCGGTCGATACCCCGACGTTTCGAGATCGTCGAGGTCGCGGTTCACGACGTCGATCAGCAATGTCTCGATCTGTTCTTTCATAATTTCCCATGCCAGGAGATACCCGACGGCGTTATCGCGTTCGAAAGCGAGGAACGCTTTTCGCGCCGCCGCCCGCAGCAGCGCTTGCTTGTCGCGTTTAGGCCGCGAAGCCGCCGGCTCAAAATATCTCGCGTCGAGCAATTCCTGATAGAATGAGCGAAGGACCTCATGGACGATGAGTCCCATCTCCGCCGCTGCCGGACCCTCGAAATCCTCCGGCCGCTCTAGGCGCTCGAGCCTAAGGATCTTTCCCGCGAAGAACTGAAAGGGGCAGCGCGCGTAGACTTCCAACGATGTCGGAGAAAGCCCGCCGGCGGCGAGGCGAGCCCAATACGAACCCGCCGATCCCACGATCCCGTCGTATTCTCCCAATGCGGCTCCCGCGTCCTCCAACCGGTGCAGCATCTCGCGTCCGCGCAGGTAAAGCGACGGCGCCGGCAGGCAGAGATCGACGATAGGCTTTGCGTCTTTCCCCGCGAGCGTCAGCCTCACGGCGAGCTCTTCCGGCGGCACTAACTCGACGCGGTCGAATGGGCCGACGCCGGCCTTCTCCATCTCGCTCCGTGGTATCTCGACGTATGCGATCGAATGGTCGCCTGCCGCGCGGCAGAGCTCTTCGACGTACCACGACGGCGCGAGCGGGCGCCCGTCGCCGTCGTTCCGTGCGTGCAGACAGTAGAGCCGCTCTTTCGCCGAACCGACCAGGAGGGTGAAAAGAAGCCGCTCTTCATCGAAGCCGCCGAGCTTGGTTGCGACCTTATAGCCCAGAACGGTCTCGAAGAGCTCGCGCTCGCGATCGCGGAGAAACGGGTCTTCGCGAATCGTCCGCGGAAACATTCCCTCGTTCAGCCCTACAATGAAGACGGCACGGAACGAACTGCCGCGTGCGGCCATGGCGTCCAGCACCGCGACGCTGCGCGAGTTGGTCTGGTTCTCCCGGAGCGACCCGCGTTCGAGCCGGCGCTGGTAAATTTCCAGAAAATGCGCAAGCGAGACTTTCTCGCAAACAGCATCGAGCGCGGCCATTCGCTGCAGCACGTCATCGATTGCCGCGGAGACGGCGGATGTTTTCTCCGGCGCGAGCCATTTATTCTGCAACACTTGCCAGAGATTTACATAACGGCTCCAACTCGCTTCCGGAGGCAGCGATGCGAGATCATCTTGGAGCGCGGAGAAAATGCGCCAAAGCGCGCGAACTTGGTGCGCGGGGACGACAATTTCACGCCGGCGCGCGCTGTCGTCGTCCTCGGCGAGGGCGATTCCGCGGCCGGCATATTTTTCCAGCCGGCTCCACTCGTCGGGACCCTTCCCGATGCCGAGCAGCCGACTTGCAAGGTCCCATAGATCAGGCCGTGCGGTCGTCTCGTCCGCCGCAATGCCGGTATTGAAAAACGGCGAGTCCAACAGGTCGATGACATGCGCGCGAACGTAATTCTTCAGCGGCAGATTGAGGAGAAGAATCGCCGCCTTCGCCAGCGGGTGCTCGCCGAGCGGCGGTTCCGCGGAAGTCGTGAACGGTATTCCATGGCGGGTAAAAATCTCCTCGATCCAAGGGCGATAAGGTTCGAGCGAGCGGGCCACGACGCCGATGTCGTCGAACGCGTAATCCTCCTCGTCAACGAGCCGCAGAATCTCTTTCCCGGCGGCGTCGATTTCTTCGCGCGCGCCGAAGCAGGAAAAGAGCTTAATCGGCACATGCTTCTCGCTCGCGGAGCGTGCGGCATCCGTTTCCGCGGAGAACAGCGGCAGGAGCGAAAGATGGCTCGTATTTGCGTCCGTCGCGAGGTTTCGCGGCGTGTCGCTCCCGGCAAGGCCGTAAACGTGACGCTCGTAAAAGCGCGCGGCGAAGGTCCAGGCCGGATGCTTCGATCCGTCGTCCAGCAGCGGAAAAAATGTCGTTACAGGATACTGCCGCACGAGCGCAAGGAAGACATCCAGCTGGACCTGCGTCAGATCGTAAAACCCGTAGTACAGGATGCGCTTGAATGAGCGAAGATATGCCGAAGTCGGGACCTGCTCGAGCGCCAGCAAGTCAAGGTCCGCGTAGTCCCGCAGCTCCCAATTCTCCAAGCCGGCGAGAAACGTCTGATAAACCGTCAGCAGAGCCTCGACGCTCTCGGTCGACTCCTCGAAAAGACCGGCGTGCGCCGCTTCGAGCGCGGTCGTGGCATCGACCGAGCCGTCCTTCAGATCGCGTATCGTTTGCCACAGCGCGCCGGCGCCGCCGGCTTTTTCTTCGAGTCCGGCGAAAGCGTCCACGCCGGGAACCTTCATTCGGATCGTTTCTCGCAGCACCTCTTCCAGCTGACCACTCTCTTGCAGCGGCGGCGTCTGCCCGCCGTATCGCTCTTCCAGCAAGCGCCGCGACAATTGGAAGAATGTCAGCACGTGAAGATTGATGAAATTGAGGCGGCGCTCCCGCGAGACGAGAATTTTCAGCCGGCGTCTGAGGGTATTCGAGGGAACGAGAATCAATACAGGCTCGAGCGGTTCGTCCTGCTTCAGACGGGTGAGCTCCTCGATCAAAGCGTCTTCGAGGTAGGGGTGGAACGGGCCGAGTAGGATTTGCATAGGGAACCCGACGAAAGTACCACAATCGTCATTGCCGGCAAAGGAACATTTCGGGCGCTGGCGAGAGAGAAAATTCTTGCAAATCCACAGTCAAAGCTTTAAACAGGTACGAGAAAACTTTCCGCATGTTTGTCAGTCGAAAAATCCCCCAGTTAATTCTTTTTTTCTCGTTTATTCTGTTCACCGCGCCTGCGATTTCCCTCGCGCAGCAGGGCGCGGTCGTCGCTGACAACGAGCTTGCCGTTAAGGTGGGCAACGCGATTTTGAAAAACGGCGGTAACGCCGTCGACGCCGCGGTTGCGACGGCGTTCGCCCTTGCCGTCGTGGATCAGTCCGCCTCGGGTCTCGGAGGCGGCGGCTTCATGGTGATGTATCAAGCGAAGGAGAAAAAGGCGCACGCGCTGGATTTTCGCGAGACGGCGCCGGCGGCGGCGAACCGGGAGCAGTATGTAAAAAACGGCAAGCCGGTGCCGAGTCTCAGTCTCACGGGCGCGCTCGCGGTCGCCGTGCCCGGAGAGGTCGCGGGCCTGGCGGAGGCGCAGAAGCGCTTCGGTACCATGTCGCTGCAGGCCGTCATGGCGCCGGCGATACAGCTCGCCGTCGAAGGTTTCATGCCGCAGGTGCGGCTGCGCTACGCGCTCGATCGACAGCTCCAAAACATTCGCAAAAATCCGGACCTCGCGCGGATTTTGCTGTCGAAAGAGGAGATACCGTCCGAGCTGATTCGCCAGCGCGAGCTGGCGGAGAGCCTCAAGGCGATCGCCGAACAGGGACCGAAAGTTTTCTACGAGGGATGGATCGCACAGGCGATCGCCGAGCGGATCAAGAAGGAAGGCGGAACTCTCACGCCGGACGACTTGAAAAACTACAAGCCGGTCTGGCGCGAGCCGATCATCGGCCGCTACCGCAAATGGACGGTGCTGACGATGCCGCCGCCGAGCTCGGGTGGCATCGCCGTGATCGAATCCCTGAACGTCCTGGAGCACTACAAGCTCGGCTCGATGCCGCACAACTCCGCCGCTTATCTCCATCTCGTCGCCGAGAGCTTGAAGCACGCCTTCGCCGACCGCGCGCAGTATCTCGGCGATCCCGATTTCGTCCAGGTTCCAACCGCCAAACTCATCTCCAAGGACTATGCCGATTGGGTGCGCAGTAAGATCTCGACCGCGAAGACCTTTCCGCCGAAAGCCTACGGATTGGCGGCGTACAACGCAGAGAAGGGTGGCACGACCCATCTAAGCGTCGTCGATAAATCGGGCAATGCGGTCGCCATGACGCTCACGATCAATACGCAGTTCGGCTCCAAAATTCTCGTAGGCGAGACCGGCATCGTGCTCAACAACGAGATGGACGATTTCTCGATCTATCCCGGCGCGGCCAACGTCTTCGGCCTCGTCGGGAACGACGCCAACTCGCTGCAGCCGAAGAAAAGGCCTCTCAGCAGCATGGCGCCGACGATTGTCCTGGAAAACGATCGGCCGGTGCTCGTTGCCGGCGCAGCCGGGGGGCCGCGCATCATCAGCGCGACCCTTCAGACTATTCTCAATGTCCTCGATTTTCGTATGCCGCTCAAGAAAGCACTGGAAGCGCCGCGCATCCATCATCAATGGTTACCCGACGAGCTAGCGGTCGAGAGCGCAATTCCGCCGTTGACACGAAAAGCGCTTGAGAAGCTGGGGCACAAGGTTCAGGAGAAGAATTCGTTGGGCCTAACTGAAGCGGTCGCCGTCAGGGGAGGGAAGGCGACGGCGCAGCCCGACCCGCGAAGGGAAGAGCCAGCGGCGGCCGGCGAGCGGGGCGAGCGCTCAGCGGCGCCGGCGCGCGCGAACGGCGCGGAGAATCGACCAGCCCAGCGATAGCACGTTGCCGATCCGGCGGAATTTTCCCGAGCCGGCCATGAACGTCGCCGCCGGTCCGATCAGCGCGACGGGATGCTCCTTGATTTGCAGTAGAAAACCCTTCGCGAGGCTCGCCCACCTGAGAGAATGCGCAAGCTGCGCGTAGCTCTCGGCAAGACGCTCGCGCTGACCGCCGGAGCGGATGATCAGCGTCTCGCGTCTCCGCGCCAATTGATCGAGTTTGCTCATGGCTGCGACATCCTCTCGCGATCTTTATCGAATTCGGCCATCGTAGCGGAGAGAAATTTGGGCATCGCCGCAATTTTGCTTTTTGCCGCAAGGCCGACGACGACGCCGATCAGAATATAGAAGGCCGTCACGGCGCCCAACGCCGCCAGCCGGTGCGTATCCCAAAACAGGACCACGATAAACAGTGTGAGGAAGATTACGCCGACGGCGAGAAAAAAGAGCGAAATGGCGCCCAAGACAAGCGTCTGCTTGAGCCGCTCCGCCTCCTCTTCGAATTCGGTCGTCGCTAACTCGAGCCGCGTCTGCAACAGCGCCGCGAAATCCGAGAGTAGATTTCGCAGCGACTCGAAAAAGCCCGGCTCGCCAGCCGGGCCGGGATCGCTGATTTCGCCGGGCATGGACTGAAGTTTAGTCGCGGCGGATCAAAAGTCCGAGAATCAGCCCGACGCCGGCTGCGATGCCGACGGCGCTCCAGGGATTTTTCTGAATGTAAGCCGACGTCGCCTCGGCCGCGTCCTTGGTCGTGTCGAGGAAGATTTCTTCCGCGTCGGCGAGCGTTTCCTTCCCTTCTTTGAGGCTTTCCTCGATTCGCTTTCTCAGCGCGGCCACCTGCTCTCCGGCCTGGTTCGCGGTCGCCTTGAGCAGTGCTTCCGCGTCGCCGATGAGCGCCCTCAAGTCCGAGACCAGCTTATCCGTTTCCATGCGCACCACCCCCTTTGCCTATCATATGATAGTGTCAGCCGTCCGCACATTCAAGCTGTGATGCGCATAGACGCAAGAGTTGACTTCGCTTGTCTGTTTCCATATAGAACACTTCACCGCGGGCTCCCCCAGACCTCAATATTCGTGAATATCGCAGACGATACTTGAAGAGGAGAGAAATAGATGAAGCGTTGTAAGCAAAC
>Ga0075425_100002883_pt1 | contig 17340 bp, 14 predicted proteins | sample SoiMethybrSBSTD4_FD_75300 | JGI IMG/M metagenome (GOLD analysis project Ga0075425, IMG submission 75300) | Bulk soil microbial communities from a Populus tree surrounding site in Tennessee, USA - Soil MetaG P. TD hybrid SBSTD4 | ecosystem: Environmental > Terrestrial > Soil > Tree plantation... | reverse complement strand
ATGGAGCGCCGGCCTCCGGCCGGCCGTTCCGCCGGCTTCCAGCCGGCGTGCCAAACCTGGCACTAAGCCATCGTTCGCCTTTTCGTTCCTGCCCACACCACCGCGAGCACGAGCAGCGCCGCGCCGAACGTGCAGACGATCGTCGCGCCGGTCGGGAGGTCGTAGTGGAACGAGAGCAGGATGCCGGCGGCGCTGACGATCGCGCCCATCGACCAGCCGATCGCGAGGCGTTTGCCGATCGACTGCGCGAAGAGCATCGCCGCGACGGACGGCACGATCAGGTACGAGAAGACCAGCAGCACTCCGGCGATCGCGACGGACGACGTCACGACGAAGCCGAACGAGGAATAGAAGAGGAAGTCCCACAACCGCAGGTTCGGGACTTCCTGGCCGAGGGAGATGGCGAGGAACTTTTTACGGAAGACGTAGTGGAAGAGGCCGACGAGCGAATAGACGACGCCGGTCACGATCACTTCGCGCTGCGACACCGTCAGGATGTTGCCGACGAGCATGTCCTTCAGATGCTCGGTCCCTTCCGGCGCCTTGCTCATCGCGAGGATCGCCGCGGCGGCGGACACGGCGTACACGATGCCGATGATCGCCTCCTGCGGAATCCGTGTCTCGCGATGCACGCGCGTCATGGCGAAGATCGCCGCGCCGAAGAGCGTGAAGCCGAGCGACCAGAAGTAGGTCACCGGATCGTGCAGATCGTGGCCCGCGAGATACGCCGCGGTCGTGCCGAGCGCGGCGATCTGCGCGAGCGAGAGGTCGACGAAGATCACGCCGCGCTCGACGACGTGCACGCCGAGGTATGCATGGATGCCGGTCAGAATCAGACCGGCGAGAAAGGGCAGCAGAAGAAACGCGAACAGATCCATCAGCGCAGTGCCTTCACGAGCAGATTGATGTCGGTGTCGATCAGCGAGATGTAGTCATCGGTGCCGCTCTTCGCACCGCCGACCGAGGGGTAGAGAACGACCAGTTGCGCGCCGGTGCGCTCGGCAATCGACTGGGGCGTCTTCGAGTCGAAGTACGGTTCCATGATGATGGCCTTCACTTTCTGATCCTTCATGAGCTGAATCAGCTCGAACGTGTGCGCGGGCGACGGTGGCACGCCGGGTTTCGGCTCGACGTACGCCGCGACGTCGATGCCGAAGTGCCTCACGAAGTTCGGCCACGAGTTGTGATACGTGACGATCTTCGCGCCATGGAACGGCGCGAGCGCAGCCATCCAGCGCTTGTTCGCGTCGTTGATCCTGATCTTGAAATCGTTCAGGCGCTGCGCGAAGTACGCCGCGTCGGCGGGACGCATCTGCGCGAGCTTCTGCTGGATCTGGATGGCGATGCGCACCGCGTTCGCGGGATCGAGCCAGTAGTGCGGATTGCCGAGCGGATGGACGTCGCCCATCGAGCGATTGACGACCGTCGGGCGATCGAGGATCTCCACGCCGCGAGAGACGTCGAGATAGCCGTTCGAGCCCTGATGGATTTTCGTGTTGCGGCTCTGCTCGATGAGCGGCGGAAGCCAGCCGATCTCGAGCTCGAGGCCGATCACTTCGAGAAGGTCCGCGTTGCGGAGCAGCAGCAGGAAGCTCGGCTTCGGCTCGACGAAGTGCGGATCCTGATAGCCGCGCGCGATCGACGTCACGTCGACACGGTCGCCGCCGACCTCGCGTGTGAGCGCGGCGAGGTCCGCGGTCGTGGTGACGACGTTGAGTTTTTGCGCCTGCATCGGCAGCGCGGCGAGAAGAATCAGCAGAGGCAGAAATCGTTTCATCGTTTTTCCTCAGAAGGTGTGCGCGCCATGCGCGCCGATCGAGAACTGCAGTTGGAGGAGAAATTCGTTCAGCGTCGGTCCGTGATCGAGCCGCGTTCTGCGCATCTGTCCGCGAATCTGACTGAACTCGGAAGGCCAGAACGAGAGCGTCGCGGAGATCGCGCGATCGGTGCCGAAGTTCACCGGCGCCGGACCGCCCGCGAAGAACACCGCGTTGTCGGCGCTGTCGATGCGAGCGCCCGTGTGCCAGCGCTGTCCGAGCTGGTAGTCGGCCGACGCGTACCAGCCGTACAGCGTGTCATTGAGATCGTCGCGTTTGTTCGCGACGCCTTCGAAGCGAGCGACGAACGACCGATACAGCGACTGCTGCAGCGGCTTCCATCGATACGTGAGATCGACGCCGGCGAGGCGGTTGTGTCCCGCCAGGTTCGTCCCCCGCATCCAGCTCGTCCCGACTTCGACATTACTGTCCTCGGTGATGTCCTTGAACAGTTTGAGATGCGCGTTGTAGAGAAGATCGTTGTCCGCCTGCCGTTCGAAAACGTCGTCGACGTTGCCGGCGTACACCTCGCCGGTCGCCTCGATGAACGCGCCGAACGGATTGCCGATCGCCTTGCTGACGGAGAGGCCGACGTCGCTGACGCCTTCCTCGCCGAGGAAGTGGGTGACCATGAGAGGCTCATCGACCCACGGACGCTGATGCGTGTGCCACGTGTTGACCTTTCCGAACGTCGCTTTCGTCTTGCCGGCCTTCGCCGTGAGTCCCCACGGCAGGGCGACGAATTGTGCGTAACCTTCCTCGAGCTCGACGTTGTCGGGCGTGATCGAAACGAAGAAGCGGCCCTTCGCGTATGGATCGATGAACGCCTCGAGCGCGAGCTCGGCCTCGTCGAGCGCGATCGGATCGCGGCCTTCGATCGGATTGCGATCGCCCGCATGTCCGATGAAGTTGCCGATCATCGAGATGTCGGGATTCAGCGCCTTCGACGCGCCGGCGGAAGCCGCGTTCTCGACCGGCTTCACGTCGGTGAGCGACGGCGTGGCGGCTTCGGCCGGCTGCGCGACTTCGATCTTCGTCAGGTCTTCCGAAGGCGTCGCAGTCGTGGTCGCGGGTGTGCCTTTGATCTGATTCAGTTCCTGACGGATCGACTCCGCCTGGCGCAGCAGCTCATCGAGCTTCTGTTCGAGTTGTGCGATGCGGTCGTCCTGCTGCGCGAACGCAGGGACGCTGAGCAGGGTTATCAACAGTGGAATGACGATTCGATGACCACGGCGGGTCATGGCGGTTGCTCCTTTGGCGAACGTCGGCGGGAAAGGCAGGAGCTACGCGACGGGAGGAGCGCGCGCGGGAAGCGCGAGGATGCAGGCCGTGGGGAGGGGAGCTTCGGACGCGGCCGGAAGCTCGTACGCGAGCTCGTCGGGCGCGACCGGTTCCGGCGCGACGACGGTGACATCGGCACCAAATGCGCAAACCGTACAGGGGGTCGGGGTGTTGTGCTCGGGAATGAGCGCGTGTTGATGGAGAAGGGACAGCGTCGCGAGAAGAATCGCGGCGAGAATGCCCGTCACAGACTGCAAACGGCTCCGGCGCAAGGTGCGTAGCATAACCCCGCCGGCGTCCGGAATATGCTCTGTTTGCCAGACCGTTTGAGGAACTTCGTTAGGAGATCGTGGAAATGGCAGAAACGAAATCAGTGCAAACCATTGGCGACAGCGACTTCGACGCCGTGCTCAACGGCGGCAAGCCGGTTTTCGTCGATTTCTGGGCTCCGTGGTGCGGCCCGTGCCGCATCGTCGGACCGATCGTGGAAGAACTCGCCCCCACTTACGAAGGCAAAGCCGTCATCGCCAAGCTCAACGTCGATGACAACCCCGTCGTCGCGCAGCGCTACGGCGTGACGTCGATCCCGACCATGATGATGTTCAAGAACGGCAAGCTCGTGGACCGCATCGTGGGAGCAGCACCGAAGGGAGCGCTGCAGCAGTTCATCGACCGTAATCTGTAATTTGCGCTCTGTGCGAGTTCGTGTGTAATTTGCGCTCTGTGCGAGTTCGTGAGAGGCCGGCGAAAGCCGGCCTTTTGTTTTTGAAGATGAAGGCAGAAGGCAGAGTGCAGAAGGCAGAAGTGAGAAAGGGCGAGCGCCGCGGTTTTTGAATGAAGAATTTCGAATTTCGAAATTCTTCATTCCTCAAGGCCCTTCTTTTTGAATGCAGAAGGCAGAGTGCAGAGTGCAGAGTTGAGAGTTAGGCGAGCGCCGAGGTTCTGCACTCTGCACTCTGCCTTCTGCACTCTGCCTTCATCTCTCAAGGCTCCAACTCGTACCCACCCCTGCACATCGTCTCCACTCGATCGTGCACGACGACAAACGTGTCCTCGATCCTCACCCCCAGGCCGCGCGCCGGGTCGTACAGCCCCGGCTCGATCGTCACGATGTCTCCTTCCTCGACGAGGTCGCGGTTCGACGGCGTGAGCTGGAACGACGGCTTTTCGTGGATGTCGAGGCCGACGCCGTGGCCGAGGCCGTGGACGTAGCCGGTGGTGGTGGCGGGATTGGAGCGGGTGGTGGCGTGGCCGAGCGATTCGAAGTAGTCGCAGACCAGCGCCTGATACGACGACGCGGGCGTGCCGGGGCGCATCGCGTCGCGGGCGCGCGTGAAGGCGGTGAAGACCTGCGCGTGCATCTCGCGCAGCGCGTCGGGGATCGGTCCGATGCAGAACGTGCGGGTCATGTCGAAGAAGTAGCCGCTCGTTTTGTCGGCGGGAAAGATGTCGAGCACGATCGGCGACGACGGCCGCACGGGCGCGCGCGCATCGCCGCGGGAGTGCGGCACCGCGGCGTCGGCGCCCTGCGAGAGGATCGTTTCGTGATCCTCGATCATCCCGAGTCGCGCGACTTCCGATGATACGAGCTGCTTGAGCATCCCGATCGTCAGCGACTCACCGCGATACGTCACCGCGTCGCCGCGGATCGCAACCTCGCGCAGCACTTCGCGCACGCGGTCGACGACGAGCTCCGTCCGCTCGCCGACGGAGCGGATCGCCGCGATCTCGTGCGCATCCTTTCGCTTGCGCGCGAGCTGAATCAGATCTTCGCCGTTCGCGCGATGCAGCTTCCAGCCGCGCGACGCCAGCGCTTCGAAGACGCCGTGGTAGAGATGCAGCGGCGCGTTGCCGAAGAACGCGATCGTGCCCGCGATGCCGAGCCCGCGCAGCGCGCTGTCGTAGAACTCGCCGTAATCCTCGGTTGTGCTGGACTCGATCCGCACCTCGAGGCCGGTCGCCGCCGCCTCGTCGCGCTCCATCGGATACGTGATCAGGACGGGATCGCGATCGATCCGTTTGATGGCATATCCCCGAGTCACCTTCGCGCCGCGGGTCAGCCAGCGGAACGACGGATGCATCGCTTCGTGCATCGGCACGACGATGGCATCCAGTTCACGCGACCGCATGAGGCTGTCGAGATCGCTCAGCATGCGCAAAGGATGAAGGATGAAGGATGAAGGATGAAGTAAAAATCGGCCTGGCTTCATCCTTCATCCTTCATCCTTCCTCCTTCCGCTTCATGTCGTACAACATCCAGGGACACGCGGCGGCGAAGCGGGGAGACTTCCTTCCGAAGATCGCGGAAGTGATCGCCGCCGTTTCGCCCGACGTCGTCGGCCTGCAGGAAGTGCACTGCCGCACGCGCGTCGGGCCTTCGCATCAGGGCGAGGTGCTCGCCGAGATGACCGGGTTGCATCTGCAGTTCGGCCGCAGCTGCGCGATGGACGGCGGCGACTACGGCAACGCCGTGCTCACGCGCGGCACGATCGTGTCGTCGTTCACGCATCCGCTGCCGGGCTCGGGCGAGCCGCGCTCGCTGCTGCAAACCGACATCGACCTCGACGGCGTCGAGCTGACGTTCTTCGTCACGCATCTCGCGGCGTGGGGCCGTCTGCTCCGAGTCGCCCGCCACCAGCAGATCGCCCACCTCGGCGACATCACCGCGCGCGGCTCGCTGCCGCACGTGCTCGTCGGCGATTTCAACGTGCCGCCCGGCGCGGAGGAGATTCGCACGCTGCTCTCGCACGGACATCTCCGCGTGGCGGGCGATTTGAAGGAGGCGACCTTTCCGATGACTCGTCAACGTCTTGACTACCTGTTCTGCGATCCGCGATGGGAGGTCATCAGCGCCGAGGTCGTGCGGAGGGGACCGTCGGACCACTGGCCGATCGTCGTCGAGCTCGGGATGAGGACGGCCTGATGGTCCAGGTTCCGTACTGGGTGATCGGGATCATCGCCTTCGTCTTTTTTCTGAACGTCGTCGTGGTCTGGTCCGTCAAGCGACGACGCCGGCCGCGCCTCGCCTTCGAGACCGACGCCGACCTTCGCGTCCTCGTGCCGTCGATCGTCGGACTGACGCAGGGAACGATGACCGTGGGGAACCGCATCGAGCTCGTGCACAACGGCGAGTTTTTCGACTGGCTGTTCCGCGATCTCGAAGCGGCGAAGCACACGATCAACTTCGAGACCTTCCTGACGAAACGCGGGCAGCTCACGCATCGCCTGACCGAAATCCTCGCGCGCAAGTCGTCGATCGACGGCGTCGAAGTGCGGATGATGCTCGACGGCACCGGCGGCAAGCACTTCGGCCACGATGATCTGAAGACGCTGCGCAAGGCCGGCGTGAAGGTTCGCAAGTACCATCCGATCCGTTTCGGCAACCTCGGCGTCCTGAACAACCGCGATCACCGCAAGCTCGTCGTCATCGACGGCCGGATCGGCTACGTCGGCGGGCACTGCTTCGTCGATACGTGGCTCGGTGACGCCGAAGACAAGCAGCACTTTCGGGATATCTCCGCGCGCATCGAGGGGCCGGTCGTGCGGCAGTTGCAGTCCGCCTTCGCGGAGAACTGGATCGAGGAGACGGGGGAAGTCGTCGGCGGCGAAACGTATTTTCCCGATCTCGAAAAGCGAGGAGAGAGGAACGCGCACGCGGTGTGGCTGTCGCCGCGCGGAAGTCCGTCGGCGCTGAAGCTGCTGCACTACATGGCCATTCACGCGGCGAAGAAGTCGATCACGATTCAGAACCCGTACTTTTTGCCCGATCCCGACGCGCGCAAGGCGCTGCTCGCGGCGGCGGCGCGCGGCGTCGAAGTGCGGGCGATGATTCCCGCGACGGAGGCGAGCGACTCGCCGCTGGTGCAGCACGCCAGCCATCATCACTACGGCACGCTGCTCAAGGGCGGCGTGAAGCTGTTCGACTATCAACGCACGCTGTTGCATCAGAAGCTCATCGTGGTCGACTCCTGCTGGGCGGCGATCGGCTCGACGAACTTCGACGATCGCTCGTTCGAAGTGAACGACGAGATCTCCCTCGCGATCGATGACGAGGAGATCGCGCGCGAGCTCGAGGCAATCTTCGAGCGCGACCTCGAGCACGCGACGCAGGTCCATCTGCACGCATGGGCGAAACGCCCGATCCTGCACAAACTGAGGGATTTCGGGGCGTTTTTGTTCAATGAGCAGTTGTGAAAAACCGTTGGTCGGTTGGTCCGTTGGTCCGTTGGTCGGTTCGTATGCCACGGGCCAACCGACCAACCGACTAACCGACCAACCGACCGTCGTTTATCCTCCCCCCGCATGACTTCCTCCGAACGCATCGCCGTCCGCGTCGCTGTTTTTCTCGGCGGGGCGATGCTCATGGCGCTCGAGATCGCGGCGTTTCGGATCATCGGGAAGACGTTCGGCTCGGCGCTGCGTGAGACGACCGCCGTCATCGCGGTCTTCCTCGCGGCGATGAGCCTTGGCTACTGGGCGGGCGGGCGCGCGGGGGATCGATGGCCGCGGCTCGGAACGCTCATCGCGGTGTTCCTTGCCGCCGCGGCGATGCTCGTGTTCGTTCCGTGGCTCGACGCGGCGACCTCGCCGCGCATCGCGGAGTCGGAGCTCGACTACGCGCTCCACGCGTTTCTGGCGACGAGCATCCTCTTCGCGGTGCCGACGTTTCTCTTCGCGTCGATCTCACCGATCGCCGTTCGTCTGATGGCGACGACCACGGTCCACAGCGGATCGACCGCCGGCTCGATCTCCGCGCTCTCGACCGTCGGCAGCATCGTCGGCAGCATCCTCACCGGTTTTTTTCTCATCGACTGGCTGCAGAGCATCGCGCGAACGGTCCTGTTCGTTGCGCTTTGCGCCTGCATCACGGCCGCGATTCTCATCCTCGCGGCGCTACCGCGCATGCGCGCCGAGCAGCGCGCCGTGGTTCGCCGTTACGCGATCGTCGCGGGCGTCACTGTCGCGGTGATCGTGCTTCCCGCGTTTTTCTTCATTCGCTCGACGCGGCTCGAGCGATCGCTGCTCACGCCCTCGCCGAACTGGAAGGTCCTCTTCGCCGGCGACAGCGCGTATCACCACATCCTCGTGCGCGAGTCGCGGCGGGGCGTGCGTCTGCTCACGTTCAACGCCGGCATCCAGTCGAAAATGAACGTCAACGATCCATACGGTCCGGGCAATGACTACATCGACACGATGCATCTGTCCCGCCTGATGCGCCCGAATGTGCGAAAGATTCTCAACATCGGGATCGGCGGCGGCACGGCAGCGAAGCAGTACGTGCACTACTACTCCGATACCGTCGTCGACCTCGTCGACGTCGATCCGATGGTCATCGACGTGGCGCAGCGCTTCTTCCGTCTCGAGCCGTCGGAACGCCTTCGCGTCCATCTCGGCGACGGGCGCATGTTCCTGAAGCGATCGCCCGGCGTGAAGTGGGACGTGATCATCATCGATACGTACACGACGAATCGGTACGGCGACACCATTCCGCCGCACCTCGTCACGCGCGAGTTCTTCGAGGAGGTGTCGCAGCATCTCGAGGACGACGGCATCGTGCAATTCCACTGCGCTTTTTCGACGACGAAGCTGCTGCCGGCACTCATCCGAACGATGAGTGAGGTCTTTCCGTCGGTGCGGGTGACGCGCGGCGAGATCTTCGGCAGCTTCGCTCCGATGTTGACCTCGAACGAAACCCTGGCCGAGCGAGCGCGTCCGTACCGGTTGCCGTACCTTCCGAACTATCTCGCGGATTTCGGGCCGCGACCGGTTTCGACGGACGTTCCGATCCTCACCGACGACTTCGCGCCGGTCGACCTGCTCGTGCGCGGACGCCGCTGACCCCGGGATGTGCTAGCTTTCGCCCTCGCACGCATGGAGTCAGACGACCAGCAGCACGGCGGCAGACGTTACCTTTTCACCCTCGCCCTTGGCGCCCTCGGCGTCGTCTACGGAGACATCGGCACCAGTCCTCTGTACGCGTTCAAGGAGTGCTTTGCCGCCGAGCACCATCTCCAGCCGACGCCGCAAAACGTCCTCGGCATCCTCTCGCTGATCCTCTGGTCGCTGGTCATCGTCATCTCGATCAAATACCTCGTGTTCGTCATGCGCGCGGACAACCGAGGAGAGGGCGGAATCCTGGCGCTGATGTCGCTCGTGCGGGCGCGGCGTTCCGTGCGGCGGGGCGCGCTGCTCGCGCTCGGCCTCTTCGGCGCGGCGCTGCTCTACGGCGACGGCATGATCACGCCCGCGATCTCGGTGCTCAGCGCGATCGAAGGTCTCAACGTCGCAACGCACACCGTCGAGTCGTACGTCGTGCCGATCACGATCGTCGTTCTCATCGGACTCTTCGCCGTTCAGAAATTCGGCACGACGAAGATCGGACGGCTCTTCGGGCCGGTGACCCTGGTGTGGTTCTTCACGATCGCGATTCTCGGCATCAGCCAGATCTGGCGCGAGCCGCACGTGTTGTGGGCCGTGCTCCCGCGCCATGCCATTCGCTTCTTCACCGATAACCACGTCACCGGTTTCCTCGTCCTCGGCTCCGTGTTTCTCGCGGTCACCGGCGGCGAGGCGTTGTATGCGGACATGGGCCATTTCGGCGCGAAGCCGATCCGCATTGCCTGGTTCACGTGCGTCTTTCCCGCGCTGCTGCTGAACTACTTCGGACAGGGCGCGTTCCTGCTGCACACGCCGGGCGGCGTCGATCAGCCGTTCTTCAAAATGGCGCCGAAGTGGTCGCTCTATCCGCTGGTCGCGCTCGCGACCGCGGCGACGGTCATCGCCTCGCAGGCCGTGATCAGCGGCGCGTATTCGCTCACGCGCCAGGCCGCGCAGCTCGGCTATCTGCCGCGCATTCGCATCGTGCACACGTCGGCGCGCGAGATCGGACAGATCTACATCTCCTCGATCAACTGGGCGCTGATGTTCGCCGCGATCGGACTCGTGCTGGCGTTTCAGAAGTCGACCAATCTCGCCGCGGCGTACGGCGTGGCCGTGACCGCGACGATGGCCGTCACGACGATGCTCTTCGCGGTGTATGCGCGCGAGCGCGCGGGATGGAAAACGTGGCAGGTCCTGCTGTTCCTCGTGCCGATGCTGATCATCGATCTCGCATTCTTCGGCGCGAACATCGTGAAGATCTGGGACGGCGGATGGTTCCCGCTCGTCGTCGGCATCTTCGTCTTCTCGCTGATGTCGACATGGCGGCAGGGGCGACGCGTTCTCGGTACCCGCCTCGCGGAGCAGCAGCTGCTGTCGATCGATGATTTCCTCCGCGAGCTCGCGGGCAACAAGATCCCGCGCGTGCCCGGCACGGCGATCTTCATGTCACGGCATCCGGAAGGCGTCCCGACGACGCTGCTGCACAACATCAAGCACAACAAGATCGTGCATCAGCGCGTGGTGCTGCTGACGGTGGAGACGGAGGAGAAGTCGCACCTCTCGGCCGAGGAGCGCTTCGAGTGGAAGGACCTCGGCCACGGCGTGTACCGCCTCCTGCTGCACTTCGGATTCATGGAGGATCCGAACATCCCGCTCGTGCTGGAATCGCTCGGCCCGAGCCCGGTCCCGTTCAATCCGATGACGACGAGCTACTTCCTCGGCCGCGAGACGCTGATCCCGACGCGCCACCACGGCATGGCCGTCTGGCGCGAGCACCTCTTCTCGTCGATGATGCGCAACGCCTCGAGCGCCTCGACGTTCTTCAGCCTGCCGCCAAACCAGGTGATCGAGCTCGGCGCGCAGGTGGAGATGTAGGGCAGAGGAGCGCCGCCGTCCCCGGCGGCCGTTCCGCCGGCGTCTCGCCGGCAAAAACGAAATCGCCGGCTGGAAGCCGGCGGAACGGCCGCCTGGAAGGCGGCGCTCCAATCCACGCGCGCACTTCCAGCGTATCTGACGAAAAAGCTGGAGGTCATTTTCAATGCGCAAAGTTCTGGTTCTCGTCTGTCTCGCGCTCCTCTCCGTCTCCGCGTTCGCCGATCAGCCCATGCAGAAGAAGTCGCTGTATCAGCGGCTCGGCGGGTACGACGCCATCGCCGCGGTCACGGATGATTTCGTCGGCCGTCTCGCGACCGACAAATCGCTCGGGAAGTTCTTCGCCGGTCACAGCGAGGACTCGCTGAAGAAGATTCGTCAGCACGTCATCGATCAGCTGTGCGCCGCGACGGGCGGGCCGTGCGTCTACACGGGCCGCGACATGAAGACGTCGCACAAGGGCCTGGGCATCACCGAGGCGGACTGGAACGTCGCCGTGAACCACCTCGTCGCGACGCTCGACAAGTTCAAGGTGCCGGAGCAGGAAAAGAGCGAAGTGCTCGCCGCGCTGTCGCCGCTGAAGAACGACATCGTCGAGAAGAAGTAGCTGATTGGTAGTTGGTAGTTAGTAGTTGGTAGTTGGTGGAACCTGCGCACCAACTACCGACTACTAACTACCAACTACTATTGGGGCTCATGCCCGAGCCGCACATTCCCGAGGCGCCATCGGAGTCGTACTGGGACGCTTCGCCCGACTTTCGAAATCTTTGCAAACGCAAGCTCGACTCGGCCGCGTACGCCTGGGCCGAGCCGCAGCTTGCGGCGATGGGAGAGCGCGCGGCACGCGAGGTCGCGCCGCTCGCCGCCGTCGCCGATCGCGAGCGCCCGCGGCTCATCACGCACGACGCGACGGGAAATCGCATCAGCCGCGTCGAATATCACCAGTCGTATCGCGACATGGAGCGCATCGCGTATGGCTCCGGCATGATCGCGATGAAGTATCAGACTCACGAGCACTCCGCCGCCGCTCCCGTCGTCGGCTTCGCCCTCGGCTATCTCTTCGCGATGGCGGAGTGCGGTCTGTACTGCCCGCTGTGCATGACCGACGGCGTCGCGCGCGTGCTCTCGCGCCATGGATCGCACGAGCAGTCGATGCGCGTCGTGCCGCATCTCACGTCGACCGATCCCGCGACGCTGTGGACCGGCGGGATGTTTCTCACCGAGCGCGCGGGCGGATCGGATGTCGGTGCAAACGAGACCGTCGCGCGACCGGATGCCGACGGCACGTGGCGTCTCACGGGTCACAAGTGGTTCTGCTCGAATGTCGATGCCGAAGCGGTGCTCGTCACGGCTCGACCGGAGGGCGGGAGCGAGGGGACGAAGGGACTGCGCACGTTTCTGCTTCTCACGCGCGACAACCATGGTTTTGCAAAGGGCGTGACCATCGAACGTTTGAAGGAAAAGCTCGGCGTGCGCTCGATGGCCACCGGCGAGGTGACGCTGACGGATGCGCGTGCGGAGGAGGTCGGCGGCTTCGCGGCGATGGCGGAGATGCTCAATCTCTCGCGGCTCTACAACTCCGTCGCGTCGGTCGCGGTCATCGGACGCGCGGTGTACGAAGCGCGGCACTACATCGAACGGCGTCAGGCGTTTGGCCGTCCGGTCATCGAGTGGCCGCTCGCGCAGGCGACGTTCTTCGACATCGAAGCGGAACAGGTCGGCGCGATGCTGCTGACGTTCGAAGCGGTCGAAGCGCTCGCACGCGCGGACAACGGCGACGCCGACGCCGCGCATCTCATCCGCCTGCTCACGCCGATCGCGAAGGCGGTCACGGGAAAGCTCGCCGTGCCGTGCGTGTCCGAGGCGATGGAGTTGATCGGCGGGAATGGCTACATCGAAGAGTCGCCGTTGCCGCGCCTTCTGCGCGACGCGCAGGTCCTGCCGATCTGGGAGGGCACGACGAACATCCTCGTGCTCGACGCGCTGCGCGTGATGAACCGCGACGGCAGCCAGGAGCTGCTGCTCTCGCGCATTCGTAAACAGTTTCCGCGCGATGCCGACGCGCTCGCGTACACGCTCGCGTCGCTCGACGAGCACGACACGCGAAGCTGGATCGATCGGGTCGCGCGTCTGTACGAGCTCGTGCTGCTCATCGAGGCGGGGTACGGCGAATACGCGGATCGTCTCATCGCGCGGCCCCTCGGAATGTTGCCCGGCGCGAAGGTGTGGAACGCATAAGATGCGCCGATGCGGCGCCTGCTGTTCCTCGCTCTCTGTTTCATTGCCGGATCTGTGCACGCGGCGCAGCATCGCGCCTTCTCGATCACGGCGCATCAGTTCACGTATGACGTGAATCCCGCGCCATTCATCGTCGAGGCGGGCGACACGGTGACGCTGACGATCACCGCATCCGACGACGGCACCGACGGCAGCGGCCACGGCTTCTTTCTCGAGCAATACGCGGAAGATCTCAACGTCGTGCATCCCGGCACGACGCGCACGATCGAATTCGTCGCGACGGTTCCGGGCACGTTCACTTATTTCTGCACGAGCGTTTGCGGCAGCGGACACGAAACGATGGCCGGGACGTTCACCGTGCGCGAGTCGGCGACGGTGCCGCCGGCGATCGCATCGTTCTCACCGACGCGCGGACCGGCAACGGGAGGAACGACCGTCACCATCACCGGCAGCGGATTTCAAACCGGCGCGACGGTGCTGTTCGGTTCCGAGCTCGGGAAGAATGTGAACGTTGCGACGCCGGAGCGGATCACCGTCGTCACGCCCGCGGAGGATGCGGGCAGCGTGACCGTCACGGTCGTCAACCCCGATCAGAAGAGCGGCACGAGCGCGCAGCTCTTCACGTTCGAGTCGGCGACGCCGATGTCGATCACATCGGTTTCGCCGAACAGCGGATCGACGGCCGGAGGTCTCGACTTCATCGTCACGGGCGCGGGCTTCGTCAATGGTGCGACGGTCGAAATCGGAGGCGTGTCCGCGCTGAATCCGATCTTCATCAACGCCACCACCGTCCGTGCCACTACACCCCTCGGACCCCTCGACATCGACACGCCAACGCCGCGCGACGTGACCGTGACGAATCCCGACGGCAGAGTCGCGCGCCTCAGCGCGGGCTTCACCTGGCTCATGCCGCCGCTCGCGATCTCATCGATCGCGCCCGACCACGGCCCCGCGACCGGAGGCACGCGCGTCACGATCATGGGCGCGGGCATCACGACCGCGATTCCGATCACGGTCCTGATCGGCGGCGTCGCGGCGACGCACGTCGAGATCCTCGACCCGATCACGCTGACCGCGGCGACACCAGGCGGGGCGGGTGAGGCCGACGTCGTGCTGCGCCGCGGCACCGAGACCGCGACCCTCGCGAAGGGGTTTCAGTACGAGGGCGCGCCGAAAAGGCGCGCGGTGAAGAAGTAGGGGGTCAGGCCTTCACTTTTCACTTTCTCCACGCGGAGTAGAGAAAGTGAAAAGTGAAGGCCTGACCCCCTAAAAGAGCTTCAGCCCCGCCGCCTGGGTCTGCGCGAGGAGGTCGAGGAAGCGCGCACGCGGAATGTCGCGCGCGCCGAGGGCTTTCATGTGGGGCGTGGAGACCTGGCAGTCGATGAAGGTGGCGCCGCGCGCGCGGACGTGATCCGCGAGGAACAGCAGCGCGAGCTTCGACGCGTCGGGCGCGCGATGGAACATGCTCTCGCCGGTGAAGACGCCGCCCGCGTCGACGCCGTACAGACCGCCGGCGAGCTGCTCGCCGTCCCACACCTCGACGCTGTGCGCGTCGCCCGCGTCGTGCAGCCGCGTGTACGCGCGGATGATGTTCGGTGCGATCCACGTCCCGTCCTGATCCGGCCGCTCCGACGCCGCGCAGGCGCGAATCACCGCGCGGAAATCGCGATCGATGGTGAAGGTGAAGGCCGAATCCTTCTGCGCCCGGCGCAGCGTTCGCCCGACGTGCAGCTCGTCGAGAAAGATGACCGTGCGCCGCCGCGGCGAGAACCACGGCAGCGGCAGCCCCTCGTGCGGCCACGGAAAGATGCCCTTGCGATACGCCTCGCGCAGCGTGTCGACGGCGAGATCCTCACCGAGCGCGACGACGTCGGACGGAGCGTAGCGAGGATCGGGGAAGTGGGACATGCAAAAGAAGGCAGAGGGCAGAGGGCAGAGTGCAGAAGTGAGAATCTCTCAATTCTGCCTTCTGCATTCTGCCTTCTGCATTCAATAGGTCAGCGTCAGCTCTTCTGCTGCGTCCACGATCACATTCCCTCCGCCCGCGAGCCTGCCGAACAGAATCGCATCCACCAGCGGTTCTTTGATCTTCGCCGAGATCAATCGCGCCATCGGTCGCGCCCCGAATTTCGGGTCGTATCCGTTTTTCGCGAGCCAGGCGCGTGCGGCAGGGCGGAGCTCGAGGGTCACGTTTTTCGCTGAGAGTTGCGTCTGCAGCTCGGCGATGAATTTGTCGACGACGAGCTCGATCGTTTCGAACGCCAGCGGCTCGAACGCGATCCATGCGTCGAGGCGATTGCGGAACTCGGGCGCGAACATGCGCTCGATCGCGCCGCGGCCTTTGCCGCTCGCGGGATTGTTGCGGAAGCCCATGCCCGCGTCGGTCAGCTCGCGGCCGCCCGCGTTCGTGGTCATGATCATGATCACGTTGCGGAAGTCGGCCTTCTTGCCGTTGTTGTCGGTGAGCGTCGCGTGATCCATCACCTGGAGCAGGATCGAGAAGAGATTCGGATGGGCCTTCTCGATCTCGTCGAGCACCAGCACCGCGTACGGCGTGCGGATGATCGCGTCGGTGAGCAGGCCGCCCTGATCGAAGCCGACGTATCCCGGCGGCGCGCCGATCAGACGCGAGACCGTGTGCGGCTCCATGTACTCGCTCATGTCGAAGCGGATGAACTCGACGCCGAGGGATTGGGCGAGCTGTTTCGCGAGCTCGGTCTTGCCGACGCCGGTCGGACCCGAAAAGAGAAACGATCCGATCGGTCTCTCCGCGGCGCCGAGACCGGAGCGTGAGAGCTTGATGGCATTGACGATCTGCTGAATGGCGTGATCCTGGCCGTAGATCACGCGACGGAGATCGGCATCGAGCACCTGCAGACGATCCTTCTCACTCACGGCAACGGTGCGCGGCGGAATCTTCGCCATGCGCGAGATCACGGTTTCGATCTCGTGGATGTCGATGACGTCCGCGATGGCGGATGGCGGATGGCGGATGGCAGAAGCGGAGCCGCCATCCGCCATCTGCGATCCGCCATCCGAACGATTCATCCTCGCCCGCGCTCCCGCCTCGTCGAGCACGTCGATCGCCTTGTCCGGCAGATGGCGGTCGTGCAGGTACTTCGCGGAGAGCTCGGCCGCGAGGCGCACCGCTTCGTCCGTGTACGTCACGCCGTGATGCTCCTCGTAGTAGCCCTTCAGGCCCTGGAGGATCTCGATCGTCTCCGCGACGGTCGGCTCGCCGATCTCGATGCGCTGAAAACGGCGGGCGAGCGCGCGATCGCGCTCGAACGACTGCTTGTACTCGCCGTACGTCGTCGATCCGATCACGCGCAGCTTGCCCGACGCGATCGGCGGCTTGAGCAGGTTCGAGGCGTCCATCGTGCCGCCGCTGACCGCGCCCGCGCCGACGATCGTGTGGATCTCATCGATGAACAGGATGGCGTTCTTCTTGTCGACGAGCGCCTGGATCACGGCCTTCAGCCGCTGCTCGAATTCGCCGCGATACTTCGTGCCCGCGAGCACCGCACCCATGTCGAGCGACCACACTTCGACGTCCATCAGCACCGCCGGCACCGCTTTCTGCGAAATCCGCAGCGCCAGTCCCTCGGCGATCGCCGTCTTGCCGACGCCCGGCTCGCCGACGAGCAGGGGATTGTTCTTGCGGCGGCGGCAGAGGATCTGGATCGTCCGCTCGAGCTCCGCCGAACGGCCGATCAGCGGATCGATTTCTCCCTTTTCCGCGCGCTCGACGAGATTCGCGGCGAAACTCTTCAGCGGATCGCGCTGCGGCGGCGCGGCCTCTTCGTCGGCATGCACGAACGCGGGCTGACGCTGCGCATCGGCCTCGCTCGTTGGAACGCCGTGCGAGAGAAACGTCAACACATCGAGCTTGTTCACGCCCTGATTGCGCAGCAGATAAACGGACTGGGATCGATCGGCCTGATAAATCGCGGCGAGCATCTGGCCGGTGTCGACTTCCTTCTTCCCGGAGCTCTGGGCGTGGAGCTGCGCGTATTGAATGACGCGCTGCAGCTGCGAGGTCAGCGTCGGCTGGACGTCGTCCTCCGTGAGCTGCTCGTAGTTCTTGTTCATGAAATCATCGAGCTGCTTCTTCAGCAGATCGACGTCGCCGCCGCACGCGCGAATCACCTCGGCGACGTCGCGATCGTGCAGCAGCGCGAACAGCAGATGCTCGATCGTGACGTACTCGTGCCGCCGCCGAACCGCGTCGGCGACGGCCATTTCGAACGAT
>Ga0075425_100002882_pt1 | contig 17340 bp, 14 predicted proteins | sample SoiMethybrSBSTD4_FD_75300 | JGI IMG/M metagenome (GOLD analysis project Ga0075425, IMG submission 75300) | Bulk soil microbial communities from a Populus tree surrounding site in Tennessee, USA - Soil MetaG P. TD hybrid SBSTD4 | ecosystem: Environmental > Terrestrial > Soil > Tree plantation... | reverse complement strand
TTTCGGCCCGATTTACTGGTGCCGTTCTTGCGCTGCGCGACTGGCTGAACGGAGGTACTAGACCTATGCAGCGCAGACGCACGCGATCAATCGCAATCGTGTTGCCCATTCTTCTCACACTCGCCGCCACATCATCTGTGGCCACCGCGGACGAACATCTTCGCGGCGTGGTGACGGGCCGCGGAACCGATGGTTCATTGCTGGTTCGCACCGACACAACCGATATGGTCGTCGTCATCGACGAGAACACCGCAGTCCGGGAGCGATCGGGGCTGCGTTCCATCAAGGTTGATGTGCCGTCGCTGGTCCCCGGCCTTCGCGTGGATGTCGAAGGGACGTTTCAGACCACGACGCAATTCCTTGCCGAGCGGATTACGTTTACGCGCACCGATCTGAAGATCGCGCGCGACATCGAGGCAGGACTGACCCCAACCAACGAGGCGCTGCGTGACAGCCGCACGCTGATCGATACCAACCAGCAGCAGAACAACCAGCGATTCGACCAGCAGGGCCAGCAGATCGCCGCCAACGACCAGAAGATCGTGGCAACCAGCGGCGCGGTCGAAGCGACCAACGCCCGCATTGCCAATCTCGACGACTATTCCGTCGTGGACACGTTGACTGTCTATTTCGCGAACGGGCGCGCGACGATCCCCGCCGCTTATCAGACCCAGCTGCGCGACCTGGCGCAGAGGACGAGAACGAACAACGGCTATTCGGTGCAAATCGAAGGACACGCGTCTGGCGTGGGTCCGTACGCGTTGAACCAGCGTCTGAGCCGTGCGCGTGCGGAAGCCGTGGCGATGCTGCTGCAGCAAAGCGGCGTGCCGACAACGAAGATGTTTGTGCCGGCGGCGATGGGTATAAGCGACCAGGCCGCGAGCAATACGACGAGAGAAGGGCAGGCGCAGAACCGCCGCGTGGTGATCCGCGTGCTGCAGAACCGCGGTATTACCGGCAACTGACCTGCATCGTGCTGAGCGTGGCCGGCGCTAACCGCCCGGCGAGACGCTCAGCACGTAATCCCTGACAAGCAATCCTGAGTGGACGAGTGAGTCCGTCGCACGATCGAGCTGACGCGTCAGCTCCGCGACGATGTACACGGTACGGAAATCGATGCCGTTCCCGCGAAACATCCGCTCCCTGAGCCTGCGTTCGGCCTCGTCACAGCTGTCCTCGACAGTGGCCAGGCGGTCGATCGTCACGAGAAACCGTTCGAGCTCCGATCGCGCCGTGCAGCGCGACAGCTCGCGCGCGTCCTCGAGGCACCGCACGTAGTCGCGCGCGGCGTGGCTTGCGAGATCGGCGAGCTGGTCGAGCAGCGAGGCCACATCCGCGTCGAGGCTGTGCGGAACGAGGGTCAGCGTAAACGCCGCTTCTTCGAATACCTTGACCGCCCGATCGCCCTCAGACAAGAGCCGTCGCAGCTGACGCCCGTGATCCACCGTATCTACGCTGCGTCGTGCGCGCTCGATGATCGCATCAGCTTCCGACTTCCACGAGCGCAGGAGTTCGGCCGTACGGGCGACGTCCGCGCCATCGTGGGTCCTCAGCGTTGTCACCGTTCCGCGAATGCGCTCGACCATGCTGGCAAGCAATGCGGCGTGTTCCGCAATTGCGCCGAGCAGCGTCCGATCGGCGCGCTGCAGATACATCAGCAGCTCCGCCTCGATCTCGTCGTCGATCAGCCGCGGCGACAGGCGACGCGTCAAGCCGGAGGCTGTGATCTGGAGCACCGCCCTGAGAAAACGTGTGGCGCCGTCGCGCCCGAGAATCTCGTCGAGCCTCGTGCCGAGTGGCAACTGCGTCGACGCGGTTCGTGCCAGCGCCGTATGAATCAGCCGAATGTCGCCGGCATGCACGAACCCGTGGTGACCGACGTTGTTGTCGGCCGCCCACTTCAGCAGAGCACCCGCATCCGCTTTGCGGACGAATCGTCCGAGCCGTTTGCGCGCGCGGTTCCAGTCAATGAGAAACACCAGCCGCGAGCCGACAGCGCTGAGAAACGATTCGACGGCACTCTCCTCAGCGGCTTCATACGAGCCAAGGCAGGTCTCGAATCCTCCGCCGTCAGATGTTTCCTTCCAGACGATATGGTGGGGCTCGAGCAAATCGCGAAGAAACCGCGATCGGCCGCGATGAACGTCGGCGTAGTGGATGGTCACGACGCGACCCGTCACGTGGATGACGACGACATGCGCATCGGCGACGGCTAGGTCGTTCTGGATGGACAGGCGATCGCCGTCGCGCGTGGCGATTGTCTGCAGGCCGGGATGATCGAATTTCAACGACGCCGTCTCGTGAATGCCGCGCATGAACGCGCGTACCAGATGACGATCGACGTCGGTCAGGCCATATACGTGCGCGCCGTCGAGCAGCTCGACCGACACCGTGGCCTGCAGGCGATTCAGTTCCCAATGCAGATCCATGACGAGCCGGTGCAGCGTGTCGTGACCGTTGCTGGTAACGCGCGTCAGTGTCTCGATCGCGCCGGCCGTCACGTGTTCGTCCGCGCTCGGGGGAACGCGGGCGACCTGCTCGTCGAACCGTCGCGTATAGATGCCGGCGCGTTCCGACAGCTCGCCGTGCATTGCCGCCGAGACGGTCACCGGCTCGAGCATCGCGCGCGCATCCGCAAAGACGCGCTCCAGAATTTCGGACGCGCCAGGGATGTGGACGACGCCGCGCGTGACCATATGGCTGGCGCCGACGACCTGATCCAGCGCTTTGTCGGGGAGATCCGCCGCTTCGCGTTCGCTGCGCAGGTCGGGAACAGGACCCTCGGGAGACTGCGCGTAGGCGTATGCGGCATGCAGCAGCATCAGGTAGTAGCGCAGCCGGTCGTGCGCCGCCAGCCCCCGGTTGATCAGCTCTGGCAGGCGCAGGCTTCGCTGGCCGATTTGCTCCAGGATGTCCGACTTGGTAGCCATGCGACTCGCTCCGGCGACTTCACGCGCGATGTGATCACCGCGCGAACGACCGCGTCGGGTAATGCGTGAACACGCGGTGGACGATCATGTCGATCTGTTCCTCGAGCTGCTGCTGGTCCATGTCCACTGGCATCTCGACGCGTGCGCGGAACAACTCGCGGCGGCTGCCAGGCTCGAGCATCAGGACGATGAGCGTGCCGACGGAGTACTCCGGATACGCACCCGAACGGCGATCCGCCTTCCCGTGGACGTCGACGTTCGTCCGCCGCAGCGCGCCATACGTGATGAGCACGTCGCTCTGCCCGGCGCCTCGCTGCATCAACCCGACCGACGAGAGCTCGCGATCGACCGCCGCGACGATGTGGCGGTCGAGGCCGGGATCGAACGTCGCCCACCCCGGCGTCCACGCATAGGTCCGCAGCGCGTCGAAATTCGTGTCCTTGTCGACCTTCAGCGTCACGTGGTACTTCGCCATGGGCGCCACGGCGACGGCAGCAATCACGGCGCATGCGATCACCCATGTGGTCATGCCTGCCGCTCGTGCAAGCGGCGATCCCCGCATTGCGCCTGCATTGGCGACGCTCGCTCACCGCAGGTGGTGATCGCGGGGAGTTCCCTTGTGACTTTCTCAGTAGTACTCGGGAACAAACCTTCGTCCCTCGAGCGCTGCCTCATCGTCGTAGGCGTGCTTGTGGGATCGACGAGGGAGAGTGACGTTCGGACGATCCAGTTTGTGGTGCGGGATCAACTTCAGCAGGTGGGCGATCGTATTGAGCCGCGCCCGGCGCTTGTCATCGCTGCGGACGATGTGCCAACGCGCCGCGTCGGTGTCGGTGGCGTTGAGCATCGCGTCGCGTGCGCGTGAGTATTCGTACCATTTTGCGCGCGACGGCAGATCCATCGCGCTCAGCTTCCACTGACGCAGCGGATCTTTGATGCGCGCGGCGAAGCGCCGTTCCTGCTCCTTGTTGCCGACTTCCAGCCAGAACTTGATGAGCAGCAGTCCGGTCTCGACCATATTGCGCTCGAACGTCGGACAGAGGGCGAGGAAGCGCCGGTATTGCTTCTCCGAGCAGAAGCCCATCACGTGCTCGACACCGGCGCGGTTGTACCAGCTGCGATCGAAGATGGTGATCTCCCCGGCGGCTGGGAAATGCGGGAAGTAGCGCTGCATGTACATCTGGCTCTTTTCGCGATCCGACGGAGCGGGCAGCGCGACCACGCGAAAGACGCGCGGGCTGACCCGTTCGGTGATGGCTTTGATCGTTCCTCCTTTGCCGGCGGCATCTCGGCCTTCGAACACGATGACGACGCGAAGGCCTTTGGCCTTCACCCATTCCTGCAGCACGCAGAGGCGCGCCTGCAGCTTCTGCAGCTCGTTCTCGTACTTCTTCCGCTTCATGGCTGCCAGCCTCCTCCAAGCGCGCGATACAGTTCCGCGCGCGCGCGCAATTCGGCGCCGGAAGTCTGTGCGAGCTGCAGCTGCTGCTCGAAGAGATCCTGGTCAGCGGTCAGGATTTCGATGTAGCTGGCGAGGCCGTTGTTGAAGCGGGCGCGCGACAGGTCGGCGGCGCTGCGCAGCGAGGCGACACCTGTCTGCTGCTCCGTATAAATGTCCGCGAGTTTCTGCACCGTAATGAGTGCGTTGGCTACTTCACGGTATCCATTGAGCGCGGCCTTCTCGTATTGCGCGACCGCTTCGTCGTAGCTCGCTCGTGTCGCTTCCAGGTTGTTGCGCAGTCGGCCGCCGGTGAACACCGGCTGCAGCAGCGACGGGGCGGCTTGCCAGACCGTGCCGCTGCCGCCGAGCAGCGTCGAGAGTCCACCGCTGATTCCTCCGAGAAAGCTGGTCAAGCTGATGGCGGGATAGAAGAGCGCTTTCGCGGCGCCAACGTTGGCGTTGGCCGCTACGAGCAGCTGCTCCGCTTCTACGACGTCGGGCCGGCGCTCAAGGAGAGCTGCGGGAAGCCCGGGAGGAATCAGCGGCGGTGGAGATGGAAGCGTGTCGAGGCGCTCGCGCGCGACCGGCGCCGGTGGCCGGCCGATGAGCAGGGAGATCCCGTTCTCGGCAACGGCAATTTGCCGTTCCAAATCAGGGATGGCGGCTGCGGCCTCGGTGCGGAACGCCGTAACGCGATCGACTTCGAGCTGGTTCGACACGCCGCCATTCAACCGGTTCTCGAAGAACGTGACGGTCTCGTTGCTGACGTTCAGCGTCCTGCGCGCGATGTCCAGTTGGACGTCGAGCTCGCGTAGCAGGAAGTAGGTAGACGCAACATCCGCAACCAGGGTGACGAGAACACCGCGCCGTCCCTGTTCGCTGGCCAGCATGCGTGCAACGGCAGCTTCGTGTTCACGCCGGATGCGGCCGAACAGATCCAACTCCCAGGACAGCTGAAAGCCGTAGACCGTGTTCTGCTGAACGTCGCCGTTGTTGGTTCCCGAGTTCTGCTGCACGGTGTACGCCGCGGCGGCGTCGACCTGCGGATAGAGAAACGATTTGGCGATGCCGGCTTCGGCGCGGAAACGTTCGACGCGCGCGGCGGCAGCGCGCAAGTCGAGGTTGTTCGCAATCGCCTCCCGAATTAGCGCCTGCAGCGTCGGATCCTCGAAGACCTGCCACCAGCGCAGATCCGCCAGCGATGCGGCTTCGGATGTCTCCACGAAACGGAACTGCGGCGGCGTAACGACGGGCGGACGATGGTAGTCCGCGCCGACTGGTCCGCATCCGGCGAGGAACATCGCGAGCATGGCGGTCGCCGTGCGCAGGATGGCGACACGCCGGTTCATCACCCGCTCGACGAGCACGAAAAGGACCGGAATCAGGCAGACGCCGATGATCGTGGCGATGAGCATGCCGGAAAAGACCGCCATGCCCATCACTTTGCGGGCTTCAGCGCCCGCACCCGACGCCGTCAACAGAGGAACGACGCCGAGGATGAACGCGAAGGCGGTCATCAGGATCGGCCGGAACCGAAGCCGCGCCGCCGACAACGCGGACTCGACCAGCGGCTTGCCCGAGTCGTGCTCCATCTTCGCGAACTCGACGATCAGGATCGCGTTCTTCGCGGCGAGGCCGATCAGCATGATCAAGCCGATCTGGGCGAAAACGTTATTGATGTAACTGGGGGACATTTGGCGCGCGAGCCAGAGGCCAAGGTAGGCGCCAAACGCCGCAAATGGCGTCCCGAGGAGCACGCTGAACGGCAGCCCCCAGCTTTCGTACTGTGCCGCGAGGATCAGGAAGACGAGGAAGACCGCGAGCATGAACGTCAGCGCCACGCCAGGCGCCTTCCGTTCCTGATATGACATGTCCGCCCAGTCGTGGGTCATGTCCGACGGCAGCACGTCGCGCGCGACCTCCTCGAGGGCGTCGAGCGCCTGCGCCGACGAATAACCGGCCGCGGGAACGCCCGTGAGCTCGGCGGCACGAAAGAGATTGAAACGGTTGGTGAATTCCGGTCCCGCGCTCGGCTTGGTCGTCAGCAGCGTATCGAGCGGCACCATGCCACCGTCGCGGTTGCGCACGAAGAAGAGTCCGAGCTGCTTGGGATCCTGTCTGAACTGCGGTTCGGCCTGCAGATAGACCTTGTACACACGGCCGAACTTATTGAAGTCGTTGACATACGAGCTGCCGAGAAGCGCACCGAGCGTCGTGTTCACGTCGTCGAACGGCACACCAACTTTCAGTACTTTGGTCCGATCGATATCGGCATAGATCTGCGGTACGGTTGCGCGATACAACGTGCTGATGCGGCCGATCTCCGGCCGCTTGCGGGCCGCGTCGATGAAGCGCTGCGTCTGTTGCGCGAGATATTCCGGCGGGCCTCCACTGCGATCCTGCAGCTCGATGGTGAAACCCGCGCCGGTGCCGAGTCCCGGAATGGCGGGCGGACCGAACGCGACAACGGACGCCTCGCGGATCTGCTGCGCGAACTCCTTGTTCAGCGCTTGAACCACGCCCGGGGCCGCCGCTTCGATTCCATGTCGCTCATGCCATGGTTTCAGCTCAACGAAGAAGAAGCCGATGTTCGAGGAGTACGCGCTGGTCAGGAGACTGTAGCCGCTGATGGTGTTGAAGCCCGCAACATCGTGATTCCTTGCCAGCACCGCCTCGGCCTTGCGCATCACCGCGTCGGTGCGTTCAAGCGACGCGGCGTCCGGCAGCAAGACGTTGACCAGGAGATAGCCCTGATCCTCTTCAGGAATGAATCCGGTCGGCACGTGTCGGACGAGGACTACCGTCACATAGACAAGCACGCCGACGAAGGCCATGCTGCGAAGCATCTTGCCGACCAGAATTCCGGTGAAGCTCACGTACGCGTCGGTGGTACGGCCGAAGATTCTGTTGAACCAGTTGTAAAACGGCGTCAGCAGCGTCCGCTTGCCGCTCGCCGGCTTCAGCAACATCGCCGAGAGCGCCGGGCTGAGCGTCAACGCGTTCACCACCGACAGCAGCACCGAGAGCGCAATGGTGATTGCGAACTGCTGGTAGAGCCGTCCGGTAATCCCACCCATGAAGCCGACCGGTACGAAGACGGCGCTGAGAATCAGCCCGATTGCGATGACTGGCCCTGATACCTCCTCCATCGCCTTCAACGTCGCTTCCTTCGGCGCCATGCCGTGCTCGATGTGATGCATCACCGCCTCGACCACGACAATCGCATCGTCGACGACGATGCCGATGGCGAGAACGAGGCCGAGCAGCGAAAGAACGTTGATCGAAAAGCCGAGCAGCGGAAAGAAGACAAACGCCCCGACAAGCGATACCGGGACGGTCATCAACGGGATGAGCGTGGCGCGCCAGTTCTGCAGGAACACGAACACGACGATGATGACGAGGACGACGGCTTCAAACAGCGTGTGGACGATCTCCTTGATTCCCTCCGACACCGGCAGCGTCGTGTCGAGCGAGACCACGTACTCCATGTCGCGCGGGAACCGCTTCGACAGCTCGGCCATCGTCGATTTGATTTGGTTGGCGACCTGGAGCGCATTCGTGCCGGGAATCTGAAAGACCGCGATCACCGCCGCCGGTTTGCCGTCGTGTCGGCCGACGGCGTTGTACAGCATGGTGCCGAGTTCGATGCGCGCGACGTCCTTCAGCCGCACCTGGGAGCCGTCGGGCAGCGTGCGCAGGATGATGTCGCCGAACTCGTCCTCGTTGAGGAGGCGTCCCTTCGTCCGGACGGTATAGGTGTACTCGGTGCCGGACGCCGCCGGCGGTCCGCCGATCTGACCAGAGGGCAACAGCTGGTTCTGCTGGCCAATCGCGTTGGTTATGTCCGGGATCGTGATCCCGAGGCGGCCAATCTGATCGGGTCGCAGCCAGATGCGCATGGCGTAGTCGCTGCCGCCGAACAGATTGATTTGACCAACACCCGGAATACGCGCGATGGCGTCGTTGACGTTGATCGTCGCGTAATTCGAGAGGAAGTTATTGTCGTAGGTTCCGTGCGGCGACTTAATGGAGATGATGAGCAGTGGAAAGGCGAGCGCTTTTTTCACCGAGACGCCGTAATTCTTCACCGCCTGCGGCATCTGCGGCATCGCCTGGTTGACGCGGTTCTGCGTCAGCACGTTGTTCATGTCGAGGTTCGATCCGACCTCGAACGACACCTTCAGCGTCAGCGTCCCGTCATTGGCGTTGGTCGACTTCATGTAGATGCCGTTTTCAACGCCGTTGATCTGCTGTTCGAGCGGTGTGGCGACGGACGACTCGACGTCGGTGGCGCTGGCACCAATGAAAGTGGTCGTCACCTGAACCATCGGCGGCACGATTTCGGGGTACTGCGCGACGGGAAGTCGCTGCATCGCGACCACTCCGAGCAGCACGATGATGATGGACATCACCATCGCGACGATCGGTCGGTGCACGAAGAAGCGAGCCATGTTCTAGTGCCCCGGGCCTGATGTCGCCGTTGGTTGCGGCTCGGTGGGTTCGCGCATTGGCCTGGTGCGCACGGTCGAGCCCTCGGCAATCGCCTGGACGCCTTCGGCAACGACTTGCTCTCCGGCGTGAAGTCCGTTGTCGATCACCCAGAGATCGCCGACGCGTGCGCCCACCGTCACATTGCGGAAAGAGACTTTGTTCGTTTCATCCACCACGGCGACGCTGTACAGGTTCTGCAGCTCCTGCACAGCGCGCTGCGGCACGAGCAGCGCGTTCTTGCGCACGTCGAGCAGCAGACGCGCGCGGCCGTACTGACCGGGTCGGAGAACGAACTGGGGATTCGGAAAAACGATCTGAATGCCAAGGGTGCCGGTTGCGGGATTGACCTGTCGATCGACGACCTCGACGCGGCCAGTGAACGGATGCACCGTGCCGTCGGCAAGCGTGAGCTCGATGCCTTCGGCTCGCGGTTGCTTGCCGGTCTGCGCGGGCTGCCGCTTGACGAGGCGAAGATAGTCGGCCTCGGTGAGCGCCACGCGGAAGATCACCGGATCGATTTGTGAGACGACGGTTAACAGCGTGGCTTCGCCGCGCCCGACAAGATTGCCAGCCTTGAACAGCGTCGAGCCGACCAGGCCATCTATTGGTGAGTAAACGCGGGTGTATCCAAGATTGAGCGACGCCTCGTCGACCGCGGCGCGCGCGGCGTCCACCTGCGAGCCGGCTGCTTCCCGCGCCGATCGTGCGTCGTCGAGCTCCTGCTGGCTCACCGCGCGCTGTGCCGCAAGCGGTGTGTACCGGTTGACGTCGTTCGTTGTCTTCTCGAGACGCGCGCGAGCCGTTTCGAGATCCGCTTTCGCGCCCGAGAGCGCCGCTTCAAGCGGCTTGGGATCGATCGTGTAAAGCAGCGTGCCCTTCTTCACGAACGACCCCTCGCGGAAGTTCACCGTCTGCAGAAAGCCTTCGACGCGTGCGCGGATGTCGACATCCTGAAAACCTTCAGTCTGTCCCGCCAGCTCGAGGTACACCGGAACGTCCTGCTGAATAACCCGGGTGACGTAAACCTCTGGAGGCGCCGCCGCCGGTGGTGCCGCTTCGCGACACCCGACTCCGAACGCGAAGACGGCGACGGCATTGAGGAAGAGTGCCCGCGTTCGGTCCATGGCGACCGGACAGAGGCAATAGTCGATCCGCCGCGCTGAGCCATGACGGGCGTCCGTTTGCGCAGTTGCCGTCACTGTGCCTCGTCACGCGTCACAGCAACCCGTGACGTCAGCACCGACGGTCCGCGTCAAACGCCGATAGAGGACGCATCTGCGACCGTGGCATGTGAACTGCTCGGCAATGTGGCGTCGTGGCAGGGCACACGCTTTCGCAGAAGGCCGTCGACCTCGCGCAGCCGTTGGGAATGCCAATCACCAATTCGATGGTCGTGACCTGGATTGCGGCGGTGGCGCTCATCGCCTTCGCGCAGCTGGCGACGCGCCGCATGCAGCAGGTACCTGCGGGCGCGCAGAACTTCCTGGAGTGGACGATCGAGAACCTCTATAACTTTTTGAGCGGACTCCTCGGCGAGCACCTGGTGCAACGGACTTTCTGGTTCTTCGCCACGATCTTCATCTTCATCCTGTCGGCTAACTGGATGGGGCTGATCCCCGGCGTCGGGTCAATCGGCTGGGGACACTATGCCGAGGGCCACTTCGTCATCGACGAGCCGTTACTCCGCGGCGCGAACGCCGACGTAAACATGACTCTCGCGATGGCGCTCGTGTTCTTCGTGTGCTGGATCGTATGGAGCTTCCAGGAAGTCGGCCCGCGCGGTTTCTTCAAGGAGCTGTTCGGCGCGAAAGGGGAGAGTACCGGCCCGCTCAAGGTGCTGCTCGCGGTTGTGTTCTTCGCCGCGGGTCTCCTCGAAGTCGTATCTATCTTGTTCCGCCCGGTGTCATTGAGCTTCCGGCTGTATGGAAACATCTTCGCCGGCGAAACCATGCTCGAGACGATGGCGCGCGTGCCGAGCATCGGATGGCTCGTGCAGGTGCCGTTCTACTTCCTGGAATTGCTGGTCGGACTGGTGCAGGCGCTTGTGTTCATGCTGCTGACGGCGGTGTTCACGCTCCTGATGTGCCGGCACGAAACAGGCGAGGAGTCACATGGCTGATTTGTATATCGGCATCGCCGCGCTTGGCGCGGCGCTGGCAGTGGGTTTGATCGGTGCCTCGGCGGCCGCGGCGGTGGGACGGAATCCTGGTTCCTCCACTCCCGTAATGGTGCAGTCCATCCTGTCCATCGCGTTCGCCGAGGCCATCGTTTTCTACGTGCTCTTCCTCGTGAGGTGAGCGGTGCAGCAGCTCGCGCAGACGTTCGGCGTTGACTGGCCGCACCTGATCGCACAGGTCGTCAGCTTCTCGATCGTCTGCGCGCTGCTCTACCGGCTGGCGTATACGCCGGTGCTCGCCATGCTTGCCAGGCGCAGGGAGCTGATCGCGCAGGGGCTCGTCAACACCGAAAAGATCAACGCCGCCCTGGCGGCCATCGAGGTGCGGCGTGAACAGACGCTTTCCGCCGCACGCGATGAAGCGGCCTCCATCGTGGAGCAGGCGCGTACGCTGGGAAGGCGAATGCACGAACAGGAAACCGACAAAGCAGTCGCTGCCGCAAATCGCATCCTGCTGCGCGCGCGGGCACAGGCGGCCGCCGAGCGTACGCAGCTGATGGCGACCGCCAGGCGCGACCTGGGTCGCCTTGTTGTCGAGACGACTGCCGCTGTGGCGGGCAGAGTGCTCACCGACGACGATCAGCGCCGTCTCGCCGAGGAGACCACGCGCCAGTTGAAAGCGGCGTAATTCGACCGGGTTGAGCCAATGCAGACCTCCCGCAAAGTCAGACGTGACGCAGTGCGACTCTGGCGGCTATGCCTTGTTCATGGTCGTCCCGACGCGGGTCGGCTTCGCGACGTCGTCGCTCGCGTGGTCGAGAGGCGGCACGCAGGCGCCATTCCCGTGCTGGCGCAGCTTCGAAAATTCCTCCACCTCGACGCGACCCGATGGTCGGCACTCGTTGAGACCGCGACGCCGCTGAGCAAACAGGAGAGCGAGGACATCGACCACGCGCTGACACTCCACTATGGCGAGGGGTTGACCACCATGTTCATCGTCAACCCGTCATTGATCGGCGGGGTACGGATTACGGCGGGCAGCGATGTCTACGACGGCAGCGTACGCGCCCGGCTGGACGCCATCCAACGTTCTTTCTGATATGGCGACTCTCGTACAGGAACTCGAGGAGCGGATCGCCGGCGTTCGCACTGCTGCCCAGAAACAGAGTGTCGGCGTCATTCGCGAGATCGGCGACGGTGTCGCACGGGTGGAGGGACTCGGCGACGTGATGCTCAACGAGATGCTCGACCTGGGCAACGGCGTCACGGGTCTGGCCCTCAGTCTCGACGAGACCGACGTTGGCGTCATCATCCTCGGCGACGACACGCGCCTCCAGGAAGGAGCCAGCGTTCGCGCCACTGGCAAGCTGCTGCAGGTGCCTGTTGGCAACGCACTGCTCGGCCGTGTCGTGAACACGCTCGGTGAGCCGCTCGACGGCAAGGGTCCGATTGGCGCGTCCGAGTTTTATTCAGTGGAAGCGATCGCGCCCGGTATCATGCGTCGCCGGCCGATCAGTCAACCGGTGGAGACCGGGATCATGGCTATCGACGCGATGATTCCGATCGGCCGCGGCCAGCGCGAGCTCATCATCGGCGATCGCGCCACCGGGAAGACCACCATTTGCGTCGACACCATCATCAATCAGGCTCGCCTGAACAACGCGGCGGATGCCCGCGGCGATACGAGCTATCGACGCCTCTACTGCATCTACGTGGCGATCGGGCAGAAGCAATCGACGATCGCGCAGCTCGTCTCGGTTCTGCAGGACGCAGAGGCGATGCCTTACACGATCGTCGTGGCGGCGCCGGCGGCGGACTCAGCGACGAGTCAGTATCTCGCGCCGTTTGCCGGCGCCGCGATGGGCGAGTGGTTCATGCACAACGGCATGGACGCCCTCATCGTCTACGACGATCTGTCGAAGCACGCCGTGGCTTACCGGCAGGTCTCGCTGGTGTTGAGACGACCGTCGGGACGGGAGGCGTATCCAGGTGACATCTTTTACCTGCACAGCCGTCTACTCGAGCGCGCCGCACGTGTTGGCGAGAAGTACGGCGACGGTTCGCTGACCGCGCTGCCGATCATCGAAACGCAGGCAGGCGACGTCTCGGCATACATCCCGACGAACGTCATCTCGATCACGGACGGGCAGATTTATCTGGAGACCGATCTGTTCTACCAGGGCATCCGGCCCGCGATTTCCGTCGGTCTTTCGGTGTCGCGCGTCGGCTCGGCCGCGCAGCACAAGGCGATGAAGCAGGTTGCCGGACGCCTCAAGGGAGACCTCGCGCAGTTCAGGGAGCTGGCGGCGTTCGCACAGTTCGGCTCCGAGCTCGACGCCTCGACGCAGGCGAAGATCGATCGCGGCAAGGGCATCATCGAGTTATTCAACCAGCCGCAGCACGATCCGCTGCCGTTCGAGGTGCAGGTGGCGTTGCTGTGGGCCGTGCAGAACGGCTACTTCGATCGCGTACCGGTGCCGCGCGTGAAAGAGTATCAGCGGCGGTTCGTCGAACATCTGACGACATCTGCACCCGACCTCCTGCCGCGCATCGCTGCCGGCCATCCCATTGGCGATCCGCTCACGGCCGACTTGACGGCGGCCTGCGACGCCTTCACGCATCTGTGGAAGTAGTCCGTGGCGAGCGAACGCGAGCTCCGGCGCCGCATCCGATCGATCAGCAGCACGGCGCAGATCACCAAAGCGATGCAGATGGTCGCGGCGTCGAAGATGCGCAAGGCGCAGCAGCTGGCGACCGAGGTGCGGCCGTTCGTCCGGTTGCTGTACCGCATGCAGCGTGCGGCGACGAAACACGCCCACGACTCCAACCATCCGCTGACCGAGATCCGGCCGATCCGCGCGAGAGCTGTCATTCTCGTGGCGGCCGACAAAGGTCTCTGCGGATCGCTGAACTCGAACGTGTTTCGTCTCGCTGCCGCCTACGATGCGGCGTCGACGATGTTCATTACTGCGGGACGAAAGGCGGCGCAGTACGTCGCGCAAACACGCCGGCGGCTCGCAGCCGAGTTCGCGTATGGGGACACGCCGCAATTTGCCGAATCGCGGGCCATTGCCGCGCTCGCGCGCAGCCTGTTCGAAAAGGGGGACGTCGACGCGGTTGATGTGATCGCCTCGAGGTTCGTGAACACGCTGACCCAGGAGCCGGTGGCGGTGCCCCTGCTGCCGATTGGAGACGTGACCAATCTTCGCATTCCCGGCGTGGCGCCGCGGGATCCCAAAGCGGCGCCGCTCGATTTTCTGTTCGAGCCCGACGCAGCCGACATCGTCAGCTATGCCATCGACGTCTACATCAGAGTGTTCATCCATGTCGTGCTGCTCAACGCGAAGGCGAGCGAGCAGAGCGCGCGGATGGTGTCGATGCAGAACGCTACCGAAAGCGCCGCTGACATGATTCGCAGTCTGACGCTCGAATACAACAAGCTGCGCCAGGGCCGCATCACGCAGGAACTGCTGGAAATTGCCGGAGGCACCGCCGCATGAACACGGGCACCATTGTTTCCGTCGTCGGTCCTGTCGTGGATGTCGAGTTCCCGGGGGCGCTGCCGGCGATTCACAACGCGCTCTCGGTCGAGTGCACCGTACAGAACCGTCCGGTCAGCGTCACGCTCGAGGTGCAGCAGCATCTGGGCGACCGTCGCGTGCGCGCGGTTGCGATGTCGGGGACCGAGGGCCTCAAACGCGGCTACGGCGTACATGACAGTGGCGGACCGATTCATATTCCCGTCGGTCCGGGTGTGATGGGACGCGTGTTCGACGTGACCGGCAGCCCCGTCGACGAGCGCGGTCCGGTGGATGCCGAGCACTACGTGCCGATTCACCGGCCGCCGCCGACGCTGGCGGAGCAATCGACTTCTCCGACGCTGCTGGCGACAGGAATCAAAGTGATCGATCTCATCTGCCCATTTCTCAAGGGCGGCAAGGTCGGCGCGTTCGGCGGAGCGGGGGTGGGGAAGACGGTCGTCATCATGGAGCTGATCAACAACATCGCGAAGCTCCACGGCGGCATTTCGGTGTTCACCGGTGTCGGCGAGCGTACGCGGGAAGGCAACGACCTCTATCACGAGATGGCGCAGGCGGGCGTCATCGATGAGAAGAACCTGAGCGCGTCGAAGATTGCGCTCGTCTACGGCCAGATGAACGAGCCGCCGGGCGCGCGGCTGCGCGTCGCGCTTGCCGGGCTGGCGATGACGGAGTACTTCCGCGACGAAAAACATCAGGACGTGCTCCTGTTCATCGACAACATCTTCCGCTTCTCGCAGGCCGGCGCCGAGGTATCAGCGCTGCTGGGGCGAACGGCGAGCGCCGTCGGTTATCAGCCGACGCTCGCGTCCGAGATGGGCATGCTGCAGGAGCGCATCACATCGACGGCGAATGGCTCGATCACCTCGTTTCAGGCGGTCTATGTGCCGGCCGACGACCTGACGGATCCGGCGCCGGCGACGACCTTCGCGCATCTGGATGCGACGCTCGTGCTCGACCGCTCGATTGCCGAGCTCGGCATCTACCCGGCCGTCGATCCGCTGGCGTCCTCATCGCGTGCGCTCGCGCCGGAAATCGTCGGCGACGAGCATTATGCCGTGGCGCGCGGTGTGCAGAAGGTGCTGCAGCGATTCAAGGATCTGCAGGACATCATCGCGATACTCGGCCTCGACGAGCTCTCGCCCGAGGACAAAGTCACCGTCTTCCGCGCGCGCAAGATCCAGCGCTTCCTCAGCCAGCCGTTCAGCGTCGCGCAGGCGTTCACCGGACGCGACGGTAGGCAGGTGCCGGTCGTGGAAACCGTTCGCGGCTTCAAGGAGATTCTCGACGGCAAGCACGACGCCGTCTCCGAAGATCGCTTCTACATGAAGGGCGGCATTGACGACGTTACTGCTTGAGATCGTCACGCCGACAGGCACCGTCTACTCGGGCGCGGTGGAGATGGTGACGCTGCCGACGTCCACTGGCCAAATCGGCATCTACCCGCTGCACGTGCCGCTGCTCACTCGCATGGTGCCCGGCGAAATGATCGTCCGTCGCGGCAGCCGTGACGAGTTCCTCGCGGTCGGCCAGGGGCTCGTGGAAATCACCGCGGATCGCATTTCCATCGTCACCGACATGGCAATCGCCGTCGATAAAATCGACGAAGCACGCGTCGAAGAAGCACGGCGGCAGGCCGAAGCACGGTTGCGCGACAAGATCTCCGACGAGGAGGTGGCGACAGTCAATGCGTCGCTGGCACGTTCGCTCGCGCAGCTCCGCGTCAAGGCGCGCCATCGGCTGTAGCTCACGGGATGCCGTGATCGGCCGACCGTCAGCCGGGAACCCTCCCGATATTCCACCCGAATTCGCCTAGTCGCTGCATGGCAGGGGCGGTGCACCTTCCGCACGCATGATCGAGTTTGCGGTCAAGCCGCCGACTATTCCGATTCCCTTTCACAAGCTGCTGAAAATCGTGGCCATTGTCGAGGATGAAGATCAGCAGATTCGGCAGCTCCTGCAGCACCTCGAAGCAGAGCACTTCGTCGTCGAAGTTGCCCACGACTTCAGCCGCGACGTGTCCGAAGATGCGGATGTCGGCGCCTATCTCGCGACGATCGACGGAAAACGTCTCGACGATGCACGTCAGCTCGTGCGGGCGGTGCGTGCGACCGGCTTTCACACGCCGCTCTGGGGTATCGCCGATTCACACCACATCGCGGATATCGCGGTGCTCGGCGCGGTCGGAGAGGTCGAGGGCTACATCTACCTCGGTCAGCAGACGCCTGCGTTCTATGCCAAGCAGGTCGCCGCGAGCGTCGTCGAGTACGGCATGAGCCTGCTGCCGCCGTTCTTCGGCGGTCTCATGGCCTACGACGCGAAAGCGAACATCGCTTTCGATTGCCCGGGCCACCAGGGCGGTCAGTTCTACCGGAAGTCACCGGCGGGACAGCTGTTCTACAAGCATTTCGGCGAGCGCGTCTTCCGCAACGACCTGTGCAACGCCGACGTGGCGCTTGGCGATCTGCTGGTGCACGACGGCGCGGCGGCGGAAGCCGAACGCCACGCGGCGCATGTGTTCGGCGCCGATCAGACCTACTTCGTGCTGAACGGAACGAGCACGTCGAACAAGGTCGTGACCAACGCCGTTCTGCGGCCGGGCGATCTCGTCCTCTTCGACCGCAACAATCACAAGTCGCTGCACCAGGGGGCGCTCGTGCAGGCAGGCGCAATTCCGATTTTTCTGCCGACGGCTCGCAACCCCTTCGGCATGATCGGCGCCGTTGACTTCGCCGCCTGGGACGAAGAAGCGCTGCGCCAGCAGATTCGGACGCACCCGCTCGTCACGGATCCGGAGCGCTATAAGGCGAGGCGGCCCTTCCG
>Ga0075425_100002881_pt1 | contig 17341 bp, 14 predicted proteins | sample SoiMethybrSBSTD4_FD_75300 | JGI IMG/M metagenome (GOLD analysis project Ga0075425, IMG submission 75300) | Bulk soil microbial communities from a Populus tree surrounding site in Tennessee, USA - Soil MetaG P. TD hybrid SBSTD4 | ecosystem: Environmental > Terrestrial > Soil > Tree plantation... | reverse complement strand
CACGACGACGGAACCACTCGTCGCGCCACTCGGCACCGGCACGGTAATGCTCGTGTCGCTCCAACTCGTTGGCGTGGCCGGCGTCCCGTTGAAGGTGACCGTGCCCGGCGTCGCGCCGAACTTCGTCCCCGTGATGGTCACCGTCGTCCCGATCGGACCCGACGCCGGCGTCACGCTCGTGATGCTCGGTGCTGGCGACGTCTGCGTGACCGTGAATGTCTGGTCGGCGATCGTCAGCGTGCCGATCCGAGTCGATGCCGACGTGTTGGAGCCGACGGCGAACTGAATGTTCGACGGCCCGACGCCGCTCGTGCTCGCGGGATCGATCGTGATCCAGCTGTCAGAAGTCGAAGCCGTCCAGGGGCAGTCGCTCGCTGCCGTCAATCCGACGCTTCCGGCGCCCCCCGACGGAGCAAAGGTCTGCCCCGACGATGCCAGTGAATACCCGCATGACAGCGCTACATGCACGACGGCGCCGGAGCCATCGAGCGAGATCGTCGTCAGCGTGATGGTGTGCCCGGAATCGGCAAACGTGAAGCTCTGTCCGGGATCGAGGATGAAGTCGGTGGTCGGCGATGACGCCTGCACATCCTCGAGGAAGGTTTGATTGCCGTCCGTGTCGACGCCGGTGTGGATCAGCACGCCCGGCGCGAGCGACGCATCGTCGCCGTACCGGCTTCGCGCCTCCGCATAGAGGTAAGTGTTGTAGCCTCCCGCGGTCGACTTGAGAAGTTTCAGCGCCTTTGGCCGTCCGCTGTCAGCGGTCTCGTAAAGATCGATGGAGTAATCGCCGCTGGCGGTCACCGATTGCATCGCGGGGGATGCACCGTAATTCAGCCACCCGAGCCGTTCTTTCTGAAACGCATTGAAATCGGCGGTGGTGTACCCGCCCATCACGTCGTGGTCGTCGCCGTACTCAGAGCTGGCGCAGCCCGTGGAGTCACACGCGAGGGAGTGCGAGTGATACAGGCCGAAGCCATGACCCATTTCGTGAGCGACGACCTGCAGTGAATAGTTGCCGTTGATCCAGGCACGCGACGGATTGAGAGGGGAACCGCCGCCGATCGTTCCCAGTCCCCACCAGCCGCACGCGCTCGTCTGCGGGAACCCGTACACCCGGCGGGGATATGCCGCGAGATCGACGCCGGCGTTGGCCGCAGCCTGATCGGCCAGGGCCGCCCACGTGTTGTAGTCGCAGGAGGCGCTCGATGCGGCGATGGTGAACCACCCGGAGACGATGCCGCTGAGCGATGTTTGCCCGAACGAGTTCTCCAGATCGAAGTCGTTCACCTGGCCGAACGTGACGGATTGAGCCGAGGCTGGAGTAAAGGGCTGGGTCGCGAGATCCTGAAAGTTGAACAGGATGACGAGAGTCGACTGCACGCCGAAGGTGAAAGGCGAGGCCAGGGCAACGGGTTGGATACTGGAACTCTCGAGATCAGCCGAGAGTGCGAGCGTCGTCAGCGCGGCCCCGCCGATGCGGGGATCGAGCGTCAACGTTCCGTTGCGCAGGAACCCGCGTGCCCTCACGCGGCTGCCGGTGGACAACCGCGGCGGATCCTGAGCGAAAACGAGAGGGATGCGCTCCGTCCCGGTGTTGAGGAAATGCCTTAATCGTGCGCCGTCGTACGCGTCCTCAGCATAAATCTCGAGGGTGCCGTCGACGATGCTCTGCTCCTGCGCGACGACTCCCGTAGGCTCGACGCCCTGTGAAACAAGAACGAACAGCGCCGCAGCGCAGGCAAGAGCCGACCGTTTCGCGCGATCTTTCACTACGCACGTCCGTTTCGAACAGTTTTGGCGATTCGTCGCATCCAAGCTGCCCGTTCCGGTCGTCGTGAGTCGAGAAATGGCCGATTAGGGAGCGGTTGGTGGCCAAGCAAAAATCTGGCCCGTGCGCGGGCGAATATCCGTAATGAAATCGCGAACTCGCGAACGTTCCGCGGAGGAAGTCCGCGAACGCGGCGACTTTTCGTCCTTATTCAGCGCGACTCGAAGCGACTCGGGTGACGACGTTGCCCTTCAGCCCGATCGATGCAGGGGTCGGGGACTCAGTACAGACGGACGCGTCATCACTCGGTTCTGACCGGCGAAAATGTGCTAGAACGAACGACAAAGCATGACCGACCGAAGCGTGCTTCTTCGGTTCGTCGACAACTGCCAGGTGACGGTTCTATCGGAGCCGCCACGAAGCATCCGATTGCGGCTGGAACGCGTTACTCAGGAACTGCTCTCGAACATCGACATCCGAGTCGGTGAAGATCAGCTTCTCGTGCGCGCGTTTGTCGGACGCGCGGTCGGGAGCGTCGCGGCCCAGCGCGGCGTGCTGTCGGGCGACGTCGCCGTGGCCTTCGCGGCGCTCGCGATCGACGAGTCGGTGGAGCACGCCTGCTCGCGTCTCTTCCGGGCCTGGTCGCGCGTAGAAACCGAACGGCTTACCTCGGACCGCCGGTTGAGGAGGGCACTCGTCTTCATTCGCCGCGCCCACCCGAGTCCGAATCTATCGCTCGGTCGCACCGCCGCGGTGGCGGCGCTGTCGCCGTGGCATTTCAGCCGGTTGCTGCACCAATCAACGGGCCTGACATACAAACAACACGTCCGCGCCGTGCGGGTGGAATCGGCGAGTCGCCTGCTGCGGCTGACAAGGCTTTCGGTGAAAGACATCGCGTTACGGGTCGGGTACGCCACCGCCGCCGTCTTGACCCACGACTTCAGGCTGATTGTGGGCAAGACGCCGACGACCTACCGAAGAAGAAAAACCGTCAGGGAACCTGCGTGATCGGAACGCACGTTTCGCATTACCGGATCCTGTCGCAGATTGGGCGCGGAGGAATGGGCGAGGTCTATCTCGCCGAGGACCTCTCGCTCAATCGCAGCGTCGCACTCAAATTCCTGCTGGCCGCTGACGTCGAAGACGAAACGGCGCGCAGGAGGCTCGCGCGCGAAGGGCAGGCGGCGGCGCGACTCGATCACCCCTTCATCTGCAAGATCTACGAGGTCGACTCTAGCGGCGCGCATCCTTTCATCGCGATGGAATACGTCGAAGGGGTGACGCTGCGGCACGAGCTCGGCGCCGGTCGCATCGCGGTGCCCCGTGCGATTCGCATCGCTTCTGAGCTCGCCGAGGCTCTCGACCTCGCGCACGAGCGTGGCATCGTCCATCGCGATCTCAAACCGTCGAATGTCATGCTGACGCGCGACGGCCACGTCAAAGTGATGGACTTCGGGCTGGCGAAGCAGATCGCCGCGCTCGTCGGCGAACTGGCGACCATCAGCCGGACAACCGGTACGCAGACGGGCGACCTCGTGGGGACGCTCGCGTACATGTCGCCGGAGCAGCTCCACGGACTGCCGGTCGATGCGCGGTCCGACGTGTTCGCCTTCGGTCTCATCCTGCACGAGATGGTGTCGGGTTCGCATCCGTTCCGCCGGTCTTCGCCCATCGCGGTGACCGACGCCATTCTCAACGCGCCCGAACCGCCGCTCGACGAACACACCACCAGCACGACGCCGCTGCTCGCCCACGTCGTCAGTCGCTGCCTCGCGAAGAACCGCGACGAGCGTTATCAGTCGATGCGCGATGTCCGCATCGAGCTCAACACGATTGCCGGCGACTCCGCATCGCTGTCGCGCCGGACGATTCCGGCGGGGCGCCGGTTTCCGCGATGGCCCGCCGTCGCTGCCGTCGTCATCGTGGCGGCGCTCGGCGCGTCCGCGATTTGGCGCTGGCCGATCGCGCTCCCGCTTTCGCAGCGGTCGCTGGCGTTCCAGGAGCGCGACTGGATCGTGGCCACCGACTTCGAGAACCTGACCGGCGATGCCGTGTTCGATCGATCGCTGCGCGCGGCGGTCGAGGTCGGTCTCGCGCAGTCGCGTTTCGTGAACGTGTTTTCCGCGGGCCGCGTCCAGGACGCGCTGCAGCGGATGCGCAGGCCGGGCATCGATCGAATCGACGAAGCGCTCGCATCTGAAATCGCCGTGCGCGAAGGCGCCAGAGCGGTGCTCGCGTGCAGCATCGCCCAGGTCGGCGACGTGTACTCGATCACGGCGCGACTGATCGATCCGCGGGCCCGGACCACGGTCCTGACCGAATCCGTTCAGGCGAAGGGCCGGAACGGAGTGCTGCCGGCCCTCGACGCGCTGACGACGCGCGTCCGCCGCAGTCTGGGCGAATCGCTGGCGGCCGTCTCGCGGGAAAGCGTGCCGCTGCCGAAGGCGACGACCGCGTCGCTCGACGCGCTGAAGATGTACGCGGACAGCATGCGCGCGCGCCCGGGCGACGCGCCGGACGCGGGCGGCGATCTGCTGCGACAGGCCGTCGCGCTCGATCCCGATTTCGCCCTCGCGCATGCCGAGCTCGGCCGGAGGTACTACCTGGCCGCCAATTCCGAAGTGAGAGCGGAGGCCGAGCGGCATTTCGTGACAGCCCTCGCGCTGCTCGATCGACTCGGCATGCGAGAGCGTCTCTGGATCCGCGCGATTGCGGAAGACTCACGCGGCAATCGTCGTCAGGCGGTCGACGCGTATCAAAGCTACCTGGCGCAGTACCCCGACGACGCGCGGGCGTGGTTTCGGATGGGGTGGACGCAGATGGCCGGTCTCGGCCAGGCCGAGCAGGCCATCCCCGCCTTCAAGCGATCGCTGGAACTGTACCCGAATGACGCTGGGGCACACATCAATCTCGCCACATGCCTCAGCGCGCTGGGCCGCCGCCGTGAAGCCGTCGACGAGTACCGCAAGGCATTCGCGCTCGATCCGCAGTCAATCACCGGTGACTTCGTGAACTCGGAGTACGGATTCACGCTCGTGCATCTGGGAGACCTCGACGCAGCCGCCGAGACGTTCCAGAAGATGACGGCCGAGCCGGGAAAGAAGGCGCGCGGCCTGCGCTCGCTCGCGCTGCTCGACATGTATCGCGGACAATACGCGGCCGCGATCGGACGCCTGCGCGAAGCCATCCTGATCAATCGTACGGCGGGCGCGCGCGTCAGCGAGTTTCGCGATCGTCTCTTTCTCGTCCGGGCGCTCGCCGCCCGCGGCCTGACCGCGGAGTCCCGCTCGGAACTCGCCGCCGTCGACAGCATGACGGCGTCGATATCGCTCGGTCCCGAGTGGCTCGCCATGGTGGCCCGGATTCACGCCCGCGGCGGTCAGGTGTCCCCGGCCAGACGGTTGCTGGAGATCATGACGAAAAGCGCCGCGGATGCGACCGCGGGATCGTCGGCGAACCGTAATTCGGCGAGCGACGAGCGCTATCTGGATCTCGTGCGCGGCGAGATCGCGCTGGCCGAGCATCGGCCCTCCGATGCGGTGGCGTTGTTCGAAGCCGCGCGCGCGGGCGAACCGCGCGAGACGGACGCCGTGGAAGCGCTCGCGGCGGCGTATGCCGCCGGCGGCCGCGCGGCGGAGGCGGTGGCGCGATACGAAGAGCTAATCGCGCAGCGTCCGTTCGGCACCGAAACGCAGGAGGACTGGCTGATCGCGCACGTCCGCCTGGGCGAGCTGTACGAGCGTACCGGCCGACCGGACGCGGCGCGTCAACGTTACGAGGATCTGCTCGCGCTATGGAAAGACGGCGATCCGGATATCGTGACGCGGCATGAGGCGGCCGCGCGTCTGGCGAGACTGCCAAAGAAGTAAGGCGGCCGCGGCAAGGTCATCGATATCGCCGCCAACTGCAGAGACGCGCGGAGGATCGGGCGAACACCGGAGAGATTCTTGCTGGCAGGAATTCCGTGATGACTCGAGAGGCGGAAGAACGCCGCCGCCAATCGGATCGACGCCAGCGCGACCGACGTCAACAGCGCGTCAATGCCCTGCAAGCGGAGCTCGAACCCCTTCGCGCGCGCGTGATGGCCAACGACGAACGGATGCGCGAGCTGGAGGCAGAACAGAAAGTGCAACTCGTGCGAATCGCACAGATTCAACGCGAGCTGGACGATCTCAAGAAAACGAAGGCCTGAATCACCGGCCGCCGAACTTGGCCGCGAGATGATCCAGCTGCGCCTGGATGGCCTCCATCCGCTGCGTCTGCGACGCGAGCTTCCGCTTCATCTCGCTGCAAGTGGCTTCAACAACCGCCAGACGCTCGGCATTGCGGTCGACAGATGCGCGTGGACCGTCGTGAGCACGGGCGCGCTCACGAGAGGACTTTGACGAACTGTGGCGACGTCCGACCATGCGGCGGAGTGTAACAGGTGATGTCAGACTTTGCACTAACAACAACGGTTGAGGTTGGATCGGAGCTCTTTCTGATGGGTCGAGGAATTGAATGCGCTCATGGCCACCTGAAGTCGCGCGATGAGCAGCCGACGCTGCCGCTCCGTGGTTGAGCCGAGCGCATAATGGCGCCGCGATGAAACGGCGCGTTGCCGGAGCGATACTCGTCCTTGCCGCGTTCGTCGCCGCCGCTGGCGGCGGCGACGTCGCCGTCGCTCAGTCGCCCGCGTTCGCGATCGTCAAGCGCGTCGCTCAGAATCCCCTGATCACCGTGAAGAGTTCGGCGACCCTCGGCACCAACGTCAACGGTCCGACGGTGGTCGCGGCGCCGCCGTGGATCGCCCGGCCGCTCGGTCGCTACTACATGTACTTCGCGAATCACATGGGGACGTTCGTCCGGCTCGCCTACGCCGACGCGGTCGCCGGCCCCTGGACCATCTTCGAGCCCGGCGTGCTCGATGTGCGGGACACGGCGTTCTACCGCCCGCAGCCCGATCCAAAGGAGACGCTCGCCGATTTCTACACGCATGTCGCGTCGCCGGAGATCGTGTTCGACGCGAGCCGTCACCGTGTGCTGATGTGGGTCCATGGCTGGTGGACCAGCGGCGAGCGATGGCCGGCGGAACCGAAGGCGGCGGCGGCCTGGGCGCGCGGCAACGGCTACGGCCAGTACACGCAGCTCGCGGAATCGAGCGACGGCGTCCATTTCGACGTCCATGCGCCCATCACGAGGACCAGCTACCTGCGCGTGTTCGAGCACGACGGACAGTCCTATGGCATGGCGAGGCTCGGCCGGCTGCTGCGCTCGCGCGATCCGCGCACGAGCTTCGAGCTCGGTCCAAACCCGTTTCGTGATGGCTCGTACGCGAGCCGCGTCCGGCACGTGGGTCTGCTGAAGCATGGGAACCGGCTCTTCGTCTTCTTCACGGCCATCGGCGACGCGCCCGAGCGAGTGCTCATGTCGACGATCGATCTTGCCGGCGACTGGAGCACCTGGCGCGCGTCGATTCCGGTGCCGGTCATGCGCCCCGAGGCGGCGTACGAGTGCGCCGATCTGCCTGACGCGCCGTCAGAGGCGGGGGACGTAGAGGAGCCCGTCAAACAGATCCGCGATCCGTTCGTGTTCGAAGGCGGGGGGAAAACGTGGCTCTTCTACGCGATCTGCGGCGAGCAGGGCATCGCGGCCGCCGAGCTCACGATCGGATAAGTCGCCTCAGCGTCCTTTGATCGCGTAGTTGTGGATCACAATCCCTGAGTACACGCCGTCGACCGCGATCAGAAGCACCTTTGTGGCTTTGGGATGCGTCTTTGCCCAGTGGTGAGTGGCGAGCAGCACCGCGATTGACGCGCTCGCCTTCAGCATAATCGCCGAGCTCTTGTTCACCATCAGCGGATTGGCTTCGACGGCGATGCCGTTGTCGGTGGCGCGGAATGTCGAGTGGAGGTCGGCGACCTGCAGCGCGACGAATCCCGCTTGAAGAAGGCCAACCGTGGGCCCCTGCGATGGCACTGGTTCCGGCGATCTGCCGTGTTCCTGCGCGTAGACGGGGAGCGCAGTCGCCGTGATCAGACAGAGTATGACGGTGCGCAATTGCGTGCACATCCGCGCAATCCTAGGCAGGCTGAAGAGCTGGTGCAAGGAGAATTCGCAGGAAAAACGACGGTGCAGGCGGCCGGAAATAGGGTAGTTGCCGTAACCCGAACGTACGCTGGATATGGTGTGGCAGGGCCCTGCGCCTTGGGCTGTCGCTGATAGAGTGTCGCGTTTCAGTGAACGACTTCGCCGTCGACGATCTCGTCGAGAAGTTCGAGATGGGGAATCTCAAGCGTCCGCACCGCCTCGATCGCGACCGCAAGCGCCTGGTCGGCGCTGCACCGTGTTTTCGACAGCCGTAGCCGCTTACGCGTAGCCCGCAGGGCGCGGAGTACCTGCGCTCGATCGAACCGTTGTCCCTCACAGTGTTCGCAGAAACTCATCGTCGATTTCCTCTCTCTTACTACTCTGATTACCACATCTCCGGGGTCGTCCGACAAGCGACGCCGAGAGGACGGTTCTCAGGACCGCGGCGTCAGCAGGATGAGATCCTGTTCGTTGACCGCGAGTCCCGGACTCTCCGACCACAACCCGGGAATCACCCGCACGACGTCCAGCCCCGCGGCGCGGGCCATGTCGCGCAGCGTCTTCTCCGTGTACGCGATCGCGTTGTCGGGGTGCGCCGGATCTTTGACCGCGACGCCGTCGAATCCCGGAAGGGCATGATCGAATTCGTAGGCCGGCGACGTGGGCGTCCCGGGTCCGCGGTACCGGTCCAGCAGGAACACGCTGAACAGACACCGGCCGCCCGGCTTCAGCACGCGGCGGCTTTCGCGAAGATAGTTGACCGCCTCGGCCGGCAGCAGGTGCGTGAACAACGAGGCCGCGTAGACGACGTCGAACTCGCCGTCGCCGAAGGGAAACGCGCAGCGCGCGGCGTCGAGTGCGCCGTCCGGATTGTAGTGGCCGCTCCGGACGTCCAGACCGACGAACTGGAAGTCGGGCGACCGCCGCGTGATCCGCGCGCGCGCGTCTTCCAGCCGCTCGTGGTCGATGTCGAGGCCGACGTAGCGGCCCGGCGATCGCAGGTAGAACAGCAGTCCGCGAGCCGTCCGGCCGTGTCCGCATCCGAGCTCGAGCACGGCTTCCTCGCGGCGCAGTCCGGCGACGAGCGTCAGATACGCCAGGTATTCCCAGATCCAGCGGAAGTAGTGACCGATCGGATCGTCGGGGCCGAGCCAGAGACGTCGAGGCGGAATCAGCGACGCTTCTTCCGGACCGAGCCATTCAATGGGCTTGTCGCCGCGGATCGTCCACGCGCGGATCCGCCGGGCGAGGCTGCGCAGGCGTGCGATCACGTCGTCAGCAACTGTATCGCACGGAGGTCTTCAGCGTGGATAGTCCGGCGCCGTCTTGACTTCGGCAATCTGCTGATCGTGCCGCAGGTTGTGAAGCGGAATGTACAGCAGCAGTTGATGCGCGTTGATCGCGCCGAAGAAAGGATTCGGCGCGGTGTGCTCCTTCAGCGGCGCCTCGGTCTCGCGCGCGAATGCCAGCGTGCGCGCGCGCTGCTCCTTGAACCGCGCCATCACCTGCGCGCGCGTCATGTCGCCGCGGGGGCGAATCTCCTGCGGCGCGTCGACCCTCGTCGTCCGGTTGGGAAGCGCCCGCTTCAGGAGATCGGTCTTGCCGATGGTCGCCGTCCATTTGTCGTCGGCGGGAGCATCGAGGCTCCTGGTGGCCGTCGCGAAGAGGCCGCCCTCCGCGAGGACGAGATGCTCCGCCACCTCGCCGATGGACCATCGATCCGGTCCGGCTTTGAAGGTCCACTGCGCGTTGCTCACGGATTCGACCGCATCCAGGAATTCCTTTTCGGACTTGTTCAGGAGATCGATCAGTTCGGCACGCTCCGCGCGCGTCATCTTCGCGTCCGCCGCCGGCGCCTGCGCACCGGCCCCGGCGATCAGCGTCATCAGCAGCAGTGTCCTCATGCCGGCCATTATCCACGCCGACTCGCGTTCCACACAAAAAAACTCGCGCCCAGGTAACTCAGCGGAACGAGCGAGAGGAGAAATGTGAGGTGATACCAGACAGGGAACTTAGTCCACAGCGCGATGTGCTCTGGGATGAATGCGAGCAGCAGCAGCGCGCCGGCCGTCACGGCCGCGGCGGTCGATCGGGAGATGACGCTGGTGACGAGGCCGGCTGCCAGAGTGGCGAGCGCGCCGATCGCCAGCCGCGCAATCTTCATCGACAACGTAAACTCCATCGAATCCGCGACGCGCACGTAGTCCGGCCACGCCGCGCGGAGGATCAGACCCGCCCCGGTCGCGAGCATCACCCACACAACGAGTCCCCCGACCACGCCGGCAATCCATTTCGCCATTGCAACGGTCCCTCTGAACCGCAGCTTAGAGAAGGTCGTCGCAGCGAGTCTTGGAAAAATCGGCCACGCGGCGCGACGAGAGGCGGCCGGGTGTCTCGCCGGCAAAGCGAGCGGCGTCGACGCTCAGATGGGATTGGTCGAAGTATCCGTTGCCGGCTGCGAGGAGCGCTGGCGATTGCCGGGGCGAGTGCTCCATGTGATGGAGGGTCGCCTGAAACCTGACGATGGTGGCGAGCCGCTTCGCTCCGAAGCCGACCCACATGCGCATCAACCGATTCAGATGCCGCGAGCTGACCCGGCAGCGCGCAGCGACGCCCGCCGCCTGGACACACCCGCGTTCGCGCTCGATTTCACGGAGCGCGGCGCTCACGATGGGATGCACGGCTGCATGCTGCAGGCGCGCGACGAGGAATTGTTCGAGCGCGCCGATGTACTCGCAGGACGTGTGCGGAGCCGGCTCGGCGCGCAGAAGCGCTTGAAAGGCCGCCATGCGGCCGAGGACGATCCTGCGGCCGACGATCGTGTGTGCCGGAATCCCGCTCAGGATGAAGGCAACGGCCGGGCGCAGCCGGATGCCGACCAGCGTTGTCGGGGAGGCGAACCGGCGCTGGCCCGGACGCAGAAGGGGACCGCGCAGACGCCATTCGGCGGGGCGGCCGGCTTCGAACTCGATGGAAATCGTCGTGCTGCCGTCGGGAACGAGCCGGAGCGTTGCACCCGTGTCAGCCGTGATCACCCAGAAGCACCCGACGAACGGATGCAGCACTTCCGCGGCCGTCTGAAAGCGAATGTCTGCGCCCTGAACCAGGGTGCTGCTGATGCTCATGCGTTCCCGTGGCCTTCTCGAAAGACCACGAGGACGATATCACCAAACGAAAACGCAGCACCCTCGGAAGCGGTCAGTGCCTGATGCCGCTGCCCCACGGAGCGTTCAAGAACATCCCGTCCTCGCGGCGAATCGACCAGAGCAGCTGATCCATGCGCATGCCGTCCCGCTCGAACGACGAACGTAGCGTCGCGTCGCAGCTCGCGCCGATCTTCTTCAGCGCCCCGTTGCCGCGGCCGTTCTGAACTACGGCGCGTGCTTCGAGCCGGCGCACCGGCAGCACGTTGAAGACGAAGCCGAGGACGGCGCGCGCCGACGCCTGAAAGATTCCGGTGCCCCAGTACGACGACCCGATCGCGAATCCCCATTCCGCGAGCTCGAACCGGGCATCGAGCGCGCGCACCTGGATGAGACCGACGGCGTGCGTCTGGCCTTCGGGGACGATTCCGAAACAGACGTAACGGCCCGCGGCCTGCTCACGGTGCGTCCACGCGATGAATTTCTCGAACCCTTCCACCGTCGTCGGCGGCGGCGAGATGAATCGCGCCACCTCCTCCGAGGTGAGCAGGGCGAACAGCGTCGCGGCATCGCTCGCGCGGAGCGCGCGGACCGTCACGCCGGGGGCCGCGACCACCGGAAGCGCCTGACGCCAGTTCGTCTCGGCAACTGACGCACCCGCGGCGATGATCGCGTGAGTCCGTGCGGTGATCGTTTGAGTCGTGGGCAAGGTCAGCATTAGAAGGTCCCCAGGACCGAATACGCCACGGCGCTCGTGCCCCAAATAAGGTTGTCTCGGTCGATTGTCCCCCACACGATGTTGTCGCCGTCGGATGATGTGCCCCACACGACGTTGTCGCCGTCGGACGATGTGCCCCAGACGATGTTGTCGCCGTCGAAGAAACCGATCAGATTGGTTCCCCAGACGATGTTCGTTTCCCAGAGGCTGGTGCCCCAGACGATGTCGCCGCCCCACACGACGTTGCTGCTCCAGACGGTGGTGCCGGCGAGAACGCTGGTCCCCCACACGATGTTGTCGCCGTCGTCGGAGGATGTGCCCCAGACGATGTTGTCGCCGTCGCCCGTCCCCCAGACGATGTTCATCGGCCATGAGGCCTGGTTGACGGCGATCACGTCGGTTCCCCACACGATGTTGGTGCCCCAGACGATGTTCTGGGTCCACGCGACCGAGTCGGCGCCGAACGTCGTGTGCGGATCGACGGGCGCCGTCAGCCACGGCGATCCGACCGGCGCCGACGTGTCGATGCAGTACGCGAGCGTCAGCGCGCCGAGGCCGTTGACTTCGCCGGCGCCCTGCGTCAGCGCGTCGTACTTCACGCCGTACGCGTCGGACAGCGGCGTCGCGCTGTACTCGAGCATCATCTTGATCGCGTTGGCTGTCGGCAGCGGCGGCGGCGTCCACTTGCCGGAACTCACGTACCTGCTGCCATAGAGCGCCGTCGCGCGCTGCACCGCGCCGAAGCGGCTGACGTCGAGCATCGCGGCCACGAGCCCGGAGACCACGGCGGTCGCCATGCTCGTGCCGTTCAATCTCATGTACGAATGTCTGTTGTAGTTGACGACGAGCGACGGATACGAGAGCGCAAGCGTCGCCGTCGCCGGAACGTCCGAGACCAGTGCGTGGCCCGGCGCCACGACGTCCGGTTTGGCGATCCCGTCGTACCAGGTCGGACCGCGCGAGCTGTATTCGGCGACGCTATCGTCGTTGCGGGCGGCCGTGTCGTTGGTGCGCGCGGCGCCGACGGTGATCGCGTCCGGCGCGTTGCCCGGCGAGGTGATGCCCGCGTACCCGGCGAGCCCGGTGTCCGGATTGCGTCCGAAATTCCCGGCGGCCACGACGACGATCAACCCGGCGCGCGTCGCGCGCTCCACTTCCTGCACGAGCGGATCGGTTGCGGCCGACTCGTAAATCGGGTGGCCGAGCGAGAGGTTGATCACGCGGATCCCGAGCCGGTCTTTGTTCGCGATGACGTATTCCATCGCGCTGAGGAGCGTGCTCGTCTTGCCTTTGCCGTTCTTGTCGAGCACCTTCAGGACGAGGAACCGCACCGCTTCGGCCGGCCCGGAATAGAGGCCCGAGGATATCGCGCCGCTCGAGCCGATGAGACCGGCGACGTGGCTGCCATGACCGTAATCGTCGTACGGAATGGCGTTGAACTTCGGCGTCGACTTCGTGAAGTCGTCGAACTCCAGGATCCGTCCCGTGAAATTACCGTCGTCCTGCAGACCCGAATCGAGCACGGCGACGCCGGCCGTCGTGCCGAGGCTCCAGTTGCCGAGCCCAAGCGTCGTCAGCAGCGCGCTTGTCGTGTCGATCGTCGTGGAGTTCTTGTTGTCGAGCGAATCGATGTCGGCGTCGCTCGAGATCGACGCGATCGCCGGATGTTTCGCCAGCACGCGCAGCGTGTCGGCCGAGACTTCCACCGAGAGAGCGTCGATGCCGGCATGGTCCGCGTACACCGCGTGGCCGCGCTGCCGCAGTACTTGACGGACGGTCTCGTTCTGGCCCGGTTTGAGGCGGATGATGACGCGTTCGGCGTTCGAGCCGCGATGGAGTTGCCGCTGCAGATGCAAGTCGAGTTTCGAAGCGGCAGCCGCCGTCGCGCTGCGCGCCATGGTCAGCAGCAGAGCGGCTGATGCCGCCGCACTGCACAGGCGCCTGGTCGTGGACACCATCTTCATGAAACCTTCGTTCTCCGATTTCGGCGATGAGGTGCCCGGTTCTATCGCAATGGATGTGCCGGTATAGGCGGGAACGAATTAAGCCGAGGTGCGCTCACGAGTTAAGCGACGCCCTGCAAAATGCGTAATTGTTCGTTCGTGTGCTCTCCCTGCGCATCTCATCGACGCCGCCGCGAGCCAAACGCTTGCGGTGCAATGAGTTAGTTTCTGGTGTCCCGAAATGCCCTCGGCCTATGCGAAGGTGGGACACGCCGGTTGCTTTGACGTGCAGCCTCGTGAATCGATCCATCAAGACGATCCTGACGAAAACGCATGACGCCGAACTCGCGGAACACGCAGGATTCTGCGCGTTCCGCGGATTCTGCGTTGATCGCCTCAGCGGCGCTCGTCGTGACGACGATCGTGATCCCCGTCGTGGTGGTCTCCTTCGATCTTGCCGCCGAAGTCGAACAGATCGAACAGATCGCCAATCGCCGGCATGTTGCGCGGCACGTAGTCGTCGAGGTCGCCGTCGTCGTGCTGCTTCGGGTTGGGAAGGTTGTCTCGACTGCGGCCGGTCAGCGTCGTGCGCAGCTTCCAGTTCCGCTCCACGAACTTCACGAACGACGAGTGCTCGTTGTACACGTGGCTGACGTGGCCGCCGCGCGAAAACGGGGACACGGCGATCATCGGGATGCGCGGGCCCGTGCCGAAGAAGTCGACCGGCTGGATGAATCCCGAGTCGTAGTAGCCTCCGCCCTCGTCCACCGTGACGAAGATCGCGGCTTCCCTCCACTCCTCCGGATTCGCCTGCACGAGATCGAGGATGTTCTGCACGAACGCCTCGAACAGATTGAATTTCGAGGAGGCCGGATGGCCGTCGAGCGCGCCGTCGGGCTTCACGTACGAAACCGCCGGCAGCGTGCCGTTCTGAATGTCGGTGAAGAGGTCCGTCACGTCGCGCATGTGATCGGCGACGAGCGACGGATAGTTCGCCTGGTATTCGAACGGATTGCAGATGCTGCAGTATCCCGCCAGGTTGCCGGGGTTGAAGCCGTTCCCGTAGTACTTCCACGGAATGTTCTTCGCGCTCAGCACGTCGCCGATGCTGCGCTGCGTGACGGGCGGAACGCGGTTCGTCGTCGACGTGTTCGGCGTGCCATCGGGCCTGAACGCGGGGTTCACGTTGACGGCGTTGTAGTACGCGCCGGGGTCGCACTGCGGCGTCACGTGATAGGGCAGCGCCGACAGGTACTTGAGGATCGGCGCGATGCCGGGCGCGGCCGGATCGCTGCAATTGAACCACTGCGCGCGCCTCGTGTAGAGGTTGAACGTTCCGGGCTGTGGGTCGGGGTTGTAGATGAGGGTCGCTGGCGGCGTCGCCGGATTCCCGGCGCCGTCGCCGTAGAACACCTGATCGGCGAAGCCGAGCGGCACGCTGTCGGGTCCCGTTCCGCCCATCACCGGCTGGTGATAGTTGTCGCTCATCGTGTACTCGTCCGCCAGCTGCTTGAAGAGCGGCACGTCGCCCTGCTGCATGTTGAAGAAGGCCATCGTCTGGCCCGTGTCCGTCGGCGTGCCGGTCGGCGGCGTGCTGTAGGTCGTCGTGATTGCGGACTGGAGATCGTGCAGGCAGCCCGTCGGGTTGCCGCGGGAAACGTGCTCCGCATCGATCGCGCAATCCATCTGCTGATACATCTGGAAGTACTGGTGAATCGTGTCGGCGGTATAGGCGTCGTACGGCATCAGCGGCCCGGTGATCTGGAACGGTCCGGGAGGCAATGTGTTGACGCCCGTGATGCGCGTGTCCGGGCCCGAGGTGAACGCCAGGCCCGTTCCGCCGGTGCTGAGCAGCGCCTGGGCGGCCGACGAGGCGGGCCCGAGGCCGACGTCGGTCTTCCCGGAGAAGCGCGGTGTCCGCGGCGCGCCGGCGACGTCTGGCGGCGGCAGAAAGCCGTAGAGCTCCTTCTGCGTCGAATCGGCGCTGATGAAGAACTTGCCGTCGTTGGGGGGCGCCACGATCTTGAACTGCTGCGCTCTTGCGAAGTTCGGGCCGGGCGTGCCGTCGGCGTTGATGATCCGCTGCGACAGCAGATTGAGTACACGCTCGTGCTTCCGCACGGGTTGATAGGTCGCAAACAGATGATCGAAGCTGCGATTCTCTCCGACGATGATGATGACGTGCTTGATCGGTGTTTCGGTCGGAATCGCGTCGACCGCGCGGTCCGCGTCGGCGGCGGCGCGCCCGGTGGCTCCGCTGCCGGCGGCTGTCAGAGCGATCGTGGTCAGGAGAGCTGCGGCTTTCTTCCATCGTCGAACGAGCGTGCGTGACTTCATCGGTGCCTCCAACGGTTTGTGAACAGGTTGGAGGATACGGATCGCCTGTGACGTATGGCCGTCGACGGCGTGTCGGACGCGAAAGATTCTCGTGACGTTGATGACGCTGAGCTGACGTGTCGGACGTTGGCCGTATCGATCCTTACGCAATCTTGCGTTCAGGCACTCGCCGCGCCCCATGTGCCGCGCGCATCGGCGAACGGTATTATTGACGCCCTGCCTGCGTGGCATCCGCGTGACGAGAGGGGAATGATGGCTTCTGCTCAATCACTCGCCCGAATCTGCATGCTCGTCCTGCTCGTCGGTTTGCCGGGCGGACCCGAGCAGACGACGCCCGCATCGCCGGCAATGCCGCTCGACCCGATTCCTGCGATCGTCGACGCGTTCTCCCGCCACTCGCTCGTCTGCCTCGGCGATGCTCATGGCAACCGCCTCGGCGATGCGTTTCAGCTCAAACTGATCGAGGACCCGCGCCTCGCCGACAGTCTCGAGAACATCGTCATCGAGAGCGGCAACTCACGCTATCAGGATCGGGTCGACCGCTTCGTCAATGGCGAGAGTGTCGATCAGCAGGCGATGGAACAGGTCTGGATCGACACGACGCAGCCGCAGATGGCGTCGCGGCAGATTTCGAAAGTGGTTCTCGCGGCTCGCCGCCTGAATTCCACGCGTGTGCGGCGGCGCATTCGGGTGCTGGTCGGCGAACCGCCGATTCCGTGGGACGACCTCAAGACGGGAGATCAGCTCCGGGCGTGGGAGGAGCAGCCGCAGTTCGATCGCGACGCGTTCGGCGCCGATCTGATTCGGCGCGAAGTGCTCGGAAAGAAACAGCGCGCGCTGGTCCTGTACGGCGCCGGTCATTTCTTTCGGCGGCCGCACAGTCAGTCCATCGTGACGCTGCTCGAGGCAAACGAGGCGAGAGTCTTTTCGATCTGGACCAACGCCGCCGCCGAACTGTCCGGTCTGCAGCCGGACGTCGCCGGGTGGCCCAAGCCGAGCCTCGCGCTGCTTCGTGGCACGGTTCTCGGCCGAACGGGAATGTCGATTTACCTTGGACAGAACTCTGGCGATGTGTCGCCCGAATGGCTCGTGCCGATCGAAGAACAATTCGACGCGGTGTTGTATCTGGGGCCGCAGTCGACGATTGCCTTCGACCGGGGCGCGCCGTGGTCGTGCGCGGATCCGGCGTTTGGTGAAATCCTCCGTCGGATCGCGCTGGGAAGACCCTCCGGCGCGGATCGCGCGAAGCAGCGGTGCACACCCTGACGATCCCGACGATTAACGCAGAGCACCTCTCGAGGCGCGAAACCCGCGGGGCCGGATATGATCGATCGAAGGGTCGAGACGGCATCAGAAAGCC
>Ga0075425_100002880_pt1 | contig 17342 bp, 19 predicted proteins | sample SoiMethybrSBSTD4_FD_75300 | JGI IMG/M metagenome (GOLD analysis project Ga0075425, IMG submission 75300) | Bulk soil microbial communities from a Populus tree surrounding site in Tennessee, USA - Soil MetaG P. TD hybrid SBSTD4 | ecosystem: Environmental > Terrestrial > Soil > Tree plantation... | reverse complement strand
GGCTGACGGCTATCAGGTGATCGAGACGGTGCGATCGACCGGCGGCGCCGGAACGGCGGTCGCCGATCAGGACATCGTCGACGCCATCAAGCTGCTCGCGCAGACCGAAGGCATCTTCACGGAGCCGGCCGGTGGAACGACGCTCGCGGGCGCGATCGATCTGATCAGGCGCGGCGTGATCCCGCCCAACGAATCGATCGTCGTCTGCGTCACCGGCAACGGATACAAGACGAGTGAGGTCGTCGCCGGAAAGCTCGCCGAGCCCGTGCGGCTGTCCAGAAAATTCAGCGACTTCGAATCGTGGTGGGCTGGACGCGTTCGCTCGCCTGAAAGGCTCGCTACAGCAGCCGGTATAGGATAACGCGCCTGCAGGGCGAGCCTTTCAGGTCAGCCGCTCGGTGTCATCACCGTCGCGATCGCGACGTGGATACGACCGGGACCTTGAAATCCATCTTGTGCCCGTCGCGCACGACGGTGACGGTGGCAGTCGATCCGATCTTCGAGTCGAGCACGAGCCGGTTGAACTGCGACGGATCGGTCACCGCCTGGCCGTTGTAGGCGACGACGATGTCGCCGGGACGGACGCCGGCCTCGTACATCTCGGAGCCGCGCGTCATGCGCGAGACGAGCGCGCCGCTCGTGGTGGTCAGGCCGATCTGATCCGCGTATTCCGGCGTGATGCGCTCGACGCCGACGTAGCCGATCGATCCACGCCGCACCTCGCCGAACTTCATCAGGTCGTCGACGACGCGCTTCGCGAGATTGCTCGGCACCGCGAACCCAATCCCCTGATAGCCGCCGCTCTCGCTGTAGATGCCGGTGTTGATGCCGACCAGCTCGCCGCGGCTGTTGATGAGCGCGCCGCCCGAGTTGCCCGGGTTGATCGCGGCGTCGGTCTGAATGAAATCCTCGTAGTCGGCGAACCCGAGCTGCGCGCGCCCCGTCGCGCTGACAATGCCGGCCGTGACCGTCTGATTGAGCTGGAACGGGCTGCCGATTGCGAGCACCCACTCGCCGACCTTGAGCTGCGCCGAGTCGCCCCAGGGGATGACCGGCAGCCCCGCGACGTTGATCTTCAGGACCGCGATGTCGGTCGATCGATCGGTGCCGATGATCTTGCCGTGGATCTCGCGCTTGTCCGGCAGCGCGATCGTCACCTCGGTGCGGATCGTCCGGCCGTTGTCTTCTCCGACGACGTGATTGTTGGTGACCACATAGCCGTCGGGCGAGATGATGACGCCCGACCCGAGGCTCTGCGTGCGGCGATCGCGCGGTCCGAAAAACGGATCGTCGTCGCCGAAGAAATATCTGAAGAACGGATCGGCGGAGTACGGCGAGTTCGGCGTGCGGACGATCTGCAGCGACGAAATGTTCGCGACCCCCTTCACCGCCTGACCCGCGACGCGCGTGAAATCGGGACCGCCTGAATACGCGGGCTGAGTCGCCGCCGCGGGCGCGGCCGGCTGCGCCGCGCGCTGTCCGGTTGTCGCCTGCGGCGTTGATTCCCCAGCGGCTGCGCGGCTCTCGGCGCGCGAGTCGGCCGCCGTGCGCATCCGGCCCGTGACGACGAGACCGGCGATGAAACCCGCGATGATGAAGACGAGCGAGACGGCGACGCGTCTCATGACAAACTGATTTTTCGTGCGGCGCGGTCCGTCGACTTCGGAATCGTCACGCTGAGGATGCCGTCCTTCAAATCCGCGCTGACCCCGTCAACGTCAATATGCTCGGGCAGCGCGAACGTGCGCGAGAAACGGCCGTGTCCGCGCTCGACGATGTGATATTGCTCGCACGGGATTTCGCGGCCGGGTACTGCGGTGCGCGCGCCGCGAATGGTGATGCGGCCCTCTTCGGCGTGAATGTCGATCTGATCGCGCGAGAGGCCGGGGAGTTCGGCCGTCAACACGAACTCGGATGGTGTTTCGTAGAGGTCGGCCGGCGGCGTCCAGCCTGGTGCGTCAGTGCCGACCAGTTGCCCGATCTGTTCGTGCAGCGCGAGCAGATCGCCCAGATCCCACCGCGTGAAAGCCACGTTCCGCATCGTAGCACGATTGCGTTGGCCTCGGCCATATGTGCTACGATCGAAAGGATATACAGTCATGGCATCTTCCATCCAAGCGACGCGGCTCCGCAAAGGCAACCTGATAAAGCTCGGCAACGATCTGTTCCGGATCATGGATCTCCAGCACATGACGCCGGGGAACAAGCGCGGGTTCATCCAGGCGCGGATGCGGAACATCCGGACGCAGGCGCTCTCGGATCAGAAGTTCCGGGCGGAAGAAGACATCGAGCGCGCGACGCTCGACGAGCGCCAGATGCAGTATCTCTACAACGACGGCGACCATTTCTACTTCATGGACACGTCGACTTACGATCAGACTCACATCTCTGGCGAAGCACTCGGCGACTCGAAGGACTACCTCATTCCCGACGCGATCATCCGCGTCGAGTTCTACGGGTCGGAGCCGGTCGGCATCGAGCTGCCGCAGACGGTCGATCTCGTCGTGAAGGAAACCGTGCCGGGCATCAAAGGCGCGACGGCCAGCGCGCAGGTGAAGCCGGCCACGCTCGAAACCGGTCTCGTCATCCAGGTGCCGCCGTTCGTCAACGAAGGCGACAAGGTGCGGGTCAACACCGAAACGGGCGAGTACCAGTCGCGCGTGTAAAGGCCGTGTAATTAACGAAATCAGATGCGGACGCAGCCGATCCTCACCGGGATCCTGTTGCTCCTCGGCGGCGGCTTCTTCGTCGCGAACGCCAGGCTCCTCATCGAGTATTCGCAGTACCGGCAGCGCCGTGCGCTGCTGACGTGGCGGACGCCGCCCCCGCCGTATTACGGCGTCGCGCTCGGCATCGGCGTCGTCCTCGGCTTTCTGGTCTTCTACAAGATCTTCTTCCTGCACATGCAGGCGTTCGGCGAGACGATGATGTTCGTCTACTACGCCTATCTGGTGCCGCTCAGCCAGCGCATCGGCCGCGGCTTCTACGAAGACGGCATCCGGGCCGACTCGACGTTCATCCCGTATCACGATGTCGGCGGCGTGAGCTGGCGGGAAGGCGAGAAGCAGGTGACGCTCATCGTGAGCTCCCGATTGCGCAATTTTGCACGGCGCCTCATCGTGCCGGGGGATAAATACAGGGTCGCGAAGCGCCTGCTGGCGGAGAAGATCGGCGACAACAAGATCCACTTCAGCGGCACGGGGCTCGACCTCGGTGGGCCCGATGACGCATAGGTCATTGGTCCGTTCGTGCCCCCGGCCTTTAGCGGCCGCCCAAATCATCCGATAATCGAACAGTTATGGCTGCACGCGCTACCTGGAAAGGCTTCCTCAAGATCAGCCTGGTGAACATTCCGATCAAAGTGTTCCCGGCCACCGAGTCGAGCGGGACGATCTCGTTCAACCAGTTGCACGGCGAATGTCAGACGCGCATTCAGCAGAAGCGCTGGTGTCCGCACTGCAATCGCGAGGTGCCGAACTCGGAGATCGTCAAGGGATACGAATTCGAGAAAGGGCGCTATGTCGTGATGTCCGAGGAGGACTTCGACAAGGTGCGGCCGGAGTCGACGCGCGTGATCGATCTCGTGCAGTTCGCCGACGAGGCGTCGATCGATCCGATGTACGTCGACCGCACGTACTACCTCGCGCCCGACGGCGCGATGGCGGCCGACGCGTTCGCCGTCATGCGCGACGGGATGAAGGGCAAGGTCGGCGTCGGCAAGCTGGCGCTGTACGGACGCGAGTACCTCGTCGCCGTCCGGCCGCACGACCGCGGCATCGTCATGTACACGCTGCACCACGCCGCGGAGATCCGCAGCATCGACGCCGTCGAAGAGCTCGGCGCCGTGCCGGCGAAAGTGAAGCCGGAGGAAATCAAGCTGGCGAAGCAGGTGATCGAAACGTTCGAAGGGCCGCTGAACCTCGCCGACTACAAGGACGAATATCGCGAAGGGCTGCAGCGGATCATCGACGCGAAGATCGCCGGCGAAGAGGTGGTGGCGCCAGCCGTCGAGGCCGCGCCGCGCGTCGTCAACCTGATGGACGCGCTGAAGAAGAGCCTCGACGCGGTCAGCACGCAGAAGAAGAAGCCGGCCAAGGTGGTCGCGGAGAAAGCAGTGGCCGCCGCCGCACCGAAGCGGAAACGAGCCTGAGGAAATTTGGAATTTGGAATTTGGAATTTGGAATGCGTACGCAGTTTCTGCGTACTGTTCATCTCTGAAGGCCAAAACACTCAGTAAAGAAATCCGTTGAAACGGCACGGCATGTGCTCATACGTCGTGCATGCACCCCAAAGCGCCACAGCAGACATCCGAACCGTCACCGAACTTTGAAGACGGTGAAAACATTCGGAGTCGCACGTTCCTGTTCTCATGTCGGGTCGTCAGATTCTGCCAGCAGCTCTATGGCGCGAGTGGTGTGGCGAGAATTCTGGTGCCACAACTCGTCAACGCCAGCACGTCGTGCGCGAGCATGCTCGAGGAGGCTCGCGCCGCCGAAAGCGACGCGGACTTCATTTCGAAATGCGCGATCGCGCTGAAGGAATGTCGTGAATCGTGGACGCGATTGCGCGTTTGCGAAGCGTGTCGCCTCGGGCCAGAGACGGAGGCGCACGAGCTCGTTCAGGAAGCGAACGAGCTGATTTCAATCGTGACGGCGATTATCCGAAACAAACGGCGGAATATGCGCGACAAAACAGGCCGAGAGGGCGGCCGAGTCCGCAGGTCCACGTCACGAGCAGTCTCGTACGAATTTCATATCCCGGATTCGTAACCCCCCGACCTGATTACGCATTCCAAATTCCAACTTCCAAATTCCAAATTCTCTCACCGTCCCGCAATCAATCCGATCAGCCCGGGTCCGCTCGCCGTCGGATCGCCGAGCCAATCGGGCGGCGTGAGCCAGACGAACGCGAGAATCACCAGCACCCAGAGGTCGTAGGGCAGCGTCGCGCGCTCGTCGGTCCAGAAGAACGCGCGGGTGAAGAGTCCGGCCGGCCCTTCGCGCGAGGGGAGCGGCAGGCGGTTGAGCGCGAGATACGTGTAGTAGATCCGGTTCGCGACGGCGAGGATCGACAGGATCAGCACCACCCACAGCACGGCGGCCATCCGGTTGGTGAACGCGCCGATCATGAACAGCACGATGCGCTCGGGCCGCTCCATGAAGCCGACCTTGCATCGCTCGACGAGCGATTCGGCGCGCGCGCGCGCGTAGCTCGTCATGATCGAAAAGATGAGCGCGAGCGCCGCGACCAGCACGTAGTCGCTGCGTCCCAGCTTCGAATACAGAAAGATGAGCCCGGTGAGCAGCGCGAGATCGGAGAAGCGATCCAGCGTCGAGTCCCAGAAGGCTCCGAACTTCGACTGCAGCTTCAGGATGTGCGCCACCTTGCCGTCGATGAAATCGAAGATGTTCGCGACGAGCATGATGACGAAGGCCAGCATGAACTTCCCGAACCCGAGCGCCCAGGCCGCGGCCACGTTGACGATGACGCCGATGAGCGTCAGCGTGTTCGGGTGAATCCGGAGCGCGACGCATAAATTAATGATGGCGCGCAGCGGAAGCATGCACGCCGCGCCGACCGCCCCTGTGAACGTCCGCCGCTTGCGCGGGGATCGCCCGTTCACCGCGACGGAAGGGGCGCCGACCGCAGGGTTTATAATGGTGGGTTCAGACACAGAGCGAAGACGCGACATAGTAGCGTATGCCTATCCACGACCTCAAGGAACAGATCGCCAGGTTGCCGGAGCAGCCAGGAGTGTATCTGTACTTCAACGCGGAAGGCGACACGATTTACGTGGGCAAGGCACGCGCGCTGCGCGACCGCGTGCGCAACTATCTCGGCGGCTATGGCACCGATGCCAAACGTGATGCCCTCCTCGATGAGATCGCCCGCCTCGAGGTCATCGTAACCGACTCGGTCGTCGAAGCGCTGGCCCTCGAGAACAATCTCATCAAGCAGCGCTCGCCGAAATACAACATCCTGCTCCGCGACGACAAGAACTACCCATATCTCCAGCTGACCACGAACGAAGGCTTTCCACGCGTGCTCGTGGCCCGGCGGGTGGAGCGCGACGGCAGCTTCTACGCGGGTCCCTTCCTCCCCGCAACGTTCGCGCGGAAGACGATGGCGCTGACGCACCGGCTGTTCGGCATCCGATCGTGCAACGAGGTGATCACCGGCAAGCGCGGACGGCCCTGCCTGGAGTACGACATCAAACGATGCATCGCGCCGTGCGTCGACACGATCTGTACACCCGAGGACTACGCGCGCGCCGTCACCATGACGCAGATGTTTCTCGAAGGCAAGAACGACGAGCTCGTAAAGACACTTCGCACGCGCATGCTGCAGGCGGCCGAGGGCGAACGCTTCGAGGAAGCGGCGCAGCTGCGCGACGCCATGCGGACCGTGCAGACGCTGCACGATCGGCAGCAGAAGATGGCCACCGCGGAGCTCGGACACCGCGACGTGTTCGGGCTGAAGCTCGGTCCCGCCGGCGTCGTCATCCAGATTTTCCAGGTGCGCAGCGGCCGCGTCGTCGAGCGGGTGGAACTCGGCACGGAGGACGCGATCGTCGGGTCGCCCTTCGGTCCGGCTCAGGGCGACCGTGAGCCGCTCGAACGGTCGCGCGAGGGCGAGGTGCTGTCGGCGGCGATTCAGCAGTTCTACGAGCTGCGCGGCGCGCCGCCGGAGGTTCACGTTCCGGCGGAGCCGGACGAGCGCGAAGCGCTCGAGACATGGCTGTCGGAGCGCGCGGGCCGGCGAGTCCGGATTCTGATCCCGCAGCGCGGCGAGAAGCGCGGGTTCGTCGATCTGGCCAACCGCAACGCCTCGCTGGCATATCAGACGCGATTCAACCAGGCCCGGGCCGCGCAGTACGACGCGCTCGAGACGCTGCAGCACGTGCTCGCGCTGCCGACGCTGCCGCGGCGGATCGAGTGCTTCGACATCTCCACGATTCAGGGGGCCGAAACGGTCGCGTCCATGGTCGTGTGCGAGGACGGCCGGATGCGGCGGTCCGAGTATCGAAAGTTCCGAATCCGGTGGGATTCGATTGACCGGCTTCGGCATCCGAACCAGCCCGCGCTCGCCGGGACGGCGCCGCCGCCACAGGACGGTTCAGCCGCCGCGATGCAAAACGACTTCGCCGCAATGCACGAGGTCGTTCTGCGGCGCTATCGAAAGCTGCTCGAACTCGGCGGGCCGTTCCCCGATCTCGTGATCATCGACGGCGGCAAGGGACAGCTTGGCGCGGCGTACGCGGCGCTCGAGGAGCTCGGGCTCGCGAATCTCGTCGCGGTCGGCATCGCAAAGAAGGAGGAGCTGCTCTACACGCGCGATCACGAGGACCCGATCGCACTGGCGGCGACCGATCCGGCGCTGCTGCTCGTTCAGCGCATTCGCGACGAAGCGCACCGTTTTGCCGTCACGTTCCACCGACGCGCGCGGACGATGCGAGATCTCCGATCGGACCTGGACCACGTGCCCGGCATCGGGCCGCGCCGGCGGCGAACGCTGCTGACGACGTTCGGCAGTCTCGCCGGCGTGCGGCGAGCCACGCGCGAGGAACTGGCCGCGGTGGTCGGCCAGAAAACGGCGGATGCCGTCCTTGCGTTTTTCGCGAGCCGGACTTAATCTGGCTTCGCTTCAGTTGACTACGATCTACCGTGGACATTAACGTCGCTCAAGTCTTCATCGCATTCATCGTCCTGCTGTTCTCGCTGACGATCCACGAGATGGCGCATGCGTGGACGGCCGATCGCCTCGGCGATCCGACGGCGCGCCTGCTCGGGCGCGTGTCGCTGAATCCGCTCGTGCACGCGGATCCGATCGGCACCGTGTTGTTTCCGCTGATTGCGATGTTGACGGGCGCGCCGCTCATCGGCTGGGCGAAGCCGGTGCCGGTGAACGTACGGCAGCTGCGGCATCAGCGGCGCGACTACGTGCTCGTCGCAGCCGCGGGACCGGCGAGCAACCTGCTGCTCGCATTTCTGGCCGCCAGCGTGCTCGCAGTCCTTCCGGTCTCGCCGCAGACGCTCGATGCGGCCAACATCTCGGCGCCGATTGCCTCGATCCTGAGCCGCGTCATCTTCCTGAACGTCCTGCTTGCCGTCTTCAACATGATTCCCATTCCGCCGCTCGACGGAGGCAATGTGCTCGCGGGGCTGCTGCCGTTCCGGCTCGCCGTGGGATTCAACCGTTTGCGTCCCTACGGCTTTCTGCTGCTCTATGCGCTCATCCTGACCGGCGGCTTCGACAGGCTCGTGCTCCCTCCGTACCGCTTCATCGTCTCCTGGCTTCCGGCGCAGTGACTCACTCCGTTCGCTCAGGGCAGTCTTCCAAACCGCGCGTCGTCTCCGGCATGAGGCCGACGGGACGGCTGCATCTCGGTCACCTCGTTGGCGCGCTCGGCAACTGGGTCCCGCTGCAGGACAAGTACGACTGCTTCTACTTCATCGCCGACTGGCACGCGCTGACGAGCGATTTCGCCGACACGAGCCAGCTGACGTCGTATGCGTACGAGAACGTCGCCGACTGGATCGGCGCCGGCCTGGATCCGGAGCGGAGCACGTTCTTCGTCCAGTCGCTCGTGCCCGAGCACGCAGAGCTATACGTGCTGCTGTCGATGGTCGTGCCCGTGCCGTGGCTCGAGCGCGTGCCGACGTATAAAGAGCAGCAGGAAAATCTGAAGGACAAGGATCTGTCGTCGATTGGATTCCTCGGCTACCCGCTGCTTCAGACCGCGGACGTTGCGATGTATGACGCGCGATTCGTTCCGGTCGGCGACGATCAGGTCGCGCATCTCGAGCTCGCACGCGAGGTCGTCCGGCGCTTCAACAACTTCTTCGGCGAGGTTCTCGTGGAACCGCAGCCGATGCTGACGACGTTCGCGCGGCTGCCCGGTCTCGACGGCGACAAGAAGATGAGTAAGAGCCTCGGCAACACGATTCACCTCTCCGACAGCGCGGACGAGGTGAAGAAGAAAGTGATGCGGATGTACACGGATCCAAAACGGGTTCGCGCCGACGTTCCGGGCACGGTCGAAGGCAATCCGGTGTTCACGTATCACGACGCGTTCAACCCGAACAAGGACGAGGTCGAGGATCTGAAATTGCGCTACCGCGCCGGCAAGGTCGGCGACGTCGAAGTGAAGACAAAGCTCGCCAACGCATTGAACGCGCGTCTCGAGCCCATTCGCGAGCGCCGGTCCGCCGTGCTGGCCACACCGGAGCGTTTGAAAGAAATTCTCTTCGAGGGCTCCAGGCGCGCGCGGACGGTCGCCGAAGTCACGATGGCGCGCGTGCGCGACGCGATGAAGATCTCATATAGATGAGAAACGACCTCAGCGTCCCCGGTGTCCTTCTCCGTGGTAGATAGGTAGTGTTGGACCAGCATCCAGACTTCGAGTCGACGCGCGAGGCCTTCCCGGTCAAACTCGAGATGTTCGAGGGACCGCTCGATCTGCTCCTGCACCTCATCAAGAAGAACGAGGTGAACGTCCACGACATCCCGATCGCGCTCATCACGACGCAGTACCTCGAGACGATCGAGCTGATGCAGGAGCTGAACCTCGACGTCGCCGGCGAGTTCCTCCTGATGGCGGCGACGCTGATTCATATCAAGTCGAAGATGCTGCTGCCGCGGCCGGAAACCGCGGCCGCCGTCGAAGGCGAGGAAGAGGATCCACGCGACGCTCTCGTTCGCCGGCTGCTCGAGCATCAGAAGTTCAAAGCGGCGGCGGGACTGCTGCACGAGCGCGAGCAACTGCGCGCCGCGCAGTGGCAGCGGCCCGACGAACGCGTGGCCGCCATCGCCGGCGACGAGTACGAGCCGGAGCTCGAGGTGGATCTCTTCAGCCTGCTCACCGCGTTCCAGGCGGTCGTGCAGCGCGCGAAGCAGCGGCCCAAGGTGCTGCTGCCGCCCGAGCAGATTCCGGTCGAAGTGCGGATCGATCAGCTGCTCGCGCGGCTCTCGGAAACCGAAGCGTGCGGCTTCGACGATCTGTTCACCGACGCGAACGATCGCGGCGGTCTCATCGTCACGTTCCTGGCGTTGCTCGAGATGATCCGGCTGAAGCTGATTCGCGTGTTTCAGTCGGGCAGTTTCGGTCCGATCCGCGTTTACAAGCGTCCCCGTCCGTCGGATGCGCCGCATCCGATCGGGGATCCGGAAAGGCATCATGGCTGAACACGAAGGGCTGAAGGGGCAGGAGGGGCAGGAGGAGTGGGAGGGGCAGGAGGGGCCGCGGGCATCGGCCGAACTGAAACCAATCCTCGAAGCGCTCATCTTCGCCTCGCCGGAGCCGCTGACGCCGAAAGCGATCTTCAAGCTGCTCGAGTCCGAACCGAAAGACGACGTCGAGGCGGCGCTGGCCGAGTTGAAGCGGGACTACGATCGACCGGGCGGCCTGCAGCTCGTCGAGGTCGCCGGCGGATATCAAATCGTCACGCGCCCCGACCTCCACGAATGGGTCCGTCGTCTGTTTCAGGAGCGCACCACGCAGAGGCTCACCGTGCAGGCGCTGGAAACGCTGGCCGTCATCGCGTACCGCCAGCCGATCACCGCGGCGGAGATTACCGACGTGCGCGGCGTCAACACCTCGGGCGTGCTGAACACGCTGCTCGAGCGTCATCTGATCAAGATCGTGGGACGCAAGCAGGTGGTAGGCCGGCCGTTCATGTATGCGACGACGAAGGAATTTCTCATCCGCTTCGGGCTGAACGATCTGAGCGATCTGCCGAAGGTGGAAGACATGGCCGAAGCGCTCGGTCTCGAGGCGCCAATCCTCATCGAACAGACGCCGCGCGAAGAAGATTTGCCGCTCAGCGAGCCCGAGGTGGAAGAATTAGGAATTAGGAATTAGGAATTTGGAATGCGTACGCATTCCAAATTCCAAATTCTGAATTCCAAATTACACCGTTCGCTTTAACGCCCGTACCTCCTCGGCTGTCAGATCTCTCCATCGTCCGGGCTTCAGCTTCGCGTCCTTGATCGGGCCGATCGCGACGCGCTTCAGGTGCGTCACCGGGTGGCCGATCGCCTCGCACATGTTCCGCACCTGGCGATTGCGTCCTTCGCGAATGGTGATGCGCAACTGGTTCGGACCGAGCGGCTTCACTTCGGCCGGCAGCGTCCGGCGTCCTTCAATCGTGACGCCTCTGGCCAGGCGATCGACGTCGTGTGCGTCGGGTTCGCCGAGCACGCGCGCTTCGTAGACGCGAGGCAACGCATGCCGCGGATGCGTGAGCCGCGCGGCGAGGTCGCCGTCGTTGGTCAGGAGGAGCAGCCCTTCCGAGTCGAAGTCGAGGCGGCCGACCGGATACACGTACTCGCGGACGCCGGCCAGCAGATCGATCACCGTCGGCCGACGCTGCGGATCCGATCGCGTCGTCACGTACCCGCGCGGCTTGTTCAGCAGCAGGTATCGATGATGCTCGACCACCTTCACGCGGCGGCCATCGACGCGGATGTCGTCGCGTGAAGGATCGGCTTTCGATCCCAGCTCGCGCACGGTGACGCCGTTCACCGTGACGCGCCCGTCGAGCATCAACTGCTCGCTCGCGCGCCGCGAAGCGATGCCCGCCTGCGACAGGATCTTTTGGAGACGTTCCATTTCCGATCGCGATGATTAACCGGAGAGACCGCTGAGATCGCAGAGAAAAAATCTCCGCGTTCTCTGCGTTCTCCGCGGTTAAATGACATGCTCGGCCTTATCGCGCGAGCAGATCTCCCCAGAAGGCTGCCAACTGCGCGACGTCGCTCACGTGGACCGGTCTGTCCGCCTCAGCGTGCGAGATGAGGCCGCTCAACAGCAGCCGCACCGGCGCGTGGCCGCGCAGATCGTTCGCCAGATATTCCGATTCGATCGACGGGATGACGTTGTCGTCGATGCCGTGCAGCAGGTACACCGTCGCGTCCGGCTTTGGCGATTTCGACACCGAGAGCGCGGGATCGCCGCCGTAGAGCGCGACATACGGCAGCAGTCGCGCGCCGAGATGCACGACGTCGCGATTGTTCACGTAGCGCATCAGCGTGGCGGAAGGTTCCGGGAGGCGCTTCGCGGTCTCGCGCAGCGCGTCGAACTCCTCGGCGGCGCGCGCCTTGTCGACGTTGGTGTCGAGCGCCGACGCGAGCAGATATCGATGAAGCGCGGCGCGAAGCGGCGCGACTTGTCGCGATGGCACGACGCGCTCGGCGACGCCGAGCAGGATGACCGCGACGCCGTAATCGTGCGGCGCTCGGGCGAATGTGTCGCGCGTGTGATCCACTTCGGCGCGCACGACGGCGGCGCCGCCGGTGCCATCTGCGCTCGTCGCGTTCAACCGGATCTGCTGTGGTGGATACGGTTCCTGTCCCGTGCAGAGGTATCGCAGCACGCGCGGGAGATCGTCGTGGCCGCCGAAGGAAAAGACGTACTCGACCCGGTGCGCCAGCGACGGACGTCCCGCCGCAACGATCGAGAGGCCGCCGCTGAAGCTGATGCCCATCATGCCGATTCGCGCGCCGCGCGGTCCGGGACCGTGTTCGTACAGCCACGACGCGGTACCCTCGATCGCGTCGGTGATCGCCGGCGTGATGGTGAACTGCGACAGATCCGGAATGTCCGGCGTGAAGACTGCGAGACTCGACGATGCGAGATTGCGCGCCAGCCGCACGAGGCGTGGTTCGTCGATGCCTGACGGATGCAGTCCCGATGTGAGGAGCACCGTGCGGTGGATCGATTGCGACGGCAGGTACATGCGGCCGCGCAACGGACCTCGCGGTGTGTCGATCGTCATCACCTGATCGGTCACCGTGTGTGTGTCGAGGTCGGCGACTTCGCGCGCGAAGCCGTGCATGTCGGCCGCGCGGACGACGAACGCTGCACCGTGCAGGTACGGACGTGCGATGAACGTGCCGCCGACGAACAATCCCGTGACCAGGACCAGCACGAGTGTCGCTCGCCGCCGCATGCGTGCATGTTACCCTTTGGTCGGGTAGGTCGGGTTGGTCACGTAAGTCGGGGTAGGTTGGGCCTTACCCGACCCACCAGCCTTACCCGACCCACCTGGGCCCATGGAACCGCTGATCATTGCCATTGACGGTCCGTCCGGTGCGGGAAAGGGGACCGTCGCGCGCGCCGTCGCAGCGGAGCTCGGATACCGCCACATCGACAGCGGCGCCATGTATCGAGCCGTTGGATGGAAGGCCATCCAGGAGGACGTGCCGCTCGACAACGAAGCGCGCGTGGCCGCGCTTGCCGATCGATCGCGGATCGAACTGACCGACCCGCGCGTCACGATCGACGGACACGACGTCACGCGCGCGATTCGCACGCCGGAGATCGATCGCGCCGCCACCGCCGTCGCGCGGTTGCCGAAAGTCCGCGCCGTGCTGGTCGATCGTCTTCGCCGCCTGGGCGCCGGCGGCGGCGTCGTCATGGAGGGACGCGACATCGGCACGGTCGTGTTTCCGGTGGCGGACGTGAAGATCTACCTCGACGCCTCGCCCGAGGAGCGCGCGCGCCGACGCGCGAACGACCCGGCGCATACCAACGTGCCGGCTGCGGTGGCCGAGGTGGCGACGCTCCTCGATGCGCGCGACCAGCAGGATCGCACCCGCACTGCGTCTCCGCTCTACGCTGCTCCCGACGCCGTCATCGTCGACACGACCGGCAGGTCGGTCGAGCAGGTCGTTCGCGACGTCATGAACGTCATCGCAAGTCGGACCGCCTAGCGCGGCTTCCATTTCGGTGCCGCGCTGTTTCCATCAGCGATGCGGATCGACGCGCTGACGTTCTTCAACACGACCCCGCAAAGCGGCGAAGGGTTTGCCGAGCCGGCCGACTATCGCTTCTCGTTGTCGACGACGGCGAAGTCGTCGGCGACGATCGCTGGAAATCTCGACGCGAATCCCGGTGCTGACGCGCGGCAGGTCGCCGAATTCACGATCGCCGGCTTCGAAACGTTCTTTACGACGAAGACCGTGCAGCTCACGTCGCCGTTCCTGTTCTCGCCAGGGAAAGGCAATCTCCTCCTCGAGATCACCAAGAATCAGACAGGAAATTTCGGTGACGGCGGAATCTTCGCGAACGTGAACACGAACGCGCGGGGTGTGTCGACCGTGATTGACGATCTCGAAGGCACCGGGCCGTCGCTGCAGCGCAACGTCGGCCTGAACGTCGGCTTCTCGGGTCAGCTCGAGGGTGCGGCGACGCCCGAGCCGGCATCGCTCCTGCTGATCGGATCTGGTCTCTTTATAGTGGTTCGACGTCGATGGCTGAGGGCTGATAGCTGAACGCTGGCAGCCCTCAGCTTCACTTGCGTTCTTTGTAGTCTTCCGAAGAAGCGGGATCGAGCTCCCACCGGTGCTTGTCGCGCTCGCTGACCTTGTCGCTGGATTTCAACTCCTCGTTGTCCTGATATTCGACGCCGAGCGCTTTGCCGATGTCGTCGACGATGTCCTGATCGGGTGTCGGGTTGTCGCCACCGGGCGCCTCGTCTCCGGTGAAGTACGCCTGTTCGATATCGACGTCGACGTCGCCGCCCGAAACGCCCGTCATGGTGCGGTGCTCGTTGAGCGACTCGGCGAGCTCGGCGCGGCCGGTACGCACTGCCGACCCGCGGCGGTCCAGATTCAGGGACGATGGCGGCGTCGGAACCGTTTCGTCGAGCGTCCTGCGCACGCGGTCCAGCCGCGGCGTTTTCGTGCGCGTGCGCTGACCCGGTCCGGGCGAAGCCCCCAACGGTCGAGTCGTCTTTCGCGGTGCGGCCTTCCGAGCGCCGCTTCGGGCGGATGCGGACACTTTTCGTGCAGCGGTCTTGCGCACTTTCTTTCCCGTGGTGGCCTTTCCGCGCGCCTTCAGCGCCTTCAGCGCCTTCGTTTTTCCCGCCGATTTCCGCGTGCGCGCGACCGGTTTTGCCCGCCGGGCGGCCTTCCGTCTGGCCATTCAGATGTCCTTTCGAACCTTGACAGTTTGGCGATAAGTGTCGTACGCTCTAATGCTTATCGGAATTCCTCACAACCTCGCGGGGCACCGGTACCCGCTGACCACTGCCGGAAATCGAGAACACGAGGAGACGCGCAAGGCATGGCAAACGTAGAAGGTGAGAACACTCCCGGTCCGGCCAGAGGCGGCGCGGCTGTCGCCGAAAGCCGGAGCGACCGCGGCGGTCTGAAGGTCCGCCCGCGCGAAGACGACGACAAGATCAATCCCGACGAGTTCAAAGAACTCCTGGACAGCTACGATAACAGCTTCCGTAACATCGCGGAAGGCGAAGTCGTCAAGGGAACGGTTCTGAAGGTAACCGCGTCCGAGGTCATCGTCGACGTCGGTTACAAGTCCGAAGGCCTCATTCAGATCGACGAGTTCCTCGACGAGGCCGGTGAAGTCACGGTCCAGCCCGGCGACATCGTCGACGTCCTGCTCGAACGCACCGAAGATCGCGAAGGCTACGTCGTCCTCTCGCGCGAAAAAGCCGAGAAGATGAAGATCTGGGACGAGGTCGAGAAGGCCTACGCGGAGAAGAAAGTCGTCATCGGTCGCGTCATCGAGCGCATCAAGGGCGGCCTGGCCGTCGACATCGGCGTGCGCGCGTTCCTCCCCGGGTCGCAGATCGACGTCCGTCCGGTGCGCAATCTGGACGCGCTGCGCGGTCAGGAACTGCGGATGCGCGTCATCAAGGTGAACAAGAAGCGCGGCAACATCGTGTTGTCACGGAAGGCGCTCCTCGAAGAGGAGAACGCGGAAAAGAAGAAGCACACGCTCGAGACGCTGGCCGAAGGCAAGGTCCTCAAGGGCGTCGTCAAGAACATCACCGATTACGGTGCGTTCATCGACCTCGGCGGTATCGACGGCCTGCTGCACATCACCGACATGTCGTGGGGCCGCGTCGGGCATCCGTCCGAGTTGTTCAAGGTGAACGACGAAATCGACGTGATCGTGCTGAAGTACGACCCGGCCACCGAGCGTGTTTCGCTCGGCCACAAGCAGCTCATCACCGATCCGTGGGCGAACGTGATGGACCGCTATCCGGTTGGCGCGCGCGTCAGCGGCAAGGTGGTCAGCCTCACCGACTACGGCGCGTTCGTGGAGCTGGAGGCGGGCGTCGAAGGGCTCATCCACGTCAGCGAGATGTCGTGGAGCAAGCGCGTGAAGCACCCGTCGAAGCTGCTGAACGTCGGCGACACGGTCGACGCGATGGTGCTCGGCGTCGATCCGACGGCGCGGCGCATTTCACTCGGCCTGAAGCAGGTCGAGAGCAACCCGTGGCACGACCTCGCCGGCAAGTATCCGGTCGGCTCGAAGATCACCGGAAAAGTCCGCAACCTCACCGAGTTCGGCGCGTTCGTCGAGGTCGAGGAGGAAATCGACGGCCTCATCCACATTTCCGACATGTCGTGGAGCAAGCGGATCAAGCATCCGTCCGAGGTGTTGAAGAAGGGCGACGTCGTCGAAGCGATGGTGTTGAACATCGACGCGGAGAACCAGCGGCTGTCGCTCGGGCTGAAGCAGCTGGCGACCGACATCTGGGACGACTTCTTCTCGCGCCATCAGGTCGGCGACACCGTCGAAGGCAAGGTGGTGCGGATGACGAACTTCGGCGCGTTCGTCGAGCTCGACGAGGGCATCGAGGGGCTCATTCACGTGTCGGAGTTCGACGACACGCAGCACGGGGGCAAGGCAAGCGACAAGATCGAGCTCACGGTGGGCGAGAGCTACCCGATGAAGATCATCAAGCTCGCGCCGTCGGAGCGGAAGATCGGGTTGTCCATCCGCGCGCTGAAGTCCGACGAGTTCAGAGCGGACTGGGAGTCGTATCAGGAATCGGCCGGCGACGGCACGGCGACACTCGGCGATCACTTCAGGAACCGGTAAATGGCTCATGGCTGATGGCTGAAGGCTAGTGGAATGGCGGATGGCCATCAGCCATCAGCCATTCCATAAGCCATCAGCCCTTAGCCATCAGCCATCACAAGGATGCAGCTATGACGAACGGCAGCATGACGAAGGCGGAACTCGTCGAGGAAGTCTCGCGCGTGTCGGACCTCACGAAGAAGCACTCCGAGGTCATCGTCGACACCGTGTTCAAGAGCATCATCGACGCGCTGCATCGCGGGGAGAAGATCGAGCTGCGCGGGTTCGGCAGCTTCCGCCTGCGGAAGCGCGAGCCGCGCAAGGGACGCAACCCGAAGACCGGCGACAAGGTGGATGTTCCGCCGAAGAAAGTGCCGTACTTCAAGCCGGGAAAAGAGCTCAAGGAGCTGATCAACAAGGAGCCCGCTCCGCCGGCCGCCGCGCCGAACCCCAACACGCCTCCGGACATTCTGGCCGTGTGATCGGATCATGACAGTCGACAGTCAAC
>Ga0075425_100002879_pt1 | contig 17342 bp, 16 predicted proteins | sample SoiMethybrSBSTD4_FD_75300 | JGI IMG/M metagenome (GOLD analysis project Ga0075425, IMG submission 75300) | Bulk soil microbial communities from a Populus tree surrounding site in Tennessee, USA - Soil MetaG P. TD hybrid SBSTD4 | ecosystem: Environmental > Terrestrial > Soil > Tree plantation... | reverse complement strand
AGTTTCGTGGGCATCGACGTTCTCGATCGTGACGCTGCCGCCGCAGATCGCGGCCGCGGCCGCGGGATACGTCGCGGCCGTCGCGTCACCGGGGATCGCGAACGAGCGTGGCTTGACCTTCTGCGGCTTGATCACGATCCAGTCCAGGGTCGGCGCGTCGACCTTGACGCCGCGCATCCGGAGGGCCGCGATCGTGAGATCGACGAACGGCGCGGAGACCAGCGACCCGGTGATCTCGAGCTCGATCCCGCGCTCGAGCCGCGCCGCGACGAGCAGCAGCGCCGACGCGAACTGGCTCGACGCGTTCCCCGACACCGCGACCCGCCCACCGCGGATCGGGCCCTTCACCGTGAGCGGCAGCGCGTCGGCGTCAGCCGTCGCCCCGAGCTCGCGGAGCGCGTGCACGAGCGGCGCGATCGGGCGCTCGCGCATCCGCTCGGCGGCGTCGAACCGCGTTTCGCCGTCGGCGAGCGCAGCAAGCGCGAGGCCGAACCGCGCGACCGTGCCGGACTCGGCGGCGTTGACCGGGCCGGTGGCGTGGGGGATCGTCTCCGCGCCGTGGACGGTGACCCCGAACGTCTGGTCCCACTCCACGCGATATCCGAGCGCGGCGAGGGCCTGGCGCATCGCCCGGACATCTTCGCCCGGGTCGAGGCGGCCGAGATCGAGACGCGACCGCCCGGCGGCGATGGCCGACAGCACGAGCTCGCGATTCGCGATGCTCTTGGAAGCCGGGACGCGGACGCGCACCTCGCGCAGCGGGTGACGGAACGGGATGATCGGGCGGGGCGTCATGGGACAGGGGATTATGGCCACGGATCGGATGAGACCGCTTTCCGCGCTGACGTTGTGCGCGTGCGTGGTGATCGCCTGCGCGAGCGAGCCGCCGCCGACCTCGGCGTCCGCGAGCGCTGGCCCTGGCGGCACCGACGTGCCGGTCGCTCCACCGGTCATCGCGTTCGAGCCGTCGCCGGACACTGCCCAGGCGCCCCGCTACGTCGCTGGACGGTGGACGTCGAGCCTGCCGCTTCTCGGGGTCCGGTTCGCGATCGACCCGGACCCCGGCCTGCCGTGCACCGTGACGATCGATCCGGGCCGGCAGGCCGGCGGGTACGCCTGCGACTGGTTGCTGCCACCGGTGACCGAGATCCGCATCGAGCTCCACGGCACGACCGGGCAGGGCATTGAAGGAGCCACCACGCGCACCCTCCGGACGATGGGCGACCGCCTGAGCGGCGTGCCGTGGTTCACCGAGTTCGAGGATCCGAATGGGGAAGCCGTGGCGTGCGCGGCCGCGAGCGTGCGGATCATCCAGACCTTCACGACGGGTCGCGATGTCGCGACGGCGCGGGAGATCCTCGCGCAAGGCGTGCCGCTCAACAGGAGCGCCGACCCGGGCATCGATCCGGCCGCCATCGCGGCGGTCACGACCGCGCTCGACGCGGCGAACCACTACCACTACTACCGCTTCGCCACCCGTGAGGCCGCGACGCGCGCGGCCGTGTACTGGCTCGCGCGGTCGGCGAAGCCCGTTATCGCGCTGTCGCTCGCCGGACAGCACGCGCCGATCATCACCGGCTACACGGGCACGATCGGTCCGCGCCTGGCCGACGGGACCGTCACTGGCCTCGTGGTCGAGGACCCGCAGCGCGGCGACCTCGACCCGCTGACGGCGAAGCACCGGCCCGACAAGTCGCGTTCGGCCGAGTTCCAGACCGGGAAGCTCATCGGGATCGATGAGTGGTACACGGATGACTGGTGGTTCCGCGACGCGTACAAGGGGTCGATCATCTTCAACTCGGATGCGAAACTCCACGACGTCGACCGGAACGACGGGCTCTACCCGCGGCCGCATTGGGACGGCACGTTCGTGATCCTGGTCGACGATGGCGATGCCGCGAACCCGCCAGACCGCGAAGGTCGGGTCCAGCCAGAGTGACGCTCGGGTACGGACCAGGCTGGCAGTGGGATCCGGCGAAACCGCTCGATCGCGTCGCGCATGAGGTCGCCCTGGACTGGGAGGTGCGGCTCGGGCCGCGGTACGAGTGGGCGCGCTACTCGTTCGCCGCGCCGGCGGGCGAGCACGCCGTCCTCAAGATCACGCCCGTCGAGGACGACTGGGCCGACCACGAAGCCGATGCGCTCCTGTTCTGGCGCGGCCGCGGCGCGGTCCGGCTCCTCCGCGAGGACCGCTCCCGACGGGCGATGCTCATCGAACGCTGCATCCCCGGTCACGATGCGTCGGCGATCGACGACCTCGAGGCGATCCGCGCTGCGATCGCGACCGGCCGCGAGTTGTGGCGTCCGGCGGACGATCGGGTGTTCCGCCGGGCCGGCGACGAGATGACGCGCTGGCTCCGCCAGCTCGCCGAGCGGACCGATCATCCGTACGTGGCCATCGCCGCGGCGCGATTCGCCGCGATCGGCCCGCGCCACGACGTCCTGGTGCACGGCGACTACCACCACCACAACCTGCTCCGTCATGCGGGGCGGTGGCTCGCGATCGATCCCAAGCCGCTCATCGCGGAGCCGGAGTTCGACGTCGTCACGTTGCTCTGGAATCCCCTGCACCTGGCGGTGACCCGTGAGGTCGTCGAACGCCGGATGCGGCAGTTCACGTCGGCGGGCCTCGACGAACGACGCCTTCGGGACTGGGCGGTCATCCGTGGGACGCAGCTCGGGCTACCACTCGAGCCGGGCGAGGGCGCGGCGACCTCGCGCCAGCTCGCAGTGGTGCGGTGGCTGCTGGAGTAGCGGCCTAGGGCTTCGTGAGCAGGATCGCGTTCGGCAGGAGCCGGCCCGGTCCGACGGTGTACTGACCATTGATCCACATCGCGGACGTTCCGCCGCCGTCGAGGTTCAGGGCATCCTGGACGCCGAGCGCCTGCAGGACGTACTGCGACTCGACAAGGCTCGCGTTCTCGGTGATCACGAGGTAGATGTAGGTGCCGTCGGTGCCGATCGATCCCTTCAGCTCGCGCTCCTGCTGCTTCGCGGTCTGCTCCGCGCTGATGTCCACGATCGCGCCGCCCTGCAGGAGGAGCATGAACATCGTGATCCCAGCGGTGATCCCCGCATCGGCCGCCGGCCCTTGCTGGTAGTAGACGTACGCCCGGCGGTAGTAGCTCGGGGTCTTCCCCCTGAACAGCAGGAGGCCGTTTTGACCGTTCAGCGCGGGCCGGTTGATCCACGTGCCGAGGTCGCTGTTCCACATCGCGTAGTCGTAGGAGTTCACCTTGCCTGCGCACGCCGCGTAGTCGGGCGGACACAGATACGTGCCGTGGATGGCCGCGTACGCGTGGTCGGCGGTGGCGAACTGATCGAGCGGCTCGACCGGACAGTTGTTCGGGCAGTACGACGCGTTCGCGGTGACGGTCTTCACCGTGACATCGGCGAGCCGCTCCTTGATGAGGTGCGTCGTGAATGTGCCGCGTGGCGTCGGGACGCTGAGCGTGCTCGAGCCGGTCGGGCTGTAGATGCCGACGGGCCGCGGCGGCAGTGTGCCATCGGCGTTGAGGACGGTCACCGACCAATAGACGCCGAAATCCTCCATCCAGGTCGCGCCCTCGATCAGGGGGCGGAGGTAGAGGCGGTAGTAGCCGGGTGTCTGCGGAGCTTGGATCGTGAACTGGAACCACGCCACCTGGTCGGGTCCGACATACGGAGCGGGCTGGATCGCGATGCGGTTGTAGCGAGGCCATCCGGTGTTCGGCGAGCCCTGCGTCCCATCGCCGCCAAGCGGGCTGGCGCGGTCCTGCCCCGGCTCCGGGCCCCAGGTCCCGAGATACGCCACCTCGCCGAGCTTGCCGTTCACCCAGCCCTGCGATCCGGAGTTGTAGTACGCGACGGTCGCGGTGTTGAGCGCGCCGGGGCACAAGGTCGGGTAGCCGCTCTGGCCGTACCACTGGGCATGGAAACCGGGGACACCGGCCGGAAGTCCGTTCGGGTGGGGGATGCCCGGGCCGGTGCTGCTCACGCAGGTCGCGGACAGTGCGACCGAGTGCGGTGCGGCAGGGCCGAGCAGGAGCGTGGCGGCGATCAGCACGGCGGCGCACAGACGAGCGAAGAGGTTGCCCCTATTCATCCCGCTCGTGTAACGCGCCAGCCGCAGCGCGCGTTGTGCGGCCCAATTTGGCGGCGCTCAGCCCGGCGCGGAGGCCAGCTCGAGGCGGCGAGCGATCACCCGCCCGAGATCGGGACACGCGATGCGCATCAGGCCCACCGATCGGATCGGCCCGCGGTTGTACCGGTCGTCCACCAGGACCGTCTCATAGCCATACGTGGCGAGGAACTCGGCGGTCCGCAGATCATCCTCGACCGTGATCGCGGGCTGGACCGATCGCGCGATGCGCCGCTTCCCGTACGCGGGATGCTCGCCGAGCGCGACATGATGAAGTGGCACCCTGCCGAAGCCCGCGGCCGCGAGCCGCTGCGCGGTGCTCTCATGGAGCTCCGGCGGACGCTCCGTCATGAGCGCGAGCGCGCCGTCGGCGAAGGGCCGCAGCGCCGCGGCGACGCTCGGGTCGATGATCCGCTCGGGCTCGGTCCAATGGTCGAGCCGCCACCGCGTCGCGAGATCACGTTCGTGGCGCTTCACCGGCGGCTCGAGCGTCGGGACCGGATCGCGCAGCACGGGCTCGCTCCCGAACCAGTGACGGTCCAGCAGCCCCTCGAGATCTACGAGAACGACCGGTCGACTCTCCATCCGTCGCTTCGGACCGACGCCATGCAGGAGCCGTACCCCGGGATCGCCTAACCGTCCGGCAGCGAGACCGGAGGCACGTACGGCCGGACGAAGGATCGCTGCCACCACGCACCGGTCTGCTGCCGCTCGTCCGGCGTGGTGAACCGGTAGAGCCAGAGCTGCGCCCGGACCACCTGCGGCCGCTCCCCCGCGAACGGATCGCGCGCCAGCAGGCGGAGGATCGCGCGATCGCCCTCGAGGAGCTTCGCGAGCAGCGGCATGAACCATTCGTGGTAGCGGGGCGATGAGAACGCGGCGAACCACATGAGCCAGTCGAGCCGGAGGTGATATGGCGCGTACTGCGGCGGCCGCCGGCGGACGTCGCCTGGCTTCGCCTTGAACTCGTACTCGCGCCACTCGCTCGCGGTCGTGGGCTCCGGATCGAGGGTGCCTTCGATGACCACCTCGAACCGGCGCTTCGTCACGCTGCCGAACGCGCCATACGTATTGACGAGATGGAGCGGATCGAAGCTCGAGTTCATGAGCTGGCCGCTCGACAGGAGGTTCTTGGCCGGCCGGTAGCTCAGCGCGACAACGAGCAAGGTCACGAAGATCACGAGGATCTCGTGGGGGAGCGACGTCTCGAGCGCCGGACGCGCGATCGGGAGCACCCGTGAGAGGGCCGCATCATCGAATGCCGCGAAGGCGAGCACGATCGTGATGACGTTGAGCCAGGAGAAGTTGCCGCTGAGGACGAGCCACGCCTGCGTCGCGACGACGATGAGCCCGGCCGCGGTCGCGATCGGCTGCGGCGCGAACAGGAACACCGGCACGACGAGCTGCGCGAAATGGTTCCCGAGCACCTCGACGCGATGGAGCGCGCGCGGGAGATGGTGGAAGTACCAGCTGAGCGGGTTCGGCATCGGCTGGGTCTCGTGGTGGTAGTAGAGGCAGGTCAGATCGCGCCAGCAGGGATCGCCGCGCATCTTGATAAGTCCCGCTCCGAACTCGAGGCGGAACACGAGCCAGCGGACGAGATACACGAGCGGCAACGGCGTGAACGTCCACGCCGGCCCAAGGAAGATCGCGAGGAAGCCGGCCTCGAGGAGCAGCGTCTCCCACCCGAAGCTGTAGAAGGTCTGCCCGACGTTCACGATCGAGAGGTAGAGCGCCCACAGCACGATCCACACGAGCATCTCGAACCCGAGCGGCCAGCCCTCGGGCAGACCCGTCACGACCAGCGCAGCGAGCACGATCCCGGTCCAGGCGACGACCAGCAGGAGCCGGTCCGAGTAGCGCCAGTGGAACAGGCTCGGTGACGAACGGAACGGCACGTAGGCCACGAAGCTCGGCACCGGCAGCAGCCCGCGCTCGCCGAGGAGCGGCCGGAATTGATTCAGGGCGACGAGGAACGCGACGAGGTAGATCGCCCCGATGCCGCGCTCGAGCACCAGCCGCGCCAGCCAGTACTCCGGCGCCTCGAGAGCGGTCATCGGTCCGCGACACTAGCCGCTGGTGGTACACCGGACGTCACGCCGTGGCCGGGCGCGCTAAAGAAAGTCAGGGCCCGCCGGCTCGTTGAAGGGAAGACGTGAGCGCGGACGCCGCCTGGGAGGATCTCTACGAAGAGGAATACCCCCGGCTGCTGCGCGCGCTCACCGCGATCGCCGGCGACGAAGGTGCCGCCGAGGACGCGGTCCAGGAGGCGTTCGTGCGCGCATTCAAGCAGGGTCTCGCGTCACTCGATCGTCCGGGGGCATGGCTGCTGGTCGTCGCGACACGCCTGCTGTTCCGTGACCGGCGCCGCCGGGTGACGGATATCGCCGTGGAGACGCTCCCGATCGCGCGCGACGACATCGACTTCGCGATCGAGCGCGCCGACCTGCTCGTCGCGCTCCGGCAGCTTCCGGAACGCCAGCGTGCCGTCGTCGTGGCCCGCTACTACTACGACCTCTCGTACGAGGAGATCGCCAAAGCGTTCGCCATCCGCACCGGCACCGTCGGCGCGACGCTGTCGCAGGCCCTCGCCAGGCTCCGGGCAGCCCATGGCGCGCGGCAGCTCGTGCGCGGGGCGCTGCGGCCGTGAACGAGCGCGATCAGGACGGTCTCGGCCGGGCGCTCGCGCGCGCGATAGACACCCAGCGCGTGCGCGAGACGCCGTTCGCGTCATCCCGTCTCGCCGCGCGATCGAAGCCGGAGGCGAAGCGGAGCTTGACGTTCCAGCTCGCGCTGGCGGTCGCGCTCATCACGCTCGGGGCCGCCGGCGCTCTGCTCGGCCAGACCGATCTGACCAAGGATCTCGGCGTCGCGAGCGGCCCGCGCCTCGTGCCGGTGACGCGCGCGGCCCCGGGTGCTCCGGTCGTCGTCGGGCACATCGAGGATGCGATCAACCCGATCACCGCGCGGTACGTCGAGCGCGTCATCGCGGACGCGCAGTCCGCCGGCGCGCCGGCGGTGGTCTTCGTCATCAACACGCCCGGCGGGCTGATCGACTCGACCTACCAGATCACGACCGATTTCCTGAACGCGCCGCTGCCGGTGGTGACGTACGTCGCGCCCTCCGGCGCGCGGGCCGCCTCGGCCGGGACATTCATCACGATGGCAGGCGCGATCGCGGCGATGGCCCCGGCGACGAACATCGGCGCCGCGCACCCGGTGGACAGCTCGGGCGCCGATATCCAGGGTGACCTCCGGCTGAAGGCGGAGAACGACGCCGTCGCGCAGATCACGAAGATCGCCAAGGCCCGTGGCCGCAACGAGCAGTGGGCCGAGGACGCCGTCAGGAACAGCGTGAGCATCCGCGACGACCAGGCGCTCCAGCTCAAGGTCGTCGATCTGGTCGCGACCGATCTTGTGGCGCTCCTGGCCCAGATCGACGGAAAGACCGTGCAGGTGAACGGTCAGCCGGTCACGCTCGCGACGAAGGCGGCAGCGATCGACGACGACGGGATGAGCCCGTTCGAGACGTTCCTCCACTTCGTCGTCGACCCGCAGATCGCGCTGCTCCTCTTCACCATCGGGACGTACGGACTGATCTTCGAGCTCTCGAACCCGGGGCTCATCTTCCCCGGGATCATCGGGGTGATCGCGATCGTCATCGCGCTCTTCTCGTTCGGGACGCTCGATGCGAACGCCGCGGGTATCGCGCTCATGATCTTCGCCCTCGTCCTCTTCATCGCCGAGGTGAAGGTCGTGAGCCATGGGCTCCTGCTCGCCGGCGGCATCGCGTCGCTGCTCCTCGGGGCGATCATCGTGTTCCCGCCGGGGCGGCCCACGTTCCCGGGCCTGCGAAATACAGCCGACCCGGTCACGCTGCTCCTGATCGTCGGCACCGCCGCGCTGTTCTTCGTGATCGTCGTCCGATTGGCCGTCGGCTTCCAGCGGCTCCCGGTGGCCAGCGGCGCCGCGCTCCTCGTCGGATCTCTCGGAGTGGCGAAGACCGAGCTCGCCCCGACCGGCATCGTCCGCGCCGGAAGCGATGAGTGGAGCGCGGTGAGCGAAGGCGGTCCGATCCCACAGGGTGCCGCGGTCCGCGTGCGACGCGTCGATGGCTTGCGACTTATCGTCGGCCCGGAGGCCTCGTCCTCCGGAAGAAGGGAAAGCTGATGTCAACCGAGCTCGTGATCGTCGCGTTCCTGCTCGTCGTCGCCCTCCTGGTCCTGCGGACGGTCGTGCACATCGTCCCCGAGTACCAGCGGCTCGTCGTGTTCGCTCTCGGCCGCTACCAGAAGACGAGCGGGCCGGGGCTCGTGCTGCTGCTCCCACCTCCGATCCAGAGCTCGGTGACGGTGGACCTCCGTGAATTCAGCGTCGAGATCCCGCAGCAGACCTGCATCACGAAGGACAACGCGACGATCTCGATCGACTTCCTGATCTTCCAGCAGGTCGTCGAGGCGTCCGATTCGGTGATCAAGGTCCAGAACTTCCGTCAGCAGGTGCAGCAGATCGCGTCGACGACGCTGCGCGCGGTCATCGGCGACCTCGTGCTGGACGACGCGTTCGCCAAACGCGAGCAGATGAACGAGGTCCTGCGGATCAAGCTCGACGACGAGACCCACCGCTGGGGCGTCAAGGTGAACCGGGTCGAGATCCGCGAGATCGTCCCACCGCGCGAGATCCAAGAGGCGATGACCCGGCAGATGACCGCCGAGCGGATCCGGCGCGCGTCGGTGACCGAGGCGGAGGGGAAGCGGGCGTCCGCGATCCTCGTGGCCGAGGGTGACAAGCAGTCGAACATCCTGCAAGCCGAAGGCGCACGCCAGTCGGCGATCCTCCGGGCCGAGGGCTTCGCCCTGGCGCTCGGCAAGATCAACGAGACCGCGATGGGTGCCGATGCGCGGACGATCACGCTCCAGTATTTCGAAGCGTTGAAGGCGCTCGGCGCCTCTCCGGCGACCAAGTTCGTCATCCCGACCGAGTTCAGCGCGCTCGCCGCACCTCTCGCCGCGATGGCGAGAAGCGCGGCCGAGCCGCCGGCGAAGACCTAGGGCTGGCGACCGCGGAGGCGGACGAAGGGACGGCGCGACCGGCCAGGAGGCGCGCTGTCCCCGCGGTCCGCTTCCGCGAGCCGGATCGCCATCGGCCGGGCCAGCCGGCGCTGGCCGAACGGCGAGTACACGCGCGGCGGGATGTCGCGGAGCGGCGCGCGGAGGGCTGCTCGCGCGCCGCCCGCTGACGAAGGGAGGGGAAAGGCGATGGCGATGGCCACGGTCGCACCTCAGAAGAGCGGTTTTCGCTTGCGTCGAGAAGCTCCTCAGCCACCGGAAGGTGGCCGCTCCTCTGGAGCACCTCGAACAGGCGTTCGGGCATCATAGAACGGGTGTTCCAACTGTCAAGAGGGCAAGAATCGGCGTGAAATACTCGGAACCGGTGGAGTCGACGGCCCTCGGCGTGGATCTGGCGCCCCAACGACCGAAGGCCGTGCGGGAGCAGGTCGAGCTGCCGAACCACATCCTCGAGCCGGCCTGGCAGGGTACCCGGGTCCTGGTGCGCATCGGCCACGCCGGGCCGCGATTCGTCGGCTACGACGGGCCGGTCGACGGGCCGCGCGAGCTGTTCGACGCGATCCAGGCCGAGACGCATTCGACCACCGCGATCCTCGATGGTGTGCTCGTCGCGAACTGGGAGGACGACCGCGACCTCGAGATCGACCCGCAGGGAAACGCATTCACCCGCGAGTCGCCCCGCCGCCAGATCTTCAGCGCCTTCGACCTGCTGGAGGTCGACGGCGATCCGCTGCTGGGCGTGCCACTGCTCGAGCGCAAGCGCCACCTCGAGGGACTCGTGACGCCGAGCATGAATGTCCGGCTCACCGCGTACGTGACCCGCGGACTCCGCGCGTGGCGCGAGACCCTGACCGGCCTCGGCTTCAAGCGCGTCGTCCTCAAGGACTGGAACAGCCCATACTCGCCGGGCCAGACAGCGGCCTCGTGGCTGTCCATCGACAAGCTCAATCCACCGAAGCTCAAATGAACGACAGAAGGAGAGCCGGCGCATGAGGTCCGCAGCGACCATTGATCACACCCAGCGCGACCCGTGGGAGGTCGCGATCGAGCAGTTCGACACCGCGGCCGACAAGCTCCACCTCGACCCGAACATGCGTGGCATCCTCCGCGAGTGTCAGCGTGAGCTGACCGTCCACTTCCCGGTGCGGATGCAGGAAGGCGCGGTGAAGGTCTTCACCGGCTACCGCGTGCAGCACAACACGTCGCGGGGCCCGGGGAAGGGCGGGATCCGGTATCACCCCGCCGCCACGCTGGGTGAGGTCAAGGCGCTCGCGATGTGGATGACGTGGAAGTGCGCGGTCGTTGGCATCCCGTACGGCGGCGCCAAGGGCGCCGTGATCTGCGACCCGAAGACAATGACCCTGCAGCAGCTCGAGACGCTGACCCGCAGGTACACGACCGAGATCGCGCTGCTCATCGGACCGGAGCGCGACATCCCGGCACCGGACGTGAACACGAACGCCCAGACGATGGCCTGGATCATGGACACCTATTCGATGCACGCGGGGCACACCGTCCCCGCGGTCGTCACAGGCAAGCCGCTCTCGATCGGCGGCAGCGAGGGTCGCAACGAGGCGACTGCGCGCGGCGCGGTCTATACGATCATCGAAGCGTCGAAGCATCTCGGGCTCGACCTCGAGGGCGCCCGGGTCGTGGTCCAGGGATTCGGCAACGCCGGCTCCTTCTCGGCCAAGCTCATGGCCGAGCTCGGCGCGACCGTCGTCGGCCTGTCGGACACCCAGGGTGGCATCCACAACACGAAGGGCATCGATCCCAACAAGGTCGACGCGTACAAGCGCGAGACCGGCAGCGTGATCGGCTTCCCCGGATCGGAGACGGTGAGCAACAGCGAGCTGCTCGAGCTCGACTGCGAGATCCTCATCCCCGCCGCGATCGAGAACCAGATCGGGGAGCACAACGCGCCCCGGATCAGGGCCAAGCTCGTGGCCGAGGCCGCGAACGGGCCGACCAGCCCCGAGGCCGACCGGATCCTCTTCGACAAGGGCGTCTTCCTGATCCCGGACATCCTCTGCAACGCGGGCGGCGTGACGGTCTCGTACTTCGAGTGGGTGCAGGACCTGCAGAACCTGTTCTGGCGGGAGGCGACGATCAACGCTCGGCTCAAAGAGGTCATGGTGAAGTCGTTCAACGACGTGCTGCAGATGTCGCTGAAGCACAAGGTGAACATGCGGACGGCCGCGTACATGGTGGCGGTCGCGCGCGTGGCCGACGCGACGCTGACGCGAGGCATATACCCCTAGACGCGTGCCGCGGATGCGCGGCCTAGATCGGCGAGCCGGCTGCAAGACCTCATCGCGGTCGACCTGGAGACGACGGGGTTCGATCCCGAGATGGATCGGATCATCGAGATCGGCGCGGTACGCGTCCGCCTGACCGCGGACGGCGCCGAGCCGGGCGAGAACTTCACCACGTTCGTCGATCCCGGACGCGAGGTCGGCGCGACGATCACGCGCCTGACCGGGATCCACGACCTCGACCTCGCCGGCGCGCCGTCGGCGGCGGAGGCCGTCGCGCGGTTCGCCGCGTTCGCGGGGGACGGAGTGTTCGTCGGCCACAACGTCGGGTTCGACCTGTCGTTCCTCGAGCAGAACGGCTTCGCGCCCGGTGCACCCTGTCTCGACACCGCGGATCTCGCGTCGATGCTCCTGCCCTCGGCGCCGTCGTATGCGCTCCAGCGCCTCGCGGCGGACGAAGGCATCGTGCCGGAGAGTGCCCACCGCGCGCTCGACGATGCGCTGACCTGCGCGGCGGTCCTCGGGACCCTCGCCTCCCGAGCACGCGCGCTCGCTCCGCCTTTGCTCGAAGAGGCCCGCTCGTACGCCACGGCCATCGGACCGGCAGCCGAGCAGTTCTTCGCCGACGCGCTCGCGGCATCGGTCCGCCATGCGTGGGACGGCGACCTTCTCCCGGCGATCGCGCCGCCGAAGCACCGTGAGTCGACGCCGCACGCGGCGCTCGACGCCGCGAGCGCGCTCGGGATGGACGGCGCTCTCGCGCGGTCCATCGAGGGCTTCGAGGACCGGCCGGAGCAGCGGCAGCTCGCGATCGAGATCGAGCGCACCATGGCGACCGGCGGCGTGCTCATGGCCGAGGCCGGCACGGGAGTAGGGAAGTCGATCGCGTACCTCCTACCCGCGCTCGGCCGGGCGCTCGACGGCGAGCGCGTGATCGTGAGCACGCACACGCTGCCCCTTCAGGACCAGCTGGTGCGCAAGGACCTTCCCGATCTGCAAGCCGCGCTCGGGACGAACGTTCCGATCGCGGTGCTCAAGGGCCGGTCGAACTACCTTTGCCCGCGCCGCTGGCAGCTGTTCCGCACGCAGGTCGCCACGCGTGAGGAGGCGCGCCTCGCGCTGAAGACGCTGATCTGGCGGACCACCACGACGACCGGCGATCGCGCCGAGCTCAACCTGCTCGGCGGTGAGGGCGCGCTCTGGTCGCGCGTGTCCGCGGACGATGAGACCTGCACGAGCCGGCGCTGCGCCGCGACGCGCGGCGGCTGCTACCTCGAGCGAGCGCGCTCCGCCGCCGCCGAGGCCGGCATCGTCGTCGTGAACCACGCGCTGCTTCTGCACGACGCCCGCGGTGGCGGCAACCTGCTTCCCGAGGCCGACCACGTCGTCGTCGACGAAGCCCATCGCCTCGAAGACGTCGCGTCCGACGTCTTCGGGTTCAAGCTGGAGACCTGGCGGACGCACCGCGATCTGGACCGCATCGCGCATTCGCCGCTCGTGCTGATGGCGGTGAAGTCGGATGACCCAGCCCAGGTCGAGGCGGCGCAGGCGTTGCGCGAGGAGGTCGCGCGAGCACGCGGAACGTCGGGCGAGACGTTCGACGCGCTCGCGACGCTGCTCCCCGAGGGGATGGACCGCCTGCGAATCACCGGCGGCTTCCGGGCGAGCGACGACCGCTGGCTGCCGATCGAGCTCGCGGCCGAGCGGATGGCGGATGCGCTGGCCGGGATCCGCGCCGCGGGCGACCGGCTGGCGGCGCGCGGCGGCGACGAGGACGAGCTCACCGAGCACGAGAGCGCCCTGAAGGAGCTCATCGGCGAGCAGGGCGCGATCGAGCACGGCATCCATCGGCCGAAGCCCGGGGAGATCGCGTGGCTCGAGCGAAGCGACGACGGCATCGGCCTGTTCGTCGCGCCGGCGCACGTCGGGAACGCCCTCCGGCGCACGCTCATCGACCGGCACCGCTCGGTGATCATGACCTCCGCGACGCTCGGGGTCGCGGGCACGATGACGTTCACGCTGGACCGCCTCGGGGTGAGCGACATCGCGGGCACCCTGCGCGTCGGATCGCCATTCGATCACGCGAACCAGGCCGTGCTGATCGTGCCGTCCGACATCGCGCTGCCGCACGACCTGCACTTCGCCGAGGAGGCGGGGGTCATCGTGGGCGACGTGGCGCGGGCGCTCGGCGGCCGCACGCTGGTGCTGTTCACATCGCACGCCGCCATGCGCGAGGTCGGGGCGCAGCTCGCCGGCCTCGAGGAGACCGGCATCGCCGTCCTCACCCAGGGCGTCGATGGCTCGCGGCGGGCGATCCTCGAGCGATTCGCCGCGGGCGGCTCGGTGCTGCTCGGCACCCAGTCGTTCTGGGAGGGCGTCGATCTCCCGGGCGACCAGCTGCGCTGCGTGGTCATCGCGAAGCTGCCCTTCCCGGTGCCGGACGACCCGCTGATCCAGGGACGCTCGGAGCGGTACGACGATCCGTTCCGCGAATATCAGCTGCCCCTCGCGGCGTTGCGCCTGCGTCAGGGGTACGGCCGGCTGATCCGCTCGAAGACCGATCGCGGCGCGGTCGTGCTGCTCGACCGGCGCGTGATCCTCCAGGACTACGGTCCGACGTTCCTCGCGTCGCTGCCGGCGGTGCGCGTTCAGCGCATTCCGAGCGACGGCATCGGCGTCATCGTGGCGGAGCACTGCGCGCGCGGATAATGGCGTCATGGAGCAGCCCTCCGCGACGCGGGTCCAGGCCTGGCTCGAGACCGTGCCGCGCGAAAACCGCGAGCGGCTGTTCCTCCTGCTCGACGAGCTGTGCGCGGGCCTCGACGTCTCGCGGCACAACCAGTTCGGCTTCCTCCGCCTGCGGGCCGAGTTCGAGACCTCCGGCGAGCTCTTCGGCTGCACCATCGCCGAGCTGCGCGACGCCATCGCCGCGACCCTCGGAGACGTGTCGCACCTCCGCCCGCCGCGACCGGCGAGCCCACTCGAGGAGCTCAAGGCCCAGGTCGGATCCCAGGGCCACCCCGACTTCCGCTAGGCGCAAATCAGCCGATATCCGGTCGATACTCCGGCACCCGTAATGGGCCGACCGGGGGGCTTGTGGACCCCGTGGGCTTTCCTAAACTTCGCCTAGGTGGCAGACGCCTCTCTGCCGATCTTGGGATGAAAGGAGGCACAAAATGCTCGCATTCTTCCGCGACGACGAAGGCCAGGGCCTGGTTGAGTACGCTCTCATCATTGCTGTTATCGCCATTGCCGTCATCGTCGCCATGATCTTCCTCCGCGGCCAGCTCCAGAACATCTTCAGCAACATCGGCAACAACCTCACCTAGAGCCTTCGCCGTACGAAAAGAGCCCGGGCTTCGGCCCGGGCTCTTTGTTTTATCCCCGAGGGGGCCCTGCGGCTCCGTCAGTCGCCTGGAAGGCTCATCCGACCGACTTTCTCCCCGTCACGTAGCCGCAGGCGCGGCGGAGGGCGCTCCAGACGTCCGGATCGGCGTCGTCGCGGGCCACGAGGCGCTGGCCGGGCTTCACGACCTCGGTGCCCTCGGCGGCGAACTCGGCCCGTCCTGGATCGTGCAGGTCGAGGTACAAGCGGTACCGGCGGAGCGGCATTCCCTCGGGCACCAGAGCGAGCTCGGCAAGCTCATGGTCCGAAAAGCCTGAGAGCACCCGGTGATCACCGCGCACGTCGAGGGCGCACAGCTGCGGCGCCTTGGTCGCCCGGTCGCTCGCCTCGTCAGTGACCACGGGTCTCCCAGGGCTCCACGCAGCGCCGCTGCCGCACCGGGCGTGCCAGGGGTGTCCGTTCTTGTTACAGTTGGTCGTGGATCGGGTCATTCGGGCTCGATACTTCGCACGCTTCGTGAGATCCCTGCGACGGTGCCCGCCAGGGTGCGTCGTGGCCGCGAGGCGGAGGCATCAAGGGAGAACGCGTTGGCCGTCGTCACGATGAAGCAGCTCTTGGAGTCGGGTGTCCACTTCGGGCACCAGGCTCGGCGGTGGAACCCGAAGATGAAGCGATTCATCTTCATGGAGCGCAACGGGATCCACATCATCGACCTCCAGCAGACGCTCGTCCGGGTCGAGGAGGCCTACGCCTTCGTGCGCGACCTCGCCTCCGATGGCGGGCAGATCCTCTTCGTCGGCACCAAGAAGCAGGCGCAGGAGTCCATCGCCGAAGAGGCCAAGCGCGCGAACATGCACTACGTCAACCAGCGCTGGCTGGGCGGGTTCCTCACGAACTTCATCACGATCCAGAAGCGCATCCAGCGGTTGAACGAGCTTGTCGAGCGCAAGGAGCGCGGTGATTTCCTGACGCTCCCCAAGAAGGACGCCCAGCGCCTGGAGGACGAGCTCCAGCATCTCGATCGGTACTTCCAGGGTGTGCGAGAGCTGAAGCGCCCGCCGAGCGCGCTGTTCGTCGTCGACCCGCACCGCGAGCACATCGCGGTCGAAGAGGCGCGCCGCCTCGAGATCCCGATCGTCGCGATGGTCGACACGAACTGCGACCCGGATCTCATTGACGTGATCATCCCGGCGAACGACGACGCGATCCGCGCCGTGAAGCTCATCTGCCAGAAGATGGCCGACGCGGTCATCGAGGGCCGCACCCAGCTCGACGCGTCGTCCAAGGAGGCGAGCCCCGAGGACATGGGCTACGCCCCGGCCACGACCGCGGGCGGCTACGCCGAGGTCGGCATGCCCCGCGCGAAGCGCACGCCGCGCGTGTACGAGCCCGAAGAGGACGAATACCCGATCGGCGGGTACGAGGAAGAGCCCGCCGCTGAGGCCGGCGAAGCCGCACCCGCAAGTGACGAGGCGCTCGCCGCTCCCGCGGCGGACGCGTCAGGGACCACAGAGGAGAAGTAGTCATGGCAACTGCGAACGACGTCCAGCGGCTCCGGTCGGAGACCGGTGCCGGCGTGATGGACAGCAAGAAGGCCCTCGAGGCCGCCGAAGGTGACTTCGAGAAGGCGAAGGCGATCCTCAAGGAGAAGGGCCTTGCGTCCGCCGCGAAGCGCGGCGACCGCGCGACCAAGGAGGGCGTCATCGAGGCGTACATCCACGGCGGTGGACGCATCGGCGCCCTTGTCGAGCTCTCAAGCGAGACCGATTTCGTGGCCCGCAACCCCGAGTTCCGCGATCTCGCGAAGGCGATCGCGATGCAGGTGGCCGCGATGTCGCCGAAGCACGTGAGCTGGGAGCTCCTGAAGGACGAAGAGATCAAGGCCCTTCTCGAGGAGCACGGCGACGAGAAGACCGCGAAGGCGGCCGCCGTCCTCATGCACCAGCCATACATCAAGGATCAGTCGAAGACGATCGGCGACCTCGTGACGCAGCTGGCGGCATCGACCGGCGAGAACATCAAGATCAGCCGGATCGCGCGCTTCCAGCTCGGCGAGGCCGCGTGACGGCATCCCCGAAATACCACCGCGTCCTCCTGAAGCTCTCCGGTGAGGCGCTCCTCGGGGACCGGCAGTTCGGCATCTCGCCGCAGTACACCGCCTACCTCGCCGAGGAGATCCGCAAGGTCCACGCCCTCGGCGTGCAGGTCGGGGTCGTGCTCGGCGGAGGGAACTGGCTGCGTGGCGCGGATGCCGCGGAGCACGGGATCGACCGCGCGACGGCGGATTACATGGGCATGCTCGCGATGGTCATCAACGCGCTCGCGCTGCGTTCGCAGCTCGAGGCCGCCGGCCTCGAGGCACGCGTGCAGACGGCGCTGACGATCAACGAGGTCGCCGAGCCGTACATCCGGCTTAAGGCCATCAGCCATCTCGAGAAGGGCCGGATCGTCATCTTCGCCGCCGGCACCGGCAACCCGTTCTTCACGAGCGACACCGCCGCAGCGCTCCGATCGGCCGAGATCGACGCGGAGGTCATCCTCATGGGCAAGAA
>Ga0075425_100002878_pt1 | contig 17343 bp, 12 predicted proteins | sample SoiMethybrSBSTD4_FD_75300 | JGI IMG/M metagenome (GOLD analysis project Ga0075425, IMG submission 75300) | Bulk soil microbial communities from a Populus tree surrounding site in Tennessee, USA - Soil MetaG P. TD hybrid SBSTD4 | ecosystem: Environmental > Terrestrial > Soil > Tree plantation... | reverse complement strand
AAGTTTTTTCTGCTCACTCCCTCGCTATTGGGGGTTCGCGATGAGCGCACCAACGGCCTTCTAGTGGCATGTAGGAGGCCAAATCCCGCCTGTTACCACCGTTACTTCGCATCTCTCTGGAACAAAGGATGTTGAACGTTTGGCTATGCGGATTGCCTTGCTCTGAGGTTACCTGCGGGGTGGTGCGGAGGGAAGAAGATTTCCCAATTGGCAACCGACTGGAACGGTGGTTCCGACGGCGGTGAATACATTTGTTTACACTAATACACGACGGCGCACTGAGGGCCCTGGGAAATCATCCTTCAAGATGATCGACCATCAAACTTTTACTGAACCGTGTCATGCAGAAGTAAACCATCGTCACGAATCTGAAAGCAGCCGGCAAGGCACAGTAACTCCTTACGGCGCGTGCGTTTTGCCTATTTTGAATACGACCAAATCCGGCGAGATCCTGGAATCCAGAAGAACCCCGACTTTCTCACAGTACGCGCGATATTCTGCAGCGTGAACTCTTGCCCAGTTCGCGCCGGGCTCTAGATTGTCTTTGAGAAATAGAACGTAGTCTGCTGCGTCGATCCGCCTGAGCCCATCCTCAAGCGTGCGCTTGTTGATGGCGTCATAAACAAGTGTATCTAGATCTACCCCCTCCAGATTGTGCAAGTCTAATTGCCTTGCCAGGAGGAACGTATCGATGTTAAACGCAGGTCCATCGGTGGCAATCACAACTTTTGTCAGACCGCGTTGCATTGGTTGCTCTCCTCGGAGTGAACTCAACAAGGCACCTGCACGTTGAATTGGTGCCAGCTGGGGCCGATGAATCATTGGAACCGAAAATACGGTCCCAAGCAGTAAGGCGGCAATGATCGGAACAGAGCCTAGACGTACCCGAGGTTGTTCTTTAACGCTCGCCCATGCAAGGCAAAGAGGCATAGCGATCATGATAGGAATGGCGAAGCGCGGGTCACGATTTTGACTCCTCGCAGCGATTCCCAGGTAGGCCAGAATAATACAGAGAGGGAGCAGCCGTGCTAACCGCCGTTCATTTTGGACTACAACTCCGTGGATGAAGCGCAAGAGCAAGACAGTGAGAGGGATCAGGGCAAAGCCAAGCTGAATGAAGTACCTCTTTAAATAACCGAATGGCGTCATTCCTGGCACACTCCATAGCTTGGCCGTGTCTCCCCACGCCACCATTAGGGCAAAACGAAGAAAGTTCAGCCCGTAATATCGCCAGATGATAAGTGCTGGCATACAGCCAACAATGCATGAGAAGAAGGCATAGCGCAGAGGGTATTCTCCGGAATAGCGCTCACGGATTATCAACAGCGCGATGCTAATAACACAGACGAAAAACAAGAAAGTTACTTTGGAAAGTATGCCAACATCGATCACCAGACTCCAAAGCAATCCGCGCATGACACTTGGCCAAAAATCTTTTGAGGGCCGACAATATTCGAGCGGTATCAGCATGAGGGCAAGTGCAATACACCACCCCAACAAAATATCCGTCATCATGGCTCCGCCACTAGAACGGAGAAAAGGCGTCAAGCAAATGGTGCATGCTGCGAGTAGGAGCGAAATTTGTGAAATCCCACTCTGCAGGCATGTACGGTAAGTCGCAACTATCAAAATCCAAATGAAGATGGCCAACCCGACGAAAGCAAGTCCGATTCCGCGCTCCGTTCCACCTGCTCTGCCCCATAGCAAGTTGACGAGGCCCATAATCGGGCCCTTATGAGTGTGGACGAAACAGTCGTTTAGGTGCGAAAGCCTGAAGTCGTAGACGGCTTGATTGATACAGATGATTCTGCCTAAGTAATATGATTCGTCCCAAGTCAGAGAATATCCTGAGTAGTTAATCACCACTGGAGAGACCAGAGCCAGAAAAACAAAAAACAATTGCCACTGAAGCGCGGGAGGGCCCGAGCTCAAACTCGCCCGTGGCCGCCTCAGCGCTGTATCTCGCGATTCACTCTCACTTATTACAGCTCTGTCCATAAACGTTTCAGAAACTGAACTCCAGTCGGAAAACTTGGAGCGCCAGAAACACCTGCCACGCGTGGTCCTTCACGCGTAGGAAATTCCAGTATGTTCATTGCCTTCTTAAGAGCACGAATGGTCATCTGGTACTCAATCGTGTAGTCGAGCGCGTCCAGTCTCAATTCCTGACTCGCCCTGCGCGTGATCGCGCGATATCCATTAATGGAATCGGTCACAAACGGACCTTTTTTCCTGAAAAAGCTGTTCGCGAAAAGATTTAGTGTCTTGTTTGCCCATTTGCGGGGTCTTAGGAACTGAGCATCTTCCTCATTCCGGCTGCCCGGCATCATTCTCGAGGCGATGACCAGATCGGCGCCCTTTTCGAGCAATGGCTTGAATTTGGGGAGATCCCGAACATCTTCATTGCCGTCTGGAGAGAAAAAAATATACGCATCTGCCTCAACCTGTTCGAAGGCGAGCAGAAACGCGTCGCCTCTACCCCTCCGGCTCTGGCCAATGACCAGAACACCATTTTGCCGGTAATAATCAAGTGTACCGTCTGTGGACCCGCCATCAATGGCCACGCGTTCATTGAATCCAGCTTGGAGGGATGGTTTGGGAATCAAAGGGAAAATCTGCTCTAGACACGGTCGCTCGTTATACGTGAGCAGGCAGAGGACGACTTTCATTAGCGAACCATTCTACTGTACGCCTCAGACCTTCACTGAGACCAATTCGAGTCTGAAAACCCAGCAACCGATCCGCTTTTCTCGTATCGCAGCGCCGACGGGGTTGTCCAGTCAGGCCTTCAGGCTGGAATTCTGGCTGAATGGGCACGCCCCTGACCTTTGCAACTATGCTCGCAATTGAAGTCGCTAGGTCGCGAAGGCTTGTTTCTTCATTCGCACCAAGGTTCACAGGATCCGCTTCGGGATAGCGTGCAGCAACTTCAAGCAATCCTCGCGCAAAATCGTCCACATATAAGAAAGAGCGCGAATGAGAGCCGTCACCCCACACATGGAGGAACCCGTTTGTCGTTTCAAATGCCTTCCTAATCAGGGCCGGAATCACGTGGGAACTCTCAGGATCGAAATTGTCGCGTGGGCCATACGCGTTGTACGGTCGCGCAATTGCTACCGACAATCCAAATTCTCGCGCGTACTGTGCAGCCAAATATTCCTGCATTCGTTTGGCCCAACCATAGCCGGAATTAGTGGGTTCGGGCTCGTCCGCAAAGCCTTCTTCCTCAGGAGTAGGAATACTGCAGTTGCGAGGGTAGACGCAAGCAGAGCTTGTTACCAGGAACCGGTCCACTTTGAGTTCCCCAGCTGCTCTGATGACATTTAGAAACATCTGCATGTTGGAATGAAAAATGGACGCAGAGTGTCTGGCGTTATATTGTAACCCGGCTACCTTCGCGGCGAGATTCAGAACAACAGACGCACCCTCAAGGGCGTCATAGGTGCACTCGTAGGATTCGAGATCGCAAGATCGAAGCTGAAGTTTATTCGCGACATGCCTGAGGAATCGAGTCTGGCTCTTTTTCGACACGACGATGGGCCGCGCTTTGAGAGATAAGAGTTGTTCAACTACGTGACTGCCGATAAATCCGGTGCCTCCTGTAACAGCCACGACGCGATCTTTGAAAAATGCGGTTGTTTCTGGATGAAAGGCAACACCAGAGCACCTGCTCTCATAGGGGGTATTTGCTTCCAAGCCCTTGTTCCTCCAGGTCTGCTTTCATCATCAAACGAACCAAATCTGAAAAATTCACTTTGGGTTTCCATCCAAGCTTTTCACGAGCCTTTGTTGCGTCGCCAAGCAGAAGATCCACCTCTGTTGGACGAAAGTACCGTTCGTCAATCTCGATAACATCATGCCAATTTAGTCCGACCAGGCCTGCAGCCTCATCAAGAAAATCCTTAACACTTCGAGATTCTCCGGTCGCTATGACGTAGTCATCAGGCGCCTCCTGCTGCAAGATCAGCCACATGGCTTCTACGTAATCTTTGGCATAGCCCCAGTCACGTTTTGCGTCTAGATTTCCCAAGTACAACTTCTTGTCCTTACCGGCCAAGATTCGGGCAAGGCCGCGAGTAATTTTGCGGGTCACAAAGGTTTCGCCCCGGCGTGGGCTCTCGTGATTGAACAGAACCCCATTCGACGCGTGCAAGTTGTAGCCCTCTCGATAGTTGATAACTTGATAGTAAGCGTATGCCTTAGCACAGGCATACGGGCTTCGCGGGTGGAATGGAGTTTTCTCATTCTGAGGCGTAGGAGCAATGCCAAACATCTCTGAGCTAGAAGCCTGGTAAAAACGCACGTGAGTGCTCCCAAACACTGTGCGAACTGCTTCGAGAAGACGAAGCATTCCGAGAGCATCGACGTTGGCTGTATAAATGGGCTCGTCGAAAGAGATCCTGACGTGGCTCTGCGCGGCCAAATTGTAGACTTCATCAGGTGCGATGCTTTCGATCAGACGCTCTAAGCGACTGCCGTCGGTGAGATCGCCATAATGCAACAGAAATCGGTTCTCGGTTTCGTGGATATCCCTGAACAAGTGAATAATGCGCCCAGTGTTGAACGATGAAGAACGCCGGATAATTCCGTGTACCTCATAACCTTTTTCCAGAAGCAGTTCACTAAGGTACGAACCATCCTGTCCCGTGATACCTGTTATTAGCGCCTTTTTCATGATCGTGGTCCTGCCACCAAAATAACATCGGCTACGTAATCGCTATCCTGAACAGACATCATTGGGTGAAGGCCCCACAACAGGCCACAATCCATGATTTGGTCGGCTCCTCTGAGGTCTCCTGAGATTCGGTGGTTTATATGTTTGAGAGCTGGTTGCCTAGCCATGTTACCGCAAATAATGGGGCGGGTTTCAATTCCGTGCTCAGCCAGAGAGCGCTGCAACTGTTTCCGGATCACCGTATTACGGCAAATGACTGGGTAGGCGAACCACGCCGGATCGACACCCTCGCCCGGGAGCATCGGTTGGAATATTCCTCCGTTGATCAAAGGCTGAAAAGACCGTGTCCAAGATGACGCGATTTCGTTTCGCTTCTGATTGAACTGATCCAACTTCCTGAGTTGGATTAATCCGATTGCGGCGTTAATTTCTGTTGGCCGGACATTAAATCCGGTGTTGACGAAAAGAAAGTTCGCATTAATGTCTGGATATTGTGCCTCAACTTCGTGTCTTTTCCTGAGGTCCCTCGTCCATCCATGGGCTCGCATGCACCTCACCAATTCCGCAAGCTGCGGGTCCTTTGCGACAATCATCCCTCCCTCGATGGTTGTGATGTGATGAGAAAAGAAGAAACTGAATGTCGACATGTCTCCGAATGTTCCGGCCAATCGGCTTCTATACCGAGTACCTAGCGCTTCACAGGTATCCTCAACAACCCAGAGACGGTTGTCCTCTGCGAACCGCATTACGTAATCCATCGGCGCAGCATTCCCCAGTACATGTACAGGACAGACAGCAACTGTTTTGTCAGTGACCGCGGCCCGCATCGCATCAGAGTTCATCTGCAGCGTTTGTGGGTCACTATCGACTATTACTGGTATGCCGCCCGCCTGCACAATAGGCCAAAAAGTTGTCGACCAACTCACCGCGGGCACAATTACTTCGGACCCAGGAACTAATCGCCTTCTCCCTCGCGCGCACGGGAGATCATGGTTCGCAAGAGCAAAAAACGCTAGCAGGTTTGCAGAGGATCCGGAGTTGACAAAGATTGCCTCCGCATCGCTTCCTAGATATTCACAAAATTCTTTTTCAAACTCGGCGCACTTCGCACCCATGGTTACACAACTTGAGCGCAGAACATTGAGGACGGCCTCGATCTCCTCATCCCCAAACGTGCTCGTGTTTAGCGGGACTCGATTCATAATCAGAAGATTATCAGTGGACACTTGTCCAAAAACGAAATGTATAGCCTAATGTACCCAAACGGCAGACGCTTCACGGAGCAATTCGCAGCGTCCCGTAAATTCTCGAGATTCGAATGTTTTTAGTCCAAAGCATGATTGTTGCCATCGTGTCGTACGCGGGTTGTTGTTGTGCCTTTCGATTCTAGAAGGCCAAAATTGCTCACTGCCTTGGTTTGAAACTCTCTGCTTTTCTTCTAGCACCTCGAGCATCTTCAACATGATGTCGAAAGGAAGGATCGAGCATTTCGGCGTTTTAGAAGCCGGTTCAATTTCCACTTCTCGTCCCTGGGAATGCGAAACTGCGTGCATGAGTTCTTGGTCCGTTGTGACGCTGTCCGTTGGGCTTTTGATTTCGACAAATCTCACTTCCAGTTCTCCAACTTTTGCTTCGGGTGTATGCGCTATCCGGGGCACGCGATCATAATCTTCGCATCCCCGTGGTTTCTGACCTCGAATCCGCACGGGGTCGGCTACAAGCGATGATTATGCATGGAAGGTGCGGACAATAAAGAGGGAATTGCATCGTAACAAAGTCGCATTCGTCGACGCGCAGAAAACCTCAGAAACAGTTCATCGTTAAGTCACAAACATAGTAGTCCTCGGGCAGAAGCTGGTGCCAATTGAGCCTCTGAGTTTTTGGCGGTACTCCTGCAATCAAAACTGCTCTGGCCCCCGCAATAACGAGTGCCGTTTGCACCTTAATAGGATCGCCTATGGACGAGACCTTCTCCGGCTCCCGGCTTTGTGCCACGATTTGCATGCGCGCTAGTCGCGCTACGAAAGCCCCACCCTCACCAAACGGCTCCGTAGAGATCGTGGCCAATTTGTCTCCTGGACCGTATCCAAGTTGATGAAGACTGTTTACCGCACCCGAGTAATTTAAGCTGCGCGTCTGCGCCTCTGCGTCGCTTGCGCCGAATAGCTTTCCTGATGCAACGAATGAAGCCGTGAGTGCAATTGAGCTGACGGTCATCAAGACAACCGTTATGTACAGCGTGAGACGCATTCCTGGTCGCGGGGAAAGGCATACACCGGAGAACGCGGCCATCCACAGCAGGACTAGAAACGCGCCAATGTAGCGGTACTCCGTGTATACGAGCGCATATAGGGATAAGGCGGAAATGCCCAGAAGAATGCAAGGCCAGTTTGCTGCTGTTGCCCTTCGTAGTGCGTGCCCCGGGCTCGGCCCGAGCAGATAGAGCACCGCCAAACCAACTGTGAAGCATAGTTGTAAGGACGGACTACATAGTAGGACTACGTATTGCCAGATTGCCTTTAGTATCGTTTTAAGTTGCCCGCCAAAATCGAAATGTGGTTTCAGTCCGTCATGCCAATAAGTAGGATCGTACCAGAGTGGGTACGTTCCCTTGATCGGTTTACTGAATTCAACGAAGAGTGGCACTTTAAATATCTCTCTCACGCCATGTTTCAACTCCGGTGAGATCGGGGCAAACTGATCGAAGCCGTTCACATATGTTCCGTAAGCCAATTTTCCGGTCTCGCCAAAAGTGGGATGGCCTTGAACTATTGACAGTACAGTCGCATAGGATCCAGCTACGCCGAGAAATATCACCAAACCCAACGCGAACGCGCCGCGCTCACGTCTCAAGTGAATTACGTCGAAAAGAGCAATGGCTAGGAACAGAAATGCTAGCGGAAACATCGCTGCTTTTGCCAGATATGCCAGACCTAGCACAAGACCGAGTAGTACGAAATTTGTTCTAGTTGCTTGTCCAGAGCGGATTTTCAAGAGAAGCCCGACCCCCAGAAAAACAAATGCCGCGACGGCCATGTCAGGCGTAATAAGCCTCACGCTGATTAGTTGAAGAGAGATCGAGATAAAGAGCGAATAGCCTAGGAGCAGCCAACCCCATCTGGGAAGCACGACATCCTCCCCCCGATTGGAGACGTCCAGCCTGGTTTTATGCGAGTGCATAAAGGCGCGGAGGAAAAACTCGAAGCAGGCAAGTGCGAACATGTAGTTAAGCAGGTTTACTAGGTGAGCTGTTTGGAACTCCCAATACGTGCCTGGTTTAAGGACTCTTAAGAAAAGTCCGAGAAGCCAAGGATACAAAGGACTCCAATAGGCATTGATGGCATTGTGCCAATCTCCTCGCCACCAAGCATCTCCAAGATCCAGGTAGGAAATACCATCTGGATTCATAGTAAACCGAGTGGCCCAGGCGTTTGCGGCACCCAGGACGATAGCCACACACCAACAGCAAACTCTCAATCCACGATAGTCGGACGATTTCTGGGTTGTTGTCTGCGCGAGCGGCACTGAGGCCGTGGCTGAGGAACTCATTTGGGTTGCCTGGCGTAGCCGCGACTGGTCGCAGTTTCAGCGGACTTGTAGAACTGTATCTGCGGAGGATTCTGGTCAGCGTCAAGAACCCAAACGTTGCGATTGGAAAAGTAGTTGATCAGCTCCCGATTCTCAACCTCGTTCATGTTCCGCGCCCACACGACTTTTGCGCGATCGATGTCAGCATCGTTGTAAACCCATTCGTTGAACAACAAATGATCGGGCTTGTATCGTACAATCACTAGCTCGCGCCCTGGCAATTGCTGCATTTGCTTGACGAGCGCACCTCGTCCGAAACTTTGAAGTCCCAGCTGGTACCAAGCTTCTGCGTAGAATCGATCAAGGCCAATGTGCGCCATGCCGGCCGTGATCCGTAGTAGAAACATCACTGCGCAGATCACGGGCACTGCTCGCGAGAGTGCAAGGCCGCTCGGCCTTCCACGCCAACTCCATTTGCGTAATTGGGATGTCACTAACAAAATCAGCGCAAGTAAAACGCACGTCATTGGCGACGCATAGTGTGGTGCGAACCAAATCTCAAACGCCAGAGCGCCTATCATCACTACAAACAGGAGGACCAAAAACTTCGTTCGTTTACCAATTCGGGTCAATCGAAAGCCCCTCGGCAAAGTAAAGGCGAGCACGACAACTGGAAGCGTCAAAACAGGTCCAACGTAAAATCGCCAGAACCACACGCTTTTGACGATCGCCCCAAGAGGCGAACGGAGAAAAGTTGCGCTCTCGGTTTCATCGTGCGCGTACAACCTTCTTATAACTTCGTGGTGATAAACTGGCGCAGCCGTGGGGCGCGGGTGCCACAGAATATAGGGAGTTGTCGAGTATTGTTCCCGTTCAAGCTGGTACGGCATGCGAAACGGGTTTCCCGTGACGCGCCACAAATAATAGCCAGTTGCAAATCCGGCAACAGCGACAATCACTGAAAAAGGAAGCACAACCTCACGCAATGTGACAGTCCAGGGCGGCCGCTTTCGTCCCAGTAGCCAGGCAAGAAGTGCACCCCCAACTGGTAGGCTGAAGACAAATCCCTCATAAGGCCTGCTATTAGCGAGGACGGCTAATCCCGCGGCCATAATCGCGGCATCACGGATGCGATGCAATTCCTTGATCCGCGGCAGGGCTCCCAACACTAATGCAGCGCCCAGGGCGCCGAGTGCTCCACCGAAATAGCTGTTCGCCCAATAGCTAAACGTTGCGTATCGCAGAACAGCAATTAGACCGCCAAGCAAGGCCCATGGTTCAGGCAGCCACGCCTGAAGCATCCAGGTTATGGCAGCACACATAAGTGCAGCACTGAGCCAGACGCCCCAAAAAGGATGTCCGAACACAATCGTTCCCAAAGCAAGCACTAAGCCCTGCGCCGGCTGTGCAATGCACTGGTAAGTTGGCTTGTGAATAATTCCGAAACTCTCAAAATGCACCCACATCGGGTGAGTCGGATTGGTTAGGCGGCCGTGCGCAAAAGTATCTGCAGCGAGGAGGTACGCGAATTCGTCGTGGACAATCGGTTCTGGGATGGGCTCAATTGGCAGAAGTACCGCTCGAAGAGCGAGTGCAAGGACTCCGACGAGGATCACCGAAAGAGTGCGGTGGCGGGCGAGAGCGGCGAATCGGCGCTCCATCTTCACGAAGCAACCGGAGCCCAGCTGAGGCTGCAGGGAAGCGATGAGGACAGCGAGCACGCACAGTCCAAATTCAATGCGAAGCATGGGCGCGCTCCTGCAAAACGGGAACCGGCGGCTCGGATTTCATGGGCAAGGACGTCTGCCGCGGCATGTCATTTAAATAAGTGCTGATTCTTGCGGGCATGGCGTCGGGTTCGACGAGCCAGACTTGTCGGTCCTTGAAGTAGTCGATCAGTTCCTGATTCTGCTCGGGACCCATGTCATTGGCCCAGACGACTTTAGAGTGATCGATATCGGCTCGATTGAAGACCCAGCTTTCCCTTGAATCGTGTTGAGAGCCGTAGCGAACCAAGAGCAGATAGCGTCCAGGCAGATTCTCCACGTGGGCCTGGATCACAGCGCGATTCACAACCTGGTTCCAGGGAGAACACCACGTCCAGGGCGCAGGCGAATTCTCAATGTGAAGCGCAGGCGCCACAACACACAGAACTAATAAGACAAGCGCAACGATAGGCACCGCCCGCACTATGGCCAGCCCAGTGGGTTTACCGCGCCAGCGCCACTTACGAATACGCTGAAGGGCGGCCAACAGCAACGCGTAGATCAGACAGACAAGGGGGGCAATGTAGTGCGGACTGCAAAAAATGGGAAGCATCGCCGCAAGTGAGGTAAAACCGGCCACGGTGAGCAGAAAACGACTGCGGCGGCTGATGTCCTTAAATCCAAAACCGCGCGGCAGGATAACTGCCAATAGCAGAACAGGGAGAGTAAATAGAGGTCCCAGATAGAAAAACCATAGAATGTCCATCTTAATGATCGCCGACATGATGGGGTGCTCACGGTTCATGTGGTAAAGATCGAGCGGCCAGCCGGTGTACGACTTTTGGAGGATTTCATGATGATAGGCAGGGATCGATCTGAGCGGCTGCCAAGGAAAATAAGGAGTGACAAAGTATTGTTCCAGACTGACGGTGTAAGGATTGCGTAGAGGGCTGCCTGTGACTCGCCAGAAGTAGTAAGCGATACCGCCAGCCGTGATTAGTAGCAGCAAGCCGAGCGGAATCACCACTTGACGCAATGTCACTCTTAATCTCTGTGTCCTCTGACCGAACAACCAAACGAAAAGAACCACGGCGACTGGAAAACAAAAGAAGAGGCTCTCGTACGGTCTGGTATTTGCCAGAATGAGGAAACCAACCCCCATAAGCAGGCTATGGCCGATACGCTGGTGGCGTTTGATCCGCGGCAGTGCGCCAAGCACGAGGGCGCCCCCAATAGCGGCGAGGCATCCACCGAAGTAGCTGTTCACCCAATAACTGAAAGTTGCGAGGCGGACTACTACGAGTAATCCGCCAATTAAAGCCCAGAACGGAGGCAGCCAGCCTTGAAGCATCCAGCAGATGCTGGCACTCATAATCGCGGCGCTGAGGCAAATGCCCCAGAAAGGGTGACCGAGTAGAAGCTGACCCGCCGCAAGCATTGCCCCTTGCGCGGGATAGTACATAGATGAATAGGTAGGTTTCTGAAGGACTCCGAAGGTTTCGAAATGAACCCACATCGGATGGGTGGGATTAGTGAGTCGCCCATGAGCGAAAGTATCGGCCATGAACAGGAAACTAAATTCATCCGAAACACCAGGCTTAGGAATTGGAAGGATCGGCAATACTGCAGTACGTAGAGCGAGCGCAACGAGCCCGACCAGAACCACTGAAAGGGGTTTCCTGCGGGCGATGGCAACGAATATTCGTTCACATGGCGTGAACCAGCGCGATCCGAACGTAGGATAGGCCAGGGCTACGATAACGGCGGCAATTACGAGTCCACATTCGATCAAGAGCATCTCTGAGTTACTCCCGAGTGGCTCTAGGACTGTCCGTTACGTCTAAAGATCCCTTGGTAATGGACGAGTCCCTTGCCACGACATCTGAATATGGAAATATTCTTGACGGAAAAACGTCGGGCTGAACCAGCCAAGTTTTTCGGTCCTTGAAATATTCGATGAGCTCCCGATTCTGCTCCGGGCCCATATCATTGGCCCAAACTACTTTCGAACCGTCGATATCAGCATGGTTGAAAACCCATGCTTGCCGCACGTCATGTTGCAAACCGTAATGCACGAGTAACAAATGGCGTCCGGGGAGTTCTTCCATTCGCGCTAGTACACGCTGCCGGTCCCACACCTGGGTATAAGGTGAGCACCAGGTCTGCGGCACAGGATTATTATGGATTCTCAACAGAGGAGCGAGCGCGCACACAATCATCAAGAGCACGGCGCTGGTTGGTATTGAGCGCACCAGTGCCAAGCCAACTGGCTTGGAACGTAGATGCCAATGACGAATTCGCTGCAGAGTCATTAGCAGCAAGGCGTAGGTCACACCAGCCATGGGGGCAGCGTAGTGGGGGTTGGCGAAAACAGGTAGCAGGGTTCCAAGGAAGGCGAAACAGGCAACAAGCAGAAGAAAGCGGGCGCGTGGTGCAATGTCCTTAATCGAGAAACCACGGGGCAAGGCCATGGCCAAGGCGAGGATAGGCACGGTGAATAATGGTCCGAGATAGAAAAACCAAAAGATGTCCGTCTTGATGATGGCTATAATAACCGGGTGCTGCCGCCCAAATTCGTACCCTTCCAGAAGCCACCCGCTGTAGAACCTCCTCATGATGTCGTGGTGGTAAGCCGGCCACGATTTCACGGATTGCCATGGAAAATAAGGAACCGGATCATAGGTCGCGAGGTTGACAAAGAAGGGCGTCCGCAAAGGGCTTCCGCTGGTGCGCCAGAAATAGTAGAGCATTGCAACAGCGGCCACGGAGAGGACCGTGGCCAACGGAAGCACAACGTGCCGAACAGATTCGCGAAAAGCGGGTCCGCGACGGCGGAAGATCCAGAGGACAAGGGCGATGAGGACGGGGGCGCTGAAGAAAAGTCCTTCGTAGGGACGGCTGTTGGCTAGCAGAGCTAGACCTAAGCCCATGAGCAAAGCGTCCTGCCATCGTTGATGGCGCTTGATGCGCGGAACGGCTCCGAGAACGAGAGCGCCGCCGAGGGCGGCGACGCATCCACCGAAGTAGCTGTTGACCCAATAGCTGAACGTGCCGAGGCGGATCACAACCAGCAATCCGCCTAACAGCGCCCAGAACGCTGGAAACCACCCGTATAACATCCAGCAGATGGCGGCGCACATTAGCCCTGCGCTAAGCCACACGCCCCAGAAAGGATGATGAAGGAACACCTGTCCAAACGCGAGGAACAAACCCTGTGCCGGGTAGTAGATCGATGAATATGTGGGCTTCTGATTGATGTGGAAGGTCTCGAAATGGATCCACATGGGGTGCGTGGGATTCGTGATACGGCCATGAGCGAAGGTATCTGCCATGAGCAGATAGCTGAATTCATCGTGGACGCCGGGGAGGGGGATTGGCTCGACTGGAAGGACAGCGATCCGAAAGATAAGTGCAGCCAGTCCGACAACCATGATTGATAGCGTGCGGCGGCGGGCGAGGGCAGCGAAGCGGCGCTCAATTTTCTCGAACCAGCGGGAGCCCAGCTGTGGATATACAAAGGCGACGAGAACAGAAAGCATCACTAACGCAATTTCAACGAGGAGCATGCGTGGTTTGCTCCTGCAGCGAAAAATTCGTGCTCCACGTTGTGCCCGGCGTCGTCTCCGTATACGCGGAGATTCTTAAAGGGACAACGTCCGGTTCTAGCAGCCAGAATTTGCGATCTTTGAAATAGTCAATCAGTTCCTGATTCTGCTCCGGGCCCATATCGTTGGCCCAAACGACTTTGGAATTGTCGATATCTGCCCAGTTGTAAACCCAACTGGCGGCGGGATCATGATCGGGACCGTAACGCACGAGTACGAGGTGACGTCCCGGACGGTCGTCCATCGCGGCCTGAACCCTGGCGCGGTTCCAGAGCTGGTTCCATGGGGAGCACCACGTCTCACGCAAGGGGCTGTTCTCAAGATGAAGAACTGGCGCGGCGCTGCGCAGTGCAAAAAGAACAACTGCGAGGACGGGGACGGCGCGGACGAGGGCGAGCCCGGTCGGATGGCGGTGCCTGCGCCAGCGGCGCAACGTCTGCAGAGCGGCGAGCAGTAGGGCGTAGATCACGCAGACGAGGGGGGCAGCGTAGTGGGGGTTGGCGAAGGTCGGCAACAAGATAGCGAAGAGGGTGACGAGCCCGATCAGCAGGAGAAAGCGGGTGCTGGGGCGGATGTCCTGGAAGGAGAATCCGCGCGGCAGGGCGAGGCCGAACATCAGGATTGGAATCGTAAAGAGCGGGCCGATGAAGAAGAACCAGAGCATGAAAGCTTTGATCATCGCCGAAACGATGGGATGGTGACGGGCGGTCTCGTAAATGTTGAGAGACCATCCCGTGTAGAACCGCTGCATAATTGCGTGGTGATACACGGGCCAGGGTTTTATTGAGGGCCAGGGGAAGAAGGGCACAGGATTGTAAGTCGCGAGATTGATCAGGTACGGCGTGTGGAACGGGCTGCCGGTGGTGCGCCAAAAATAGTAGAGCATGAAGGCGGCGGTCAGGGAGAGGACGGCGGCGGTTGGAATCACGATCTGGCGAAGAGATTGGCGAAGGGCGGGGCCGCGGCGGCGAGCGATCCAGAGGAGAAGCAAGATGACGATGGGGGCGCTGAAGAAGAGTCCTTCATAGGGGCGGCTGTTGGCGAGCAGGGCCAGGCCGACGGCGAGGAGCAGGGCGTCTTGCCATCGCTGATGGCGCTTGATGCGCGGGAGAGCGCCGAGCACGAGGGCAGCGCCGAGAGCGGCGACGCATCCGCCGAAGTAGCTGTTCACCCAGTAGCTGAAAGTGGCGAGGCGGATCACAGCGAGTAGTCCGCCGAGGAGAGCCCAGAGCGGGGGAAACCAGGCCTGGAGCATCCAGCAGAGAGCGGCGCACATCAGGGCGGCGCTGAGCACTACACCCCAGAAGGGGTGGTGCAGGAAGACTTGTCCGAAGGCCAGGAAGAGGCCTTGGGCGGGATAGTAGATAGAGGCGTAGGTCGGCTTCTGGTTGATGTGGAAGCTTTCGAAATGAATCCACATGGGATGAGTGGGGTTGGCGAGGCGTCCGTGGGAGAAGGTGTCGGACATGAGGAGGTAGCTGAATTCGTCGTGGACGCCGGGGACGGGGATGGGCTCGAGGGGGAGGACGGCGAGGCGGAGGGCGACAGCGGTCAGACCGACGACGATGACGGAGAGCGTGCGGCGGCGGGCGAGTCGCGCGAAGGCGCGCTCGACTTTGTCGAGGCCTAGGGCGGAGTAGAGGCGCATGGAGGCGTCGGGGAATGCGAAAGCCACGACGGCGGCGAGGAGCACCAGAGCACACTCGATCAGGAGCATGGGGCCGCCTCGGGGAGTGGGGTCATGGCGTAGTTCGCTTGAGTGCGAGATTTGCTTCGTAGGGGGAGAGTTGGGGGGGGACGTCGTCGGCTTCGAGGAGCCAGATTCGGCGATCTGGATAGTAACGCAGCAATTCATCATTTTGCGGCTCGCCCATGTCGCGCGCCCAGATTACTTTCGAGCTATCGATGTCAGCGTCGTTGTAGACCCATTCGATGAGGGTGTCATGGCCGGGCTTGTAGCGGACCAGCACGAGTTGAGGACCGGGCAACGAGTTCAACTGTCCAACGATGGCGGCGCGCTCGGGTCCCATAGCCGGCCAAGTACCGGGCTTGGGTTTGGCTGCCATCACGCGGGCTTCGAAGGGGATCATCAAGACGCAGATCCCGACTATGGCGCGAACCAGGAAAATGCCGGTGGGCTTGTCATCGATGCGCCAGTGTCGGAGGTGACGCATGCCTTGCACGATGATGACGACGAGAACAGCGCTGGCGACGGCGAAATAGTGGGCGAGGAAGAATATGACTAGTGCTGTTCCAAGAAATGAGACTGCGCCGATGATGATCAGCGGACGGATGCGGCGGTCGCGGAGCAGGCGCGGGAAGGTGAAGAATGGGAGTGTCAGCGCCGGGCCGACGTAGAAGAGCCAGATGATTCCCACCTTGCGCAGAGTTTCAACGATCAGGCCGGAAAAGGAGCGCGTAGCGAGATACTGCGAGCGTTCTAGTCCGAGATAGAAGTCGTGCATCACTTGGTGCTGATAGACCGGAACTGTTTTGGTATGTTGCCAAAAAAAATAAGGGACCACGGCGTACGTTTCGCGGTTGACCTGGTAGGGCATGTGGAGCGGGCTGCCAGTCACGCGATAGAAGTAGTAAGCCGTGGCGGCGCCAATTACGCCGAGTACGAGCACGGTGGGGAGGATCACGCGGGGGAATAGAGCCGGGCATTTTTCGCGGAGCATCCAGACGAGGAGCAGGGCGGCGGCGGTCACACTGAGAATCAGGCCTTCGTACGGGCGAGTGTTGGCGAGAATGCCGACTCCGAGGGCGAGGATAAGGGCGTCGCGAACACGTTGTGCGCGCATGATACGGGGGAGCGCGCCTAACAGCAGTGCCCCTCCAATCGCAGCGGGAGCACCTCCCCAATAGCTGTGATCCCAGTAACTAAAGACGCCGAACCGGATCACCGTTAGCAAGCCGCCGAGGAGTGCCCAGGCAGGTGGAAGCCAGGCTTGCAGCGTCCAACACATCGAGGCACACATGATGCCGACGCTGAGCCATACGCCCCAAAAGGGGTGGCCGAAGATCAGTTTGCCGACGGCAAGGAATAGTCCCTGGAGGGGCGGGTACATGGTGGCGTAGGTCGGGTGGAAGATAATCTGGAAACTCTCAAAGTGAACCCACATGGGGTGTGGCGGGTTTGCGAGGCGTTTGTGGAGAAAAGTATCGGCGGCGAGCAAGTGGCTGAATTCGTTATTCACGAATGGCAGAGGGATGGGGACCCAGGGCAGCAGAGCGGCGCGGAGGGCGAGCGCGGAGAGGCCGCAGATTAGGATGCTAGTGAGACGCTTGCGTCCAATAGCCGCCAGGGCAGTTTCCGCCCCGTTGAACCAACGTGCGCCAAGCTGGGGCCAAGTGACAGCCAACAGCAGGGCCACCGCGGTAAGTAAGCATTCTGGGCCAATCAGTTTGAACATCGCTTCTGGTCCACACCAGCCACCGCCTCAGAGGCTAAAGCCTCGTCGACAGGTCTATCGCAGCGCGGCAAGCATGTGCGTGAGATCTTCTGCGTCGTCTCTTTCGTTCTTCGGGGCTGGTTCATCTCCCACCACCCTGCCCGCAGGCCTTACGCGCCGGGCTGCATTCTGGCGCCGCTTCGCGGCTGTTCAGATTTTATGGGAGGGCGACGGATTTCCAGACATGCGTTTTGAGCCAGTGGTTGGCACTCTCCACGGGATTGCTCATCCACTCGAAACTGATGTCATGAGTTTTCTCCCATGTGCTGGAGAGATACCAGACGCTGCGCAGCTTCTGCCAATAGCGGGTGCGGACTTCGGAATCTGCGCCGCCGGGTACGGAGACGGTGAAATCCTCCGGCGGGTTCTGCGGC
>Ga0075425_100002877_pt1 | contig 17345 bp, 18 predicted proteins | sample SoiMethybrSBSTD4_FD_75300 | JGI IMG/M metagenome (GOLD analysis project Ga0075425, IMG submission 75300) | Bulk soil microbial communities from a Populus tree surrounding site in Tennessee, USA - Soil MetaG P. TD hybrid SBSTD4 | ecosystem: Environmental > Terrestrial > Soil > Tree plantation... | reverse complement strand
CACCAGCCTGCAACTGGGATTGGCCTGGCTCACCAACACGGTCACGTTGACGCCAAAGATACGGACCAAACTCAAGGCGATGTCGGCCCTGGCGAGCGCGTCGATCCGATCGGTGCGAGACGTCGCGGTCCGGTTGCGGCCGGGCCCGCTGGACGAATTGGGGCTGGTGAAGACGTTGCGCGGGGAGGCGCGGGCATTCAAGGCGCACACGGGAATCAGTTGCCGGTTCGAGACGAACCTGCAAAACCCGTTGTGTGAGCGAACAGGAAGTATCGCCGTCTTCCGGATCGTTCAGGCCGCGCTCACCAATGTGGCACGGCACGCGCAGGCGTCCAGGGCCGTGATCGCACTGATGAAGCGGCGGAATGATCTCGTCGTCATGGTCAGGGACAACGGGCGGGGAATCACCAGGGCGCAGCTCGCCAAACCAGGCGCGTGCGGTGTCATCGGCATGCGAGAGCGTGCCCGCGCCCTCGACGGGAGGCTGACCCTGACCGGGTCACGAGGCAGAGGGACGACGCTGACGGCACATTTCCCGCTGGCCAAGGTGATCGTTACGAGCGCTGTCGCGGCGTCGGCGCCGGGTCCGAGTAGTGCAGAACGACGTTGAGTAGTGAGCTGTGGATCTGGAGGGTATTGCTGTTCTGGCCGCCGTCGTAGTTGATGAAGCCGAGCTTCCTGAATCGATTCATGAAGAAGCTGACTCTCGATCGGGTGGTGCCGATCATCTCGGCCAGTGTCTGCTGACTGATCTTCGGGAGCAGTGTTTCCGGAGCGCTCGGTTCGCCGAAGCGAGCGAGCAAGAGCAGCAGTCGGGCCAGCCGCTGCTCGCTCGAGTTGAACAGCTGGTCGACGAGGTCTTCTTCGGATCGGATTTTGCGGACCAACAGGAACTTCAGGAACAGATCTGACAACGACCGTTCGCGCTTCAGTGCCTCCCTCATCGGCTTCTTGTCTATGCGCAGAAGCTCGCATGTGGTCATCGTGAGCGCTGATCCCGTGCGATGTGTCTGCCCACTCAGCGAGCCTTCACCAAAGAAGTCGCCCTCGCTCACAAGGCCGATCGTCGCTTCCTTGCCGGTCCGTGAGACGACGGTCAGCCTCACCTTGCCTTTCTGAAGATAGAAGATCTCGTCGGCGGCGTCGCCCTGTGCGTAGATAGTGCTGCCCTTCGCACACACGAGCAGCCTCCGGCCCTCCCCGATGGTCGCGAGGAAATCGTCGGGCTGCATTCCCCCTACTCTTGCCTAACACGCCCTGTGGCAGCTGTGCTGGATCGAACAGCCTCACCAGGGTGCAGGAGATGCTGAACGAATCGGCCGAGTCGTGATGTGCGATCAAGTACAGCGACGCGAGGTGCTCGGGGCCTACCATCGCCGCATGAGTCTCCCGACCGAATCACCTCGATCTCGACGCATGGGCGTCGAGCTCACGGTCGTCACTGCTCGAAAGGCGGCCAACATCATGTTTGGAACTTCTCGTCAACCGATTGCCTGGCGACCCTCTGTCGCTCTTGTGTGTGCGGCCGTGTTCCTGTGCGTTCCCACCGCGGGATTGGCCTTGCCGATCGGTTTGCCGCACGTCGCGGTCGGGGACGGAGAGACCGAACGCACCCTCGAACGAACCATCGGTATCGAAGTTGGTGATGTCGTGAACGACTTCTCTTCTGACCTGACGACTGGTCGCCGAGCACTCAGTCTCTCCGGCGACTCGGCGATCGCCAGGCCCAGAGCCGCAATTCAACTTCGTCTCACCGGGCGCGATGGCGCTGTCGAAGGCTCTGTCGAATCTCCCGACTATGGCGGATGGGGCTCATATTCACAGGCGGCGCATCGCGGAAGCGACGGCTTCGCGGCTCTTGGTGACAATCGTGACGGGTTCGCGATTGTCGCTGACGATCTACGCGACATGGCGAATGCGCTCACGAACGATGAACACGGGCCCTTTGCCGGTCGCGGACCTGGCCAGATGCCCTTTGCCGATCGCGGACCTGGCCAGTTGCACTGGCCATCCGAGCGTTCGGATGTCGCGGGTCTCGGCAACCGCTCCAACGGCAGCGTGGGCGGCAGCACCAGCGTCCCGGTCACGGCCGTTCCCGAGCCGACCACCTTGGCCTTGCTTGGTGTCGGGCTGCTCGCGGCTGTTGTGTTGACGCGTCGAAGAGATCGACGTCGAACGGAGCGTGCATGAAGCCACTACTCATCCTCGAGCTCGGCGCCGCACTTGCCGCCGCGGCGTGCGGCACGATGGCGTCGGACACCACGGACACGAAACTGGCCGCCGAGAAGGCCGCGGCGGCACATGTCCTGATCGCCCCTACCCGACCCGTGAGTCGGGAAGTGACCATTCCCTCAGGCACCACGCTCGCGATGGTCTTGACGAACTCGATCGCATCCGACACGAGCGCGGTCGAGGATGTGGTGACCGCCGAGCTCACGGCCCCGATTTCGATCGACGGCCGTGAGGCACTGCCCGCGGGCACCCGGTTGACCGGCGTCGTCACCGCGGTCGACACATCCGATCGGATCAAGGGACGAGCGATGATCGCGTTCCACTTCACCTCACTCAGCACCGGAGACCAGCGGTACGCCCTGCAGAGCCTGCCGCTGTCGCACGTGGCTCCTGCTACCAAAGGTGAGGACGCGACGAAGATCGGCATCGGCGCCGGCGCCGGTGCAGTGATTGGAGGCGTTCTTGGTGGCAAGAAAGGCGCCGCCGAAGGCGCGGCCATCGGCGGTGGCGCGGGGACCGGTGTCGTGCTCGCGACGAAAGGACCAGAAGTCCGACTGAGACCTGGTGCCGACGTCACGACGCATTTGACGGCGCCGCTGACCGTGCGTGTCGGCAGGAGCTGACACGCCGGGCCCTGGCGTCAACTAACCTCTGAGCGGATTCCGACCCTGAATCACGCGGAACAGCACGGCGATGATCGCGACCACGAGGAGGATGTGGATGAACCCTCCGAGCGTGTAGGACGTGACGACGCCGAGCAGCCACAGGACGAGCAGGACGATGAGCAATGTCGACAACATGTGTGGAGTCCTTCTGAATGTCGGGAGGATATCGCCGATGACGGGTGACGGCCGTTCTGTTTTGGACAAGCCCCAGACCGAGTGCGTGTCATGATCGCTTCCATGGAACGTCACCGCCGATCTGGAGTCACGGCCAAACCGGCCAGAGCCGCAAGAACATCAAAGACCGCCAAGGCGCTCGTCAACCTTCCGTTCAACCCGCAGGCGTTCCTCGAGTCAGCGCAGATCCCGAAGACCATCGTCCAGTACGCGCGAGGTGACGCGATCTTCACGCAAGGCGACACCTCCGAACACGTGCTGTACATCCAATCTGGCGGCGTCAAGCTGTCGGTGCTGTCGAAGACCGGCAAAGAGGCGGTGGTGGCCATGCTGGGCCCTGGCGACTTCTTCGGCGAGGGGTGCCTCGCTGGTCAGCCGCTCCGCATGGGAAGCGCCACGGCGATCACGCCGAGCTCGATCCTCCAGGTCCGCAAGCCGCAGATGATCCAATTGCTCCACCACCAGCATGCGATGTCCGACCGGTTCATCTCACACATGCTGACCCGCAACATCCGGATCGAAGAGGATTTGATCGATCAGCTGTTCAACTCGAGCGAGAAGCGCCTGGCGCGCACGCTCCTGCTGCTGGCGCGCTACGGGAAACAAGCCAAGCCGAGCCGCATGGTCCCGACGATCTCCCAGGAGACGCTGGCGGAGATGGTCGGCACGACGCGCTCGCGAGTGAATTTCTTCCTCAACAAATTCAAGAAGCTGGGCTTCATCGAGTACGAAGGCGAGCTCCCCATCAGGATCAACAGCTCTCTGTTGAGCGTCGTCCTGCACGACTGACGAGACACGCATGAAACCCATCGCCATCGCCGGTGTGCTGCTCATCGTGCTCGGCGTCGCGGCGCTCATCTACCAAGGCGTCACCTACACGAGCCGCGAGACGATCGTCGACATTGGCCCTGTGCACGCGACGGCGGATCGAGAACGAACACTGCTGCTGCCGCCAGTGGTCGGGATTGCGGCGGTGGCTGGCGGCGTCGCGCTGCTCGTCGCCGGCCTGCGCAAGCGTACGTAGCTCCGTCCCTCGGAACTTCCCGAGGCTGACCAGCAGGATCGAAGGCTCGCATGGCGCTTTCCGTCGGTGCTCGCCTCGGCCCGTATGAAATCGTCGCGCCTCTGGGCGCCGGCGCCATGGGCGAGGTCTATCGCGCGCGCGACACAACGCTCGACCGCGACGTGGCCCTCAAGATTCTGCCCACGACATTCGCCCTCGATCCGAATCGGGTGCGGCGCTTCCAACGCGAGGCGCGGGTCCTGGCGGCGCTCAATCATCCACACATTGGGGCCATCTTCGGTATCGCGGAATCGCACGACGTGCGCGCGCTTGTACTGGAGCTGGTCGAGGGGCCGACGCTCGCCGACCGGATCGCTCGAGGACCGATACCGCTCGCCGAGGCGCGTCACATCGCGCGGCAGATCTGCGACGCCCTCGACGCGGCGCATCACCGAGGGATCGTCCACCGCGATCTCAAGCCGGCCAACATCAAGATTCGACCGGACGGCGTGGTCAAGGTCCTTGACTTTGGACTGGCAAAAGCGGCCGCGACAAGCGCGATCGCGGACGACGATCCCACAGGGCCGACCATGATGAGTCCGGCGATGACCCAGGCCGGAATCATCGTCGGCACACCGGGATACATGAGCCCCGAGCAGGCAGCCGGGCATCCTGCCGACCGGGGCGACGATGTCTGGGCTTTTGGAAGCGTGTTCTACGAGATGTTGACAGGCAGTCGCACATTCCGCGGTGACGATGTCGGCGAGACGCTGGCGGCGGTGTTGAGCGGGTCGCCGGACTGGACGTCGTTGCCGCTCGATCTGCCTGAGGGGATGCGCACGCTTGTGGCGGGATGTCTCGAACGCGACCGCCAGAGGAGGATTGGTGATTTCTCGATCGCCCTGTTCCTTCTGCGTGAACCTGCGCTGGTGCCATCCGCTGGCGGCGTCACTGCACCGACTGTCATGTCGCGGCCGTCGGCGACACCAGCCGTGGAGGCGGGGCTCCGCCGAGGAACACTCCTCGTCTGCCTCGCGGTCGCCTTCGGGATCATTGCGCTCCGCGCGCCGCTCACCCTGTTCGCGCCCGCCAGCCTCATCCTCGGCGCACTCGGAGTGGGAAACCTGATCTACTACTTCATTACGAGGAGTCGCGCTCGCCTCGGGGTCTAACGGCCAGGAGCGCTCGAGCCGCAGCGACGTCGCTTCAGGAGCCCGCGACTTCAGGAAAGAGCCAGAAGCTGCTGGCCTTCTTCGCGGCCAGCCGCCCGGTCTCGTGTTTCTGCTCCCGCTTCTCCTCGCACGTCTGACACCGTAGCGCGAACGGCAGCGCTCGCAGCCGTCGCTCCGCAATCGCCTGCTCGCACTCGACACAGCGTCCGTACTGACCCGCGTCGAGCCGCACGAGCAAGGCGTCGATCCGGACCACGGTCTCCGCCCTCATCTGCAGGAGCGCAAGATCGATGTCTCCCTGCACGTCGGCGTCTGAATCCTCGAGGTGATCACCAACGTCCTTCAGGCGATCGGTTCTGCGAGCGCGGATGCGGCTCTGCACATCGCTCTGCATCTCGCGTCGGCGCCCGGTCAGCATCTGCCTCAGCTCCGCTTGTCGTTTCGTGTCAGCCATCTTCGATGTCCCTGCGTCGAGCAGAGTGCCCCAAGCGATCGAGAGCGGCTATGCGAATGTGAACACCCTCCCCGCATTTCTGCGCGTGTGCGATTGAGTACACGCGAACAGGACGCATCTCACCTACGATCGTCACGTCGGCCGCCCGCCCAGCAACCGGTCCTCCGAGTCATCAATCCAAAAGGAAGTGTCAGATGAAGAGCATCATCATCGCTGCGGCGATGAGCCTGTGTGTGGTGTCTTTCACGGTCGGCGCGTCAGCGGACACGTTGATCCTGAGAGACGGCACGCGCATTCAGGGGACGGTGACCGGCATCGCGGGACGGACCATCACGTTCCGGCACGCCGATGGCGCGTCTCACCGGTACCCGACCAGTCAGGCCGCATCCTTGGAATTCTTTTCCGCCGACCGCGCCAACCCGCGTGCGGGGACCGGGCGCGGGCTCGAAGCGCCGGCCGGCACCGAGCTGGTCGTGCGAACGATTGAGACGATCGACTCGCGCAACGCCGGCGCGGATCAGACGTTCGCGGCCCTCGTCGAGCGCGCGGTCGCAGACGAGACCGGGCGCGTCATCATCCCCGAGGGGTCCAGCACTCAACTGGTGATCCGGCAGCTCTCGTCGGGCGGTAAAACCGGCAGTCCTGAAATGGTGCTGGACATCCAGTCGGTCATCGTCGGCGGTCGGCGTTATCTGGTCAGCACGGCGGATCTGACAGAAGACAGCAACACAGGCATCGGCGCGAACACGCGCACGGCTGAAACGGTCGGCGGGGGCGCCGCAATCGGCACGGTGATCGGTGCGATTACCGGCGGCGGCAAGGGCGCAGCCATCGGTGGGCTGATCGGCGCGGCGGGCGGCGCGGCCACCCAGGTGCTCACGAAAGGACACGACGTCAAGGTGCCGTCGGAAACCGTCCTCAGGTTCCGCTTGGACAAGCCCGTGACGCTGCGGGCCGAGCAGTAGACGTCATCAATTCTCGATCGGTCCCACGCATTTGAGAAAAGAAACGGATCACATGAAATCACTTGCCAGAACGGCCACAGTTTTCTGCGCAGCGCTGTCGATCAGCGCCGTCGCGTACTCGCAGACCTCCAGGAATCTCGACGACGAGATCAGTCAATCCAACAAGGCGGCGACGGTGTTCGGCCAGATCATGGAGACGCCCGACAAAGGGATTCCCAAGGATCTGCTCGAGAAGGCGGAATGCGTCGCGGTCTTTCCGTCGGTCCTCAAGGGCGGCTTCATCGTCGGCGGGCGCGGCGGGCGTGGCGTGGCCAGTTGCCGCACCATCACCGGCTGGAGCGCGCCGGCGTACTTCACCTTGGGCGGCGCCAGCATTGGCTTGCAGATCGGCGCGCAGTCAACCGACTTCGTGATGTTGTTCATGAACAAGGACGGCATGAAGAGCCTGCTGTCGGATGAATTCACACTGGGTGGCGACGCATCGGTGGCCGCCGGGCCAGTTGGCCGGCAGGCCGGAGCGTCGACCGACCTGAAGCTCAATGCGCAGATCCTCTCCTATTCACGCAGCAAGGGTCTTTTTGCCGGACTAGAGCTCAAGGGCGTGGTCATCAAGCCGGACAAGGATGACATGCGAGATGTGTACGGCGAGGGCATCAGCGCCAAGGAAGTCCTGAAGGACAACACGATCAAGGCACCGGTTTCCGTGCGCGGGTTCCCGACCACGCTTGCGCGCTACTCGTCGCGCAACGCCACGGAATAGCTCGATTCACCCGATCAGGAGGAGAGCAATGATGCACACAAATCTCTACGCGGTAGTGGCGCTGGGGTTGACGATCGTCGTCGCCCCGGCCTGCGCAACGAAGAAGCTGGTGCGCACCGAAGTGGGTGCTGTCAATGGGAAAGTCGATACGCTGCGCACCGCACTCGAAGCGACGCAGGAACGGACCCGACAGACCGAGACCCGAACGGCCGCCGTCGACGACAAAGCCGAGGCCGCCGGCCGCTCGGCGGCCAGCGCTCGCACCGCGGCGGACAATGCGGCGCTCGCGGCCAAGGACGTCGATGCCCGCCTATCTGGCCGTCTGAACACGGTGGAAACCAGCGCGCGTCGGTTGATCTACGAAGTCACTCTGAGCGAAGACCAGGGCGACTTCGCCTTCGACCGCAGTGCGCTGCCGGATGACGCCAAGGCCCGCCTCGATCAGATGATCAATCAGATGAAGGCCAACCCGAAGGGCGTCTTCATCGAGATCGAGGGTCACACCGACAACGTCGGCAACACGGCGTACAACGAGCGCCTGGGTCTCGAGCGTGCCGATGCCGTCAAGCGGTACCTCTACGAACAGCATCAGGTGCCGCTCCACAAGATCAACGTGATCAGCTACGGCGAGGTCAAGCCGGTCGCGCCGAACACCACGCGCGCAGGGCGCGCGCAGAACCGTCGGGTCGTCGTTCGAGTGCTCTCCTAAAGGAGGAGCCATGCTCACCTACCTGTTCGTCGCGTTGTTGATCATGACGGTCCTTGCGATCCCCGCCTGGCGACATAGTCGCAACTGGGGTTACTTCCCGAGCGGCGGCCTCAGCATCGCCCTGGCGATACTCGCCTTCTTGCTGCTGTCGGGTCGGATCTGACGTTCGCGCCGGTGGCTGTGCAAGACCGAACAGAACCTGCCGCCGGCGCGGTGGATGATCTTTGCAGATGTATCGAAGGTGTACGGCACTACCCGCTGCTGTCAGCGCTCTCGCGGCGGCGACCATCCTGCTCTCTCCCGCAACCGCACGTCTGGAAGCCCAGGCTTCACCTCCCGCGATCGACAACCCCGGCGCGAGCCGACCCGACGCGCTCGACGCCGCGCGGTTGGAGTACTACAACGCGCGATATGAGTCTGCCGCGGCACTGACGTTGGGCCCGTGCACCACTGAGGTGAACGGCGCCGCCGCGTGCGAGCTGCACACGGCCGCGCTGCTGCTGCAAATCCGGAACGCCCTCGGAGCGTCGGCGGGCAACGCGAGCGCCTGGAAGGACTGTCTCGGCTGCCCCGCGTTGCTGTCGGCGTTCAAGCTGGCACTCGCGCGAGGTCAGGTGCTCGCGCGGGCGCGGCTTCAAGAGCAGCCACTCGATGACGAGACTCGCTTTCTGCTGGGCAAGCTGGACCTGAACTACGTTTGGCTGCAGTTGGGAACGCTCGGACACAAAACCGGTTGGGACGAGTACTGGGAGGGTCGGCATTCGCTCGACCAGGTGCTCGCGCGGCAGCCAGGGCACGTACGAGCGCGCGTCGCACGAGGCTGGGTCGATTACATCGTCGACACGAGAATGCCGCGAGGAACGCGCTGGCTGCTCGGAGGCGGCAACAAGAAGAAAGGCCTCCTTGCCATTCGCGAGGCCGCGAGCACAGAGTCGGACTTCTTCACCGGAGCCGAAGCCCGCTTCGCACTGTGGGACACGCAGGTCCGGGAACGTGATGTATCCGGAGCCCTGGCCACGGCCCGCATCCTGATTCGCGATTTCCCCGAGAACCAAGAGCTGCGGAAGTTCATCGAGGCTCACCGATCGGTCGAGTCGAGTGCTGCCGCGTCGTCCTCCAGGTAATCGGTGATGCGTTGTTCCATCTGGTGTGGAAACGCAGGCACCGGCCCCACGAGCCCGTCGTGGTACGCCTTCAGCATGACTTCCTGAAACACTGGCAATGCCACGCGCGCGCCAGTCTCGCTCGGGCCCAGCGAGCGATTGTCATCGAACCCGATCCGCACAGCCACGGTGATGCCGTCGAGGCCGTATGTCGATCCCACGAACAGCGCGTCTCTGAACTCGTTGGTCGTCCCCGTCTTCCCCATCACAGCAATCGGAAAGTCGCCCGCGTCGAGGGCATGCGCCGTACCCGTCGGGAGTCGTACGACGCCACGCAGGCCCTCTTGGATCAGCGCGAGCGTGCCATCATCCAGCGACCTGCCCAGAGATCCGTGCCCCGGGGCCTGGTCACCTGATCGACGGACGATCCGCCGAATGACATACGGCTCGGCGAGCACTCCTGACGCCATCGCGCGATACGCCGATGCCAGCTCCAGCAGGTTGACCTCGGACGCGCCCAGGGCGGTCACTGAGTACCGGTGCAGGGGCGTCCGCACGCCGAGCCTGCGCGACGCCTGCAGGACGGCGTCGATCCCAATCTCGTTCGTGATCCAGATCGCGACCGCGTTTCTCGATTCGGCGAGCGCTTCCCGCAGCGGAATCAGACCTTTGAAGCGGCCGTCGTAGTTTGAAATCCATTTGCGTTCGCCGGTGCTGCCGTCACGTACGCTGATCGGCTCGTCCGGCACGAGGGTCTCGAGAGAAAAGTCGCCGTGGCGAAATGCAGCCAGATACACGAACGGCTTCATCGCCGATCCGGGTTGCCGCAGCGATCGCGTGACGCGGTTGAAGTCGCGGTACGCTGCCGCACGGCCGTCATACACCTGCCGGCCGCCGGTTTCCGCCAGAATGCTTGCGTCGCGGTTTTTCAGCACGACGACCGAGCCCTGTAGCTGGCGTCGAGCAGCGGGGTGTCGCTGCTCGTATCGGTCGAGGCCATGCTCCAGCGCGTCGCTCACGATACGCTGGAGGCGTCCATCGACGGTTGAATACACCTGCACATCCCCTTGCAGAAGATCGTCAACGTCGAGACGGCCATCGAGAGCGGTGAGCTCGCCGAGAACCTGCTCGACGGCGGCAGACGACCGGAACGCCTGCGGCTGATGGACGGCGACGACCGGAAGAGGCCGCCGCTTCGCTGCTGTCATCCGTTCATCGGACAGGAATCCCTGCGCGGCCATGAGCGACAGGATCTGATTACGGCGCCGCACGATCCTCGCCACACCCGTGGCACCCGGCGCGTAATCGCGAGGCGACTTGGCGATGCCCGCCAGCAGCGCCGCCTGATCGGCGTCAGCGGCCGTGAAGCTCTCGAGCGTCCGGCCGAAGTAGTACTCCGCGGCCCTCGAGAGCCCGTACTGGCCGTGCCCCATGTAGACGAAGCTCGCGTAGCGCGCGAAGATCTCTTCCTTCGCGCGGCGCTTCGATCCGTACAGGCCCCGCATCTGTTGTTCGAGCCACACCGAGAGCCTGATCTCCTCGCGCTTTCGGGCCAGCATGTTGACGCTGCGCGCACCGATCACAGACGACAGCGCACCGGCCACAAGCCCGCCGTGCCGAAGCTGGTGGCTGTTCTCTTGTTGCGTCAGGTCGCGGAGGAAGTAACCGCGCACGAGCTGCTGGGTGATGGTGGAGCCGCCCTGCGGGAACGTCGCGAGGGTGTTGGTCTCGTCGTACTGGCCTCGCCCCACCATGCGTCCCACCACATTCCCGGCCCTGGCCTTACCCAGCACGCGAGGCACACTGAGGTAATCCACGCCATTGTGAGAGAAGAACCGCTTGTCCTCGGCAGCCAGAATCGCGTCGCGAATGATGGGAGGAATGTCTTCGTAGCGCGTGATGTCCCGATACTCCCGCGCCAGCGAGATGAGCGACTCGCCGTTGATATCGTAGACATGACCGATGGTGGGAAATTCAAATCGCGCGAACGCTCCCAGGTCCGGCAAGTGTTCGCGATCGACGTAGATGTGGCGCCAGGCGCTCATGCCAACCGCAGCAACCGTTAGAAACGGCGTACTGACAAGCGCTGTACACACGAGTAGCACGGCGGTACGCCTGGAAAACCGTCGGCGCCAAGGGCCCGTGCGCAGCTGACTCGTCACAGGCCCGGCCATGCATGTACGTTATGTCACGGGCACTGTCAGGGGTGTTCAAAATGGGACTGAGATCGAAAGACGGTTTCGCGATGATTGTCACCATGGCTAGCACCATACCTGCCCGCCACGAACGCGTGTCGAGCATACCCATCAACGGTTCAGCTGCCGACTTGCGTTGCGCGACCATCGCACAGCACCGCATACTGCTCGAGGGGCCAGCGGTCTCGATTGAGGTCGTCCTGTCGCTTCTCGCGCCCTACCTTCGCGAACCGGTGACCTGGAACCGGGGCGGCGAACCGCTGGAGCTCCCCTCGGACAATTGCGGCGCACTGGTCTTGCAGAACGTCTCGCGATTGAACCGACATGATCAGACTCGGCTACTTGCGTGGCTGAACGACTCGGCTCATCAGACGCAGATTCTGTCGACCACGACCTCGCCTCTGTTTCCGCTGGTCTGCGCCAACCAGTTCGATGCCACGCTGTATTACCGTCTGAACGTCGTGCGGTGTCCACTGGACCAGACGTAGCGAGAGGTGCCTCACTTCGCGAACACGTTGTTGATCGGTGTGATCGTCACGTTCGCGGCCGGTATATTCAGTTTCAGCGCCCCAATCTGACGATCGTCCGCCAGCAGCGATGCCGGCTTCTCGCCGTCGTACTTGATCGTCGACGGTGCGTCCGCGACGAGCGCCTGCTTCAGACCGGCGGCATTCTTGGTGATGATCACGATCGAGAGGTTGCGTGAGGACAGGTGCCGCTTGACGGCCGCGTTCACCTGTTCGGCGGTCAACGCGGCCAGCCGTTCGCGCATGACGCTGGTGAACTCGCCGATGCCATACCACTTCGAGTCGAGGGCGTATCCAAGCTGCTGCCCCTGACGAGCCGTCATCACATAGACGTTCTTCATCAGGTATTCGCGCGTGCTCTCGAACTGATCTTTCGTGAGTCCGTGCTCGATCAGCGCGTCCAGCTCGTGCAACGCGATCCGCAGTGTCATGTGCGCATTGACCGGAACGACCGGCCGAATCCAGATCTCGAAGATCTGCCGGCCGCGCGCCACGTTTGGATCGGGAAAGAACTGGAACATGCCGCGGGGAAACGCCTCGATGTAGGCGTAGTCGCCGTAATTGATCCCGCGCACCTCGCGGATCCGTTGATAGAGCTGTCCCGAGGAGATGCGGTGTTCGCCCAGCCACGACCGCACCACTGACAGCGCGGCGAAGTCGGGATGCGAGCGCGTGACGTCGATCGGGAAGCCGAATGAGATCGCGGTGGCGCGCGTCTCTTTTTCGAGGATCTCGACGTGCCTGCCATCCAGCCTCACCGCGTCGATCTTCACGCGCGGCGCCGCGGGGCCTTCGGGCAAGCCGGCCCGCAGCCGATCCTGCAGATCGCGAACGATCGCGTCGGACGCGTCGCCGTTCACACCGACGGTCAGGTTCGCTCGCGTGAACATCTGCCGTGCGAACGCCTTCACATCGTCAAGCGTGATCGCCGTGAGCCCGGCGACCGTGCCCAGGGCGACGTGGCCGTACGGCGTGCCGCGGAAGATGTTGGTTTGCAGCCGCTCCTTCCCCAGTTCCTCTTCGTTGTTCGATCGCAGGTCCTGAACGAGCGCGTTCATCTGACGCGTCTTGACGCGCTCGAAATCCTCCTGGCGCCAGCCCGGATCGAGCAGTTGCGGCAGCGCGACGTCGACGAACGTCTGCCACCGGTCGCGATGGATCGATCCGGTGAAGGTCGTCATTTCCTTGTCGGCGCGCGCGGTGAACGAGCCCGCCGTCGGGTACAGCGCGGCGTCGATCTGATCGATGGTCATCGACGTGGAACCGGCCCTCGTCAGCATCGCCGCTGTCAGTGCGGTCAGCCCTTCCTTCCCTACCGGGTCGTGCGCCGAACCGATCGCGAACAGCAGCTTCACATCGAGCTGCGGCTGCAGCGACTTTTGCCGCACCATGGGAAGGTCCGGAGCAGAGGTCGCCGGCTTCGCAGCCGAGGCCACCACGGAGGGCCGCGTCGATGTCGACGAGTCCCCGGACGACGATTCGAACGACGCCAGCGCTGGCGCGCGCTCGATGTCTTTCGCCAACGCGCCCTGCGAGAGCGTGGTGACGATCAGCCCGTTATCGGTGAAGTACTTCCGTGCCGTCGCCTGCAGGTCGTCCGGCGTCAGCGAGTCGAGCGTGCGGTAGTACGCATTCACTGTCTGATAGGAGCGGCGGTAGGGGATGTAGCTGGCGACGACCGACGCCACGCGCTCGGTGCTGTCGATGCTGCGCGCCAGCGAGTAGCGGTTGAAAGACTTGGCGTCGTTCAGGCGCTGCGCCGCGATCCGCGATGCCCGCGCCTGCGCGAACGCACCGAGGATCTGATTGCGGACGTACACGGCATCGGCCGGGTTCTTGACGCGAGCCAGCACCGTGAACAACGCCGGATCGACGCTCGATGGCACGTCGGCGAGCAGCTGATCGACCTTCTGCTCGGAAACGATCAGCCTCTTGTAGAGATCGGAGGTTTCGCCGAAATACAGGGCGCCGATGATGTCCATGGCCGCCGGCTCTTTCGAGTTCTGGTCGAACGCCGGTGCCGGAAACGCCACGGTCACCCACGGAGACGTCTCGCTCGTCCACGGTACGTGCGCGTAGTACGGTCCCTTCGGGGCCGGCTCCTTCGGGATCGCAGGCGGCGGCGCACCGCCGCTCTTCCAGCCGGTCCAATACTTCTCGATCAGCGGCAGCACGCGTTCCGGCGTCACATCGCCAGCGACGATCACGGTGGTGTACTCCGGGCGGTACCACCGTTCGAAGAACACCTTCGAGTATGCGTACTCGTTCGGCATGTTCTCGACGTCGTGGATGAACCCCATCGTGGTGTGCTTGTAGGTGTGCGCCTTGAAGAAGGTGTCCCGCTGCACTTCGTACAGCTTCTCGAGCGGCTCGGCGCTGTTCTTGTTGTACTCGCCGAGAATGGCGCGCGCTTCGGTCTTGAAGTCGGCCTCCGAGTACGCCAGGTGCTGGAACATGTCGGCGTAGGTGGCAAGGATCGTCTCGAGATCCTCCTTGGCAAACGTCGAGTAGTAGTGCGTCGAATCATCGCCCGTGCCGGCGTTGTCGCGCGCACCCGCCTTCGACATGATTTGCCGGTACTTCTCGGGCGGCGTCTGCGGCGTGCCGCGGAACATCAAGTGCTCGAAGAAGTGCGCGAAGCCCGACTTGCCTGGCTCGACCTCATTGCGCGATCCGGTCTGGACCGGAATCTGTACGCTCACGAGATTGGGAAAGCCGGTCGGGATCACGATCACCCTGAGGCCGTTGGCCAGCGTCTTCTCAGTGGCCTTGAACGGCAGCACATCGCCCGACGATGCAGCGGTGGTTGCGCCTGAGGGATCCACGGCCCCTACCTCACCTTGAACACGTCCCTCGGAACAGGCGGCCGCGACTGCCAACGACGCCAAGACGACGCCGATCGCCCACGTCCTCATGTCACACTCCTCCCCTGCTCGCTTCACGCTCGAGGCAGTTGCGGCAGAGACAGTTCTTGTATCGACGACGAAGGCTGGTGCGGGTGTCGGCGGTCAGCTTTACCTCCGTGCACCAGCATCCGGTGACCGTCGCACCACATGTGAACTCGCCGCCGCACGCCTCGCAGGTGGACGGATCTTTCCATCGCAGCGAGATATAGCCGAGCGCACGCCGGAGGGTACCCATGACGCCGAGTCTATCAAGCCTCGAGGACACGCCGGCTTCGTGTCCTTTCGATCCGAAGTCTTCGTGTCCTTTCGATCCGAAGTCTTCGTGTCCTTTCGATCCGAAGTCTTCGTGTCCTTCGTGTCCTTCGTGGCTTAGGATCGCCATTCATGACTCGCATCATATTCGTGCTCGTTGCACTGCTGTCGTTCGTCGGTTGCCAGGCCAAGTCACAGGAAGCGTCAAAGCCCGCTTCGTCGGCCGACGCCACCAAGACGCCGTCGCACGACATCGACCGAGCGTCGATGGACACGTCGGTGGCTCCTGGCGACGACTTCTATCACTACGCCAACGGAACCTGGCTCAAGAACACCGAGATTCCAGCCGATCTGGCCAGCTACGGCGTCTTCGACATCCTCGGCGAACAGTCGCAGCAGCGCAACAAGGGCCTGCTCGAAGCTGCGGCATCGGGGAGCGCCGCCGCGGGTTCGGACGAACGCAAGATCGGCGACTACTTCGCCACGTATCTCGACGAAGGCGCGATCGAAAAGCGCGGGCTCACCCCGCTCGAACCGACGCTGAAGACGATCGCGTCGCTCGCCGACCGTCAGGCGTTGACGCGCCTTATCGGTCAGAACCTTCGTGCCGATGTCGACCCGTTGAACGCGACCAACTTCTACACCGACCACCTGTTTGGTTTCTGGTTCGCGCAAGATCTCAACGACCCTGGCCACCAGGTGCCCTACATATTGCAAGGCGGCTTGGGGCTTCCCGATCGTGACTACTACATCGAAGGCGGCAAGGAGATGGAGCGCGTGCGCGCGGCCTACCGCACGCATCTCGTCAACGTTCTTACACTGGCCAAGATGCCCAATCCCGCGGCAGCCGCTGCGCGCATCTTCGACTTCGAACGCAAGATCGCGGCAGTCCATTGGACGCGGACGCAGTCGGCCGATGTGGCGAAGGCGAACAACCACTGGGCTCGCGCCGACTTCGACAAGAAAGCCCCCGGCATCAACTGGACGACGCTGTTCGACGCCGCCGGCCTGAGCTCGGCGCCCACCTTCATCGTCTGGCAGCCCGATGCCATCGTCGGACTCGCGAAGCTCGTGGCATCGGAACCGATCGCCACGTGGCGCGACTATCTGGCCTTCCACGCCGTGAATCGCAACCTCGGCATCCTCCCGAAAGCGTTTGCAGACGAGGGATTCGCGTTCTACGGCAAGGAACTGACCGGCGCAGCCAAGCCGCGCGATCGCTGGAAGCGCGCGGTCGATGCGACGAACGGCGCGCTCGGCCAGGCGGTTGGCCAGATCTACGTGCGGAAGTACTTTCCTGCGGAGTCGAAGGCGCGGCTCAAGGTGATGGTCGCCAACATCAGCGCCGCCTTCGATCGCCGCATCGACTCGCTCACCTGGATGTCGCCGAAGACGAAGGCCAGCGCCAAGGCCAAGGTGGCAAGCCTGGTCGTCGGTATCGGCTATCCCGACACCTGGCGCGACTACTCGATGCTGCAGGTCGTTCGCGGCGAGGCCTTCGAGAACGCTCAGCGCGCATCGCAGTTCGATTACGAGTATCAACGAGGAAAGCTGTCTCGCGCGCCGGACCGCGGCGAGTGGTGGATGGATCCGCAAACCGTGAACGCCGTCAACCTGCCAGTGCAAAACGCGTTGAACTTCCCGGCGGCGATCCTCGAGCCGCCGTTCTTCGACCCAGCGGCGTCGGCGGCGCACAATTACGGCGCGGTCGGCGCCGTCATCGGTCACGAGATCAGCCATAGCTTCGACGACACCGGCAGCCAGTTCGATTCGACTGGACGCTTCGTCAACTGGTGGACGCCAGAAGACCTCGCCCATTTCAAGGAGGCAGCCAGTAAGCTGGTCGCGCAATACGATGCCTACATGCCGTTCCCCGATCTCCACGTGAACGGCAAGCTGACGCTCGGCGAAAACATCGCCGACGTGGCCGGACTCTCCGCCGCCTACGATGCCTACCGCGCGCAGGGAACGCCGACGGCCGAAAGCGATCGGACGTTCTTCATCAGCTATGCGGAGGCGTGGAAGGCCAAGCGTCGCGAGGCCATGGCGCGTCAGCTCGTGGTCATTGACGGCCACGCGCCCGACGAATACCGCGCCGACACCGTGCGCAATCTCGATGCGTGGTATCCGGCGTTCGATGTGAAGAAGGGACAGCGTCTCTATCTCGATCCACCCGATCGCGTCCGAGTCTGGTAGGCCGTCGGAAGGCCCCAGGGCTCAGGCCTCAG
>Ga0075425_100002876_pt1 | contig 17347 bp, 19 predicted proteins | sample SoiMethybrSBSTD4_FD_75300 | JGI IMG/M metagenome (GOLD analysis project Ga0075425, IMG submission 75300) | Bulk soil microbial communities from a Populus tree surrounding site in Tennessee, USA - Soil MetaG P. TD hybrid SBSTD4 | ecosystem: Environmental > Terrestrial > Soil > Tree plantation... | reverse complement strand
GGCCGGGGGCGAGCCCCCGGGCAGCTCGACCAGCCAGGGCTCGATGTCGAGGTCGAAGTGCGTGAAAACATGGTGGATCGTCGGCAGCCGCCGGGTTGGGCCCGCCATGCTGAATCGATTCGCAATGTACGACGCCGCGCCTTCCGCGTCAGGGAATTCCGGTGGCGCCCAGAGTCCGCCCCAGATGCCGGGAGCCGGCCGGCGCTCGAGCAGCACGCGCCTTCCCGCGAGCGCGACGACCATGTGCGACTGCCGCAGGCGCCGCGGCGCGCGGCGCCGCGCGGCGGGAATCTCGGCCGTGCGCCCTGCGGCCAATGCACCGCAGCCCGATTCCAGCGGGCAGCGATCGCAGGCGGGATTCGCCCGCGTGCAGACCGTCGCGCCGAGATCCATGATCGCCTGCGTGTACGCCGCGACCCGCGCGACCGGCGTTGCCGCTTCAGCGAGCGCCCACAGCTTCTTCATGGCCGCGGATGAATCAGGAGTCTCTTCGACGAGGTAGACACGCGCGAGCACGCGCTTGGCGTTGCCGTCGAGGATCGGATGACGCTGTCCGCGCGAGAGCGCGAGGATGGCGCCGGCGGTCGACCGGCCGATGCCGGGCAGCGCCGTCAGCGCGGCGAACGAATCCGGAAGCTCGCCGCCGTGGCGCGCAACGATCTCCTGCGCCGCGCCATGCAGGTTCCGCGCGCGCGCGTAGTAGCCGAGCCCGGACCACAGGCGCATGACGTCATCCTGCGGCGCCGCCGCAAGCGCGGCCACGTCCGGGAAGCGCGCGATGAAGCGCGCGTAGTACGGGCGGACGGTTTCGACCTGTGTCTGCTGCAGCATCACTTCGGAAACCCAGACGCGGTACGGCGTCGGGTCCGACTGCCAGGGCAGGTCGTGACGGCCGTGGACGTCGAACCACGCGAGCAAGGATGCGGCGAATGCGTCGGGCGCGAGGCTCATGGCGAATGCTGGCCATCCCGCTCGACGCGGATCTTCGCGTCGTGGACCACGACGCCCGAGACGCGCGCCTCCGCGATCGTGATTTCGGCGTCGAGGTCGAACTTCGCGAGCTCCGCGACCGCCGCCTCGAGCGTCGACTTTTTCTTGCGCAGCGACGTGGCGGCCGGCGGCACGTAGCGGTTGAGGTCGATGCGGTCGAGGCTCGCGCGCACGAACCGCTCGCCCGGCACGATCCGCGCCTCGAAATTCGTGTCGTCGAGCCGGCCACTGACCGGTTCGAGGCGGAGCATCCCGTCCTTCAGCGCCGCCGTCGCGACGAGCTGCAGCGATTCGAAGGCCGTCGGGTCGGTCGTCGCGGGCAGCGGATGGCCGAAGATGATCGCCGACGCACGCGGCGCGAACGGCTCCGTCGATACGCGAAACGCCCCGGCAACCGATGGCCCGCCGAGCTTGAGCGAGCCGTCGAACGTCGCCGGCACGCCGCCGAACGTGAACTGCCCGGCGTCGAGCTTCGCGACTCCGGTCGCGCCCTCGTACGCCGCGTGCCGGAGCGCGCCGGTGAGCTCGGCGCCGGCCAGCGGCAGCGGATCGCCGCCCGCCCAGCCGCGAAACTCGAGGCCGTTGGCTTCGTAGCGGCCCGCGTCGGGATCGAGTCGCGCGCGACCCTTCACCGCGTAGTGGATCGTGTTCGGGCCGATGAGTGCCGCGAGCTTCACCTCGAGCGGAAACTCGGTCGCCGGCGCGACGTCCGTCGCGTCGAGCGCGAGTCCGGCGACCTGCCAGTGGCTGCCATCTCCCTCGTCGCGGACTTCGACATTGCCACGCTCCAGCGCAAGCGCGCCCACGTACCAGGCCGAGGGCTCGGGCGCTTCGGTCCCGGCAGGAGGCTCGGGAAACAGCGCGGACCAGTTCGCGCGACCGTCCTTCGACGTGACGAGCCGTGCTTTCGCGTCGCTGACCGAGACCGCTTCGACGCGCGCGGCGCCGAAGATGCTGCGCCAGGGCAGCCGCAGCCCGACCCGCCCGGCCTCGAGGAACGGCGCTTCGCCGAACCCGGGCGGCTGCGCCACCTCGAGGCCCCCGATCTCGAGCGTGGGCGACGGGAAGAATCCGATGTCGAGCGACGCCACGGTCGCCGGCAGGCCGAGGGCCGCGCTGACCTGGCTCGCGACGATGCCGCGCGCCCATTCGGTGCGCGCGGCGAACCAGGCCACGGCGAAAGCCGCCACCGCGACGAGCGCGATGACGGCCGGCACGAGGGCGTGGCGTCTTTGCAGGGGCATTCCGGTGATCCGCGGGCGACCACCGGATTCTAGCTAAGTCAACGGTCGCAGATGCTGATCTCGCCCGAGAGCGTCTGCATCTCGACGCGCGCGCCGCCGTTGCCCTGCGTGTAGTTGAGCTCGCTGCCCGGCGTGTACTTGCTCGTGCTGTGCGCCTTCGGGCCGAGGCAGCTGTCGATGTCGCCGCTGAAGGACTCGACGTCGAATTCCGCGTTGACCGGCGGCTTGATCTTGAGCGTCAGCGTCCCGCTGACGGATTCCATGTTGACGCGCGAGGTCGGCGTCAGCTCGGCCTTGATCTCGATGTCGCCAGAGACCGAGTTCAGCTCGATCTTCTGTGCGGCCGCGACGGTCGCGCGGATCTCGCCGCTCACGACCTCCCCGTGGTAGTCGCCGCGGATCCCGCCGACGGTCGTCGAGCCGCTCACGTTTTCTGTCGAGACCGTGGCCTTGCCGCCGTTGCCGACCACCGAGACCTCGCCCGAGACGGACGTCGCCCGCACCGGCGCGTCGAAGGCCTGCGTCTGCACCTCGCCGCTCACCGACTCGAGCTTCTGCTCGCCGCGCAGGCCGCTCACCGCGATGTCGGCGCTCACGGTGTCGGCGATCAGCCGGATGCCCTTCGGCACGCGCAACGTCAGCGTGGCATCGTCTTCGTCATCGTCATCGTGGCGGTACTTGCCGTTCGGCCGCTCGACGCTGATGCGCACGTAGCGTTCGTTCGCCTCGAACTCGAGCTCGTCCTTGGGGCTCTCGAGCTCGGCGACGAGCTCGACCTCGTTCTTGTCCCAGGTCGCGACCTCGACCCTCCCCTGCACGTTCGAGACCTCGACGGTCGCGTCGGGCGCGACGTTGACGTGCTTCATGATCGGCTGGCCGTTGGGTGAAGTCTCGGCACCCGCCAGGGACGGAGCGGCCAGCGCCGCAAGCGTGGCGGCTGCCAGGCACACATTCCGGATACTCATCTCAGATTCTCCTCGTGAGGCCGTCACCGGCGGTGACGACGGTCGAATACAGCTGCAATTCCTGCTTGTAGGTGCCGACGAGCATGCCTTTCAGCATCCCGCTCGCCGGATCCTTCGCGAGGGCGGCATCGATCTCGTCGGCCGCCGTCTGCATGATCGCGAGGTTCTTCGCGATCGCCGCGCGCGTTTCGGGCTTGAGGCTCGCGAACCGGCCGCGGAACTGCCGCAGCAGCTCGTCGCGCGCGCCGAAGTCCTTCGCCGAAAGGCCGGAGTTCGGGCCGTACTTGACCGGCACGATGTCGGTCGGCACGGGCTCGGGCGTCGTCTTTGCGACCTGCGTGCTGGGAACCGGGCCTTCCGGCGCACGGACCAGGCTCCAGGTCAGGAGCGCGGAAACCGAGGCGACCAACACGCCCGCCGCCAGCGCGAGCGGCCAGCGGAACGGACGCGCGGCGGGCTTCTCGACCTCGCCGAGGCGCGCGGCGATGCCGGGCCAGAGGTCGTGCGGCGGCGCGACGTCCTTCGGCAGCTCCGCGGCCTTCGCGAGCAGCGGATCTTCCGGCGGGTTGCGCGGACCGAAGGGAATGGTGTTCACGTCGCCCTCTCCTCGCCCATCCGCGCGCGCATCAGGTGCCGTGCGCGATGGAGCTGTGCCTTGCAGGTGCCGACCGCGACGCCGAGCATCTCGGCGGCTTCCTCGTGGCTGTAACCGTAAATGCCGTGCAGCACGACGATGTCGCGCGCGCCGGGCGGCAGGCCGGCGATCGCGCGCTCGACGTCGATCGGCGTCGCCTCGTCCATCGGCGCATCCGCCTCGAATTCCATCTGCTCGCCGAGCTCGTCCGTCATGCTGACCTCGTTCCTGCCCTGCGGGCTTCGCCGCTTCGCGAGCACCGCGTTGACCGCGATCCGATGCAACCAGGTGGAGAAGCTGCTGCGCCCTTCGTAGCCGGGAAGGCTTCGCCAGGCGCTCACGAAGGTGTCCTGCGTCAGGTCCTCCGCGGATTCCGGCTGTCCCGTCATGCGCAGGCACAACCCGTACACGCGCCCGACGTGCTGGCGATAGAGGTCCTCGAAGGCACCCACGTCGCCCCGGCAAGCCCGCATCACGAGTTCTGCGCTCGAGTCCACCCGACCTGCCGGCATCCTCACCTTTTTCATCCGATCCGCAGTCCGTTCATACACTTGGACGCACCGGCCGCCCGGAAGGTTGGAAGCCTTACAATCCGGCCGATATGGCGCAGTTTGCGGCGATTACGGGCTGGGGCAAGTGCATGCCCCCGGCGGTCCTCTCGAATGCGGATCTCGCCACCTTCCTCGACACCGACGACGCCTGGATCCGGTCCCGGACGGGCATCCACGAACGCCGAATCTCGCACGTCCCGCTCGGCAAGATGGCCGAGGTCGCCTCGCGGCGCGCCCTGGCCGGGGCCGGGCTCGACCCAGAACAGCTCGACCTCATCGTCTTCGGCACCTGCAGCATGGACGAGCAGGTGCCGAACATGGCGTCCGGGCTCCAGGTGGCGCTGGGCGCGCCGGGCGCCGGCGCCATGGACGTCAACACCGCGTGCACGAGCTTCCTCTACGGGCTCACGACCGCGAGCGCGATGATCAAGTCGGGCGTCGTGAAGAACGCCCTCCTCATCGGCGGCGAGCTGATCTCGCCGATGATGGACTGGAACAACCGTAACGTGTCCGTGCTCTTCGGCGACGGCTGCGCGGCGGTCGTGCTCCAGGCGAGCGAGCGCGAGGAAGGCGTGCTTGCGGATCGGCTCGGCTGCTACGGCGATGCGCGCGGCACGCTGCAGGTGCACGGCATGGGCCTCGCCTACGCGAACCGCGGCTGGGCGCTCGGCGACACCGACTGGGTGTTCGAGGGCCAGGAGATCTTCAAGCGCGCGGTCGTCGGCATGAGCAAGGCCTGCGAAGCCGTGCTCGCGGCGCGCGGGCTGAAGGCGGAGGACATCCACCTGGTGGTCCCGCACCAGGCGAACCTCCGCATAATCGAGGCCGTCGTGAAGCGCGCCGGCATCCCGATGGACAAGTGCTTCGTCAACATCCAGCGCTACGGCAACATGTCCTCGGCCACGGTGCCGGTCGCACTCGTCGAGGCGCTCGAGGAAGGCCGCGTCGCACCGGGCTGCAACCTGCTCCTGACCGGCTTCGGCGCGGGACTCACCTGGTCCGCGCACGTCGTGCGCTGGGGCGAGCGCACGGCTCCACTCGGCGCGAGCGACGCCGAGCTTCCGCCCTGCCCCAAAAGCGCGCTCGAGATGGTCCGCGGCTACATGGCCGTCAAGCAAGGCTCGCGCCTCACCGGCTGACCAGGTCGCGGTACAGGTCGAGGAAGCGGTGCGCAGCGCCCGCGACGTTTTCCTTCCAGTGTCGCGCCGCGTGCTCGTCGGCGCCGTCGCTCACGTATTTCGCGCAGGCGAACTCCGCGCCCTCGAGCTTGCAGGCCTTCGCGAGCGCGTAGGCCTCCATGTCCACGACGTCGCAGGCGGGACCATGGTCGGCCGTCGCGAACGAGTCCCCGGAGCCGCACACGGCTTCCGGCAGCTCCGTGAAGACGGGTGGAAACTCGAGGGTCGGCGGCAGCTCGTCGAACGGCGTCTCGCCGTGCGCGAATCCGAGCGCGCTGACGTTCATGTCGCGGTCCACGAAGCGGCGGCAGGCGACGAGCGTCCGGGCGGGGATGCGCGCGCTGCCCGCAGTCCCGAAGTTCAGGACGAGCGGCGGGACCGCGCTCTCGTGCCGCAGGTGCACGAGGTAGCGCGTCAGCACGATGGCGGCATTGACTTTGCCGACGCCGGTGAAGAGGACCTCGATGCCCGCGCTCTCGAAAACGCCGGCGGCCTCGGCCGGCAGCGCCATGGCGACGAGGATCGCCGACGCTTCACTCGCCATAGCGGATGACGGCGCGCGGCGCCGCGCCGCGGCAGTGGAAGTCCTTCGCGATGCCGAGGTCGATCAGGACGCCGGCGTGGAGCACCTCGAATCCCGCCTCGGTCGCGAGCTCGGCGGCGGCGGCGAGCGTGCCGCCGGTTGCGAGCACGTCGTCTATGAGGATGATCCGGCCTTTGCCGCGCTGCATCTCGAGCACGCCCGATCCGTACTCGAGCGAATAATTCCGCTCGACGACGGGCGGCGGGAGCTTGCCCTTCTTGCGGATCGGCACGAAGCCCTTGCCGCAGCGTTCGGCGAGCGCCGCGGCGAGGATGAAGCCGCGCGACTCAACGCCCGCGACCGCGTCGGCCGCCGCCCACTCGAGGGGACGGAACAGGCCGTCGAGTGCCTCGATCGTCTCGCCGAAATTCGAGCGCAGGAGCGGCGTGATGTCGCGGAACAGGATCCCGGGCTTCGGGAAATCCGGAACGTCGACGATGAGGCGGGCCAGCGGATGCATCAGGCGCCTCGCGTGGCTTCCGACGTGTGGACGTGGATGAAGTCCGCCATTTCCGCGATGGCGCGGTCGCCTTCGGGGATCCCGCGGATCGCCGGGAAGACATGCGGCATGTCGTGCCAGACGGCCACCCGCGCATCGGGCGTTCTCGCTGCGTAGCGCAGCGTGTCGTCGAGGAGGATCTCTGGGCTGCCGACGTGCAGCATCGCGGGCGGCAATCCGTCCATCCGGCCGTAGAGCGGCGAGATGCGCGGGTCGGCGAGGTCGAGGCCGGGCGCGTACCACGTCTGGACGCGGCGGGCAGTTCCCGCGCGAAGCATCGGGTCGATGCCGTCGTTGCGCTCGAAAGACGGCCCGCTGAACGTCAGATCGAGCATCGGCGACATCAACACGATCGCGGCCGGCAGCGGAAGGTCTTCGTCGCGCGCGCGCATCGCGGTGCCGACCGCGAGGTTGCCGCCCGCCGAGTCGCCCGCAAACACGACGCGCGCGGGATCGAATCCCCTCGACAGCATCCAGTTCCAGGCCGCGAAGCAATCCTCCGTCGCCGCCGGGAAGGGATGCTCGGGCGCAAGCCGGTAGTCGATCATGAGCCCGCGGGCGCCGGCCGCGCGAGCGAGCGCGGCCAGCAACGGGTCGTGGATCGCGCGGCATTCCGCGATGAACCCGCCGCCGTGAAAGTAGAGGATCACGCCGCCCTGCGGCGACCCGCTGGGATCGATCCACCAGGCGCGCGCCTCGCCGATCGCGAACGGCTCGGACGCCGCGTACGCTTCCTGCCGCGCGAACATGGGCGCGGCGCGATGGGTCATCGCCCGGACCACTTTCGCGGAATCGGTGCGCGCGAGGGCGGCGCGCGCCGCGAGCAGCATGCGCCGCACCCCCCAGCGTTGTAGCTTCGCGCGCATCACGGCATCCTACCCGCAATGGGACGCATCTTCGAAGTCCGCAAGCACGCGATGTTCGCCCGGTGGAACCGGATGGCGAAGCAATTCGCGCGCATCGGCAAAGACATCACGATCGCCGTCAAGGCGGGCGGCTCGGACCCGAACAGCAACCCCGCCCTGCGGCGCGTGGTCCAGAACGCGCGCGCGATCAACATGCCGAAGGACAAGGTCGAGGCCGCGATCAAGCGCGCCTCGGGCCAGGGCGCCGCGAACTACGAGCAGGTGATGTACGAGGGTTACGCGCCGCACGGCGTCGCGGTCCTCGTCGAGACGGCGACCGACAACCCGACGCGCACGGTCGCGAGCGTCCGAAACGTTCTTTCGAAGCACGGCGGCAACCTCGCGAGCAACGGCAGCGTCAGTTTCCTGTTCCGCCGCATGGGCGTCTTCCGCCTGAACCCCGAGGGCATCGACCAGGACGAGCTCGAGCTCGACCTCATCGACCACGGGCTCGACGAGATGGGCGAGAGCACCGGCGAGCGCGGCGAGCCGCAGCTCGTCGTGCGCTGCGCCTTCGAGGATTTCGGCCAGCTCCAGAAGCGGCTGGAGGAGCGCAAGATCGTTCCGGTCTCCGCCGAGCAGGAGTACGTCTGCACGACGCCGATGGAGCTACCGGAGGCGCAGGCCAACGAGGCGCTCGAGGTGATCGACAAGCTTGAGCAGGACGACGACGTCCAGAAGGTCTACCACACGCTGGCCTGAGGCCTAGAGCAGGACCGGTCGGTCCGGCTGCTCGTTCGCGTCCCCGCCCTGTCCCGGAAAATGCCGCTCGAGCAGCGCGCCGACGCCCGCGATCCCGGCCTCCGAACCTTCGGCGAAGCGCCCCGCTATGTAGTGACCCTCCATCGTGCGGCATACCGCGTCCCAGTCCGCCTGCGCGACGCGCGCCGCGATCGCGCGGTCCGCGACGATCTCGACGACTCGGTCCGCCATCAGGACGTAGATCAGGACGCCGTTGTTCCCTGCGGTGTCCCAGACGCCGAGATGGCCGAACACGTTGACCGCGCGCGCGCGCGGCGTGACGCCGTCCCAGAGCTCGGGCAGGTCGAACGCCGTCTCGATCGCGAATCGGATCTCGCCGGCATGACGGCGCTCGAGCTCGGCGATGGCTGCCTCGATTCGCCGCAGCACCGCGGGCGTGAAGCGCCGGCGCGTGCCCCAGCGCGTCGAAAAAAAGTGCCGCAACGTGCGAGCGACTTGCATCGCTTACCAGCGCCCCGACGCGCCGCCGCCTCCAAAGCTGCCGCCTCCACCGCTGAAGCCTCCTCCGCCACCGCCCGAGCTGAAACCGCCGCCGCCCCAGCCGCCGCTCGTCCAGCCGCCCGGGCCGCCGCGGCTCGACCACCGACCGCCCCGTCCGAAGCCGAACAGCAGCGACATCAGCATCGCGACAAATCCGACGAAGACCGAAAGACCGAGCGCCCGCGACAGGAGAAAGGCAACGCCGCCGCTCACGCCGCCGGTCGCGAGCGAGCCGAAAGTCCGCCCGAGGATTGCGCGCAGGATGCCCGACACGAAGATGACGATGAAGAAGATGAAGGGAAAGAAACTGCCGACGTCCCTGGGCTTTTCCTTCCAGTGCTCGTCGGGCGCCGGCAACTCCTCGCCGTCGACGACGGCGATCATGCGGTCGACGCCGGCCTCGATGCCGCCCGCGAAGTCGCCTTCGCGGAAGTGCGGGACGATTGTCTCGTTGATGATCCGGCTCGATGTGTAATCGGTCAGCGCGCCCTCGAGGCCGCGCCCGACCTCGATGCGGAGCGCACGGTCATCGCTCGCGACGAGGAGCAGCGCGCCGTCGTCCGGCTTCTCGCGGCCGAGCTTCCAGGCGTCGACGACGCGTATCGAGTACTGCTCGATCTCCTCCGGCTTCGTCGTCTTGACGATCAGCACGGCGAGCTGCGCGCCTTTCCGCGCCTCGAAGGCGGCGAGCTTGGACTCGAGCCCTGCGCGCTGGCTCTCGTCCAGGAGGCCCGCGAGGTCCGTGACGCGCGCGCGCAGCGCCGGGATGGGCTGCAAGTCCTCGGCGGTCGCCGCGAGCGAGGCGACGGCGAGGAGCGACGCCGCCGCCAGCGCGGCGAGGCGCGGCCGGAGTGCGCGAATCATCCGCGGTACCCGGTCAGTTCGACGGCGGGCTCGCCGGCTGTTCCGCGGGCTTCGCGGGCACGCTGAAGTCGACGACGGGCGGCTTCGCGATCGCGGATTCGTTCTCGACGGTGAAATTCGGCTTCACGTCGTAGCCGAACATCTTTGCGGTGAGGTTGACCGGGAAGCGCCGGATCGTGGCGTTGAAATTTTTCACTTCGTCGATGTAGCGGTTGCGCGCGACCGTGATCCGGTTCTCCGTGCCCTCGAGCTGCGACTGGAGCGCCAGGAAGTTCTGGTTCGACTTCAGGTCGGGATAATTCTCGGCCACTGCGATGAGGCGGCTGAGCGCCTGCGTCAGCTCGCCCTGCGCCGCCTGGAATTTCTGGAGCGCCGCCGGGTCGTTCAGCGTTTCCGGCGTCACCTGGATCGCAGTCGCGCGGGCGCGCGCTTCGGTGACGCCGATGAGGACAGAGCTCTCCTGCGCCGCGTAGCCCTTGACCGTGTTCACGAGGTTCGGGATCAGGTCGGCGCGCCGCTGGTATTGGTTGACGACCTCGGACCACGCGGCCTTCACCGCCTCGTCCTGGGACTGGATGGTGTTGTAGCCGCAGCCCGTGAGGCCAAGGCACGCGGTTGCAAGCAATCCGAAGGCAAGTGTGCGCATGGAGGGTCTCCTGACCGACGCTGGTCATCCTATTTTGTCGCACGCTGCAGCGGGATGTGGGTTCCTGTATAGTCCGCGCGCCTTCCCCTCCCCGGAATACCCAAATAACCATGAATTTCAAGGATCTCGGGCTCGAGCCCGAGCTGCTTTCCGCTATCTCCGCCCACGGCTACTCGACTCCGACGCCGATTCAGTTGCGCGCCATTCCGCCCGTGCTGGCCGGCCGCGACTTGCTTGCGGGCGCCCAGACCGGGACCGGCAAGACAGCGGCCTTCGTGCTCCCGCTGCTGCAGGTGCTCGACAAACCCGCAGGCCGCGAGCCGCGCGCGCTCGTGCTGGCGCCCACCCGCGAGCTCGCGGCCCAGATTCTGGAAAGCATCCGCGTGTACGGCGCCCACAAGAAGCTGCGCGCTCGAGTCATCTTCGGCGGCGTCGGCGAACAGCCGCAGATCAGTGGCCTGCGCGCCGGCTGCGACATCCTGGTCGCGACGCCGGGCCGGCTCCTCGATCTTGCGAACCGCGGGCTCGCGAGCCTGGCCGGGGTACGGCACCTCGTGCTCGACGAGGCGGACCGCATGCTCGACATGGGGTTCATCCACGACATCCGCCGCATCATCAAGCTGCTGCCGCCGCGTCGACAGAACCTGATGTTCTCCGCCACCTACACGCCCGATATCCGGCGGCTCGCCGCGCAGATCCTCGTCAATCCCGCGATGGTCGAGGTGACGCCGCCCAACAGCACGGCGGAGCGAGTCGTGCAGCGCGCGTTCCGCGTCGCGAAGGACGACAAGCGGCACCTGCTCGTGCACCTCTTTGAGAACGGCGTCGACGGCGAAGGCCGCTGGCATCAGGCGCTGGTGTTCACGCGCACGAAGCATGGCGCGAATCGCCTCGCCGAGCAGCTCGACCGCGCGGGCATCCGGTCCGCCGCGATCCACGGCAACAAGAGCCAGGCGGCCCGCACGCGCGCGCTCGCCGACTTCAAGGCGGGGACGCTCACGGCGCTGGTCGCGACCGAGGTCGCGTCCCGTGGCCTCGACATCCGCGAGCTTCCGCAGGTCGTGAATTACGACATGCCGCACGTCCCGGAAGACTACGTCCACCGCATCGGCCGCACCGCGCGCGCCGGCAGCGACGGCCACGCCGTTTCGCTCGTCTCCGAAGACGAGGCGCCGCTCCTGCGGGACATCGAGAAGACGATGCGCCAGTCCGTGCCTTTCTCGCCAACGCCGGCGTTTGCACGCGCCGCGCATGCGCCTGCCGCCCGGGTTACGCCGGTGCCCGCCCGGCCGGCCCGGCAGTCCCGGCCGGCCGCGCGACCGGGAACGCGGACTTTCCGGCCTCGCCGCTCCCGCTAGACAATTCGTTCGACCAGGGTCGGCACGTGCGGCCGGTCCTCACCGATGGAATAGGCGCGAGCCAGCGCCCCCGCAGCCGCTTCCGCCCGCGCGCCGTCAGCCGCGTGCACGCGCGCGAGCGGCTCGCCTGCGCTGACGCGTGCGCCGCGCGGCTTCAGCCGGTCGAAGCCGACGGCCGGGTCCACCGACTGGTCGGGTGCCGTCCGCCCGCCGCCCAGCTGCACGACGGCGAAGCCGACCGCGCGCGTATCGATGGCGACGATCGTTCCGGCCTTCGGCGCCGGCACGTCGCGGATCATCGGCGCGCGCGCGAGCAGCTCCGGCGCTTTCTCGAGCAGGTTCCCCGGGCCGCCGAGGCTCACGACCATCCGCGCGAATCGCTCGGCGGCGGCGCCGCTCGCGAGCGACTCCGAGAGCGCCTTGCGCGCGCCGGCGGCGTCGCGCGCGAGCCCTCCCTGCACCATCGCCTGCGCGCCGAGCGCGAGCGTGACTTCGAGGAGGCGCGCATCGGACGGCTCGCCCCGCAGCATCGCGATCGCTTCGAGCACTTCGAGCGCATTGCCCGCCGAGCGCGCGAGCGGCTCCGACATGTCGGTGTGCAGCGCGGTGAGGCGGAGGCCCGCCTCCTCCGCCGTGGACATCATGGCGCGCGCGAGCTCGACGCCGCGCTCCGGCTCGGGCAGCACGGCGCCATTGCCGTGCTTGATGTCGAGCACCAGCGACTCGAGCCCCGCGGCGAGCTTCTTCGACAGGATCGAGGCGACGATGAGCGGCAGGCAGTCAACCGTCGCCGTGACGTCGCGGATTGCGTAGAGCCGGCGGTCGGCCGGCGCGATGCGGTCACCGGCGCCGATGATCGCGACGCCCGCCTCGCGCACCGCGGCGCGCACGCGCTCGGGCGCCGGTCGCGACTGGTATCCAGGGATGGACTCGAGCTTGTCGAGCGTGCCGCCCGTGTGCGCGAGTCCGCGGCCGACGATCATCGGCACCCACGCGCCGCAGGCCGCGAGCATCGGGCCGAGCGCGAGGGAGACGAGGTCCCCGACTCCTCCCGTCGAGTGCTTGTCGAGCACGGGCCCGGGCGGCGACTCGTGACGCCAGTTGAACACCTCGCCGGTGTCGCGCATCGCCATCGTGAACGCGGCGCACTCGTGCGGAGCCATGCCCCGCAGCTGCACGGCCATCGCGAAGGCGCCGGCCTGCGCATCCGACAGGCTGCCGTCGGCGAGCGCGTGGGCCAGCCGCACGAGCTCGCCGGCCTCGAGCGTCTCACCGTCGCGCTTCGCCCGGATCGTCTCCTGGGGGAGCCAGGTCATAATGTGTAGCTTGAGGTTAGCAACATAAGCATTGGAATGTAAAAAAGAATTCACATTGACGTCATGTCGTCTTCATGCGCGCCAGCGAGGCTGACGGGGCATGAGGGTTGAAAGTATCTTCATCTCAGACGTGCACCTCGGCCAGGGCGGCTGCCGGGCCGAAGACCTCCTCGACTTCCTGGCGGAGACCGAGGCCCGCAACATCTTCGTGATCGGGGACCTCGTCGACTTCTGGGCGATGCGTCGATCCATCTGGTGGCCGCAGGCGCACCAGGATGTGCTCCGCATGCTGGTGGGCCGTGCCAAGGGCGGGACGCGCGTCGTCTATATCCCGGGCAACCACGACGAAGCCGCGCGTGAATTCGTCGGCATGAACATCTGCGGCGTCGAAGTCCGGCGCCAGCTCGTCCACCGCACCGCGGACGGCCGCCGGATGCTCCTGATCCACGGCGACGAGCTCGACTCGGCCGTCCGCTGCGGACGCGTGCACGTGCGACTGGGCGCCGCCTTCTACAGCGTCTCGTTGCTGCTCGACCGCTTCGTGCTTCGCATGCGCCGCCACCTCGGGCTTCAAGAGTGGTCGCTGATCGGATGGCTCAAGCGGTCGGTCCGCGACGCGCGCGCTTACATCGCGCTCTTCGAGGAAGCCGCGGCGAAGATCGCGTCGCGCGCGGGCTGCGACGGCGTCATCTGCGGCCACATACATCACCCGGCGATCCGGGAGATCGACGGCGTGCTTTACTGCAACGACGGCGACTGGGTCGAGAACGGGACGGCGCTCGTCGAGTCGACGACCGGCCGCCTCTCGCTGCTGCGCTGGTCCGAATTCCGGGCCCGTGCCGGCGATCAGCGGCCGCTGCGGCTGCTCGGAAGCTCGAAGGCGTAAGGCAGGAGCTCGTCGATGCTCGCGGTGCGGACCGCGCCGCCCTGCGAGGGAAAGTGCACGGCGACGTCCCCGCCAACCGCAAACTCGCGGATGCGCTGGCGGCATCCGCCGCAGGGCGAAGCCGCAAAGACACTCCCTTGCCGATCCACTGCCCAGACTGCCGTCTCCGCGATCCGGAAGCGCTCGCCTTCCGCGCGCACGCCTGCGGCGATGGCGCTCGCCTCCGCGCAGTTGCCGAGCGGATAGGCCGCGTTTTCGACGTTCGAACCGCTGTAGAGCGCGCCCGCCGCCGAGCGGATCGCCGCGCCGACGTGGATGCCGGAGTACGGCGCGTGCGCCGTCGCGCAGGTTTCGCGCGCCAGTGCGACGAGGACGTCGCGTTCCGCGCTCATCGCACGAGCCTGCCCGCGATCCAGCTGCCGGCGAACATCGCGGGAACGAAGATCCACGCGTCGCGAACCCCCGCCGCGACGCCGACCAGGACCGGTCCCGGGCAGAATCCCGCGAGCCCCCAGCCGACGCCAAAGATTGCGGCGCCGGCGACGAGGCGCACGTCGATCACGTCCGTCTTCGGGACGCGGAACTCTCCGCCGAGCGCGGGCGCGGGACGCCTGAAGATGAGGCGATAGGCGACCGCGGCGACGGCGACCGCCGCCGCCATCACGAAGGCGAGGCGCGGGCTCCAGTGGCCGGTCACGTCGAGGAAGCCGAGCACGACGTGGCGATCCACCATCGCCGAGAGCGCGAGCCCGACGCCGAAGATCGCGCCCGCGGCGAGCGATGCCAGGTTCGCGCGCGTCATGGCCAAACGCTCACGTGATTCATGACGAAGGCCGAGGCGAATGCCGCGGCCATGAAGGTCACGACCGCAACGAGCGAGCGCTTCGACAGCCGCGCGAGTCCGCAGACGCCGTGCCCGCTCGTGCAGCCATTGCCGACGCGCGTTCCGAAGCCGACGAGGAGCCCGGCCACGATGAGGAGCGGGGTCGACCCAGTCTGTGCGCGCGGCGGCGCCGGCAGGAACTGCAGGGCGACGGCGCCCGCGATCATCATTCCCGCGAGGAATGCGATGCGCCAGGCACGGTCGCCTCGCGCGCCTTCGAGCGCGCCGCTCGCGATGCCGCTGATGCCGGCGATGCGGCCGACCGACCACATGAGAATTGCGGCGCCGAGACCGATCAACGCGCCGCCGGCCGCGCTCGCCGCCCAGTCATTCATGGGAATGGAGCGGGTGATGGGAATCGAACCCACGTTAGCAGCTTGGGAAGCTGCAGTTCTACCATTGAACTACACCCGCTCGGCGGCCCTTGGGACGCGCAGAGCGCGGAATATACTCCGACATGCGCACCGCCAGCCATGCCGCGGACGTCGCGATCGCGGGCGCGGGCCTCGCCGGCGTCGCGGTCGCCATCGAGGCGCTCGACCGCGGGCGGCGCGTCGTCCTCGTCGACCGGGACGTCGAGGACACGCTCGGCGGACAGGCGAAGGACTCGTTCGGCGGGCTGTGGTTCGCCGGATCGCCGCTTCAGCGTCGGCGCGGAATTCCCGACAGCACGGAGCTCGGCTTCTCCGACTGGCTGGCATTCGGGGAGCTGCAGGCGTCCGACGCCTGGCCGCGCGCCTGGGCGCGGGCCTATGTCGAGCGCTGCGTTCCCGAAGTGCACGACTGGCTCGTCGCCCTCGGCATCCGGTTCATGCCGGTGCCGATGTGGGTCGAGCGCGGGCTCTACGCGCCCGGCAATTCCGTGCCGCGATTCCATCTGGTCTGGGGCACGGGCCGCGCGCTCGCGGAGCGCGTCGTCGGCCGCCTGCTCGGCCACCCGCGCCGCAGCTTGTTGACGCTGCGCTTCGGACATCGCGTGGACGCGCTCGTGACGCGCGCCGGGCGCGTGTCCGGGCTGCGCGGCGTCACCGAGCCGGGCGGTGAGCCCTTCGAGATCGAATGCGAGTCCGTCGTCGTCGCGGCGGGCGGCATCAACGGCGACATCGAGCGCGTGCGGCGGCACTGGCACGCGGACTGGAGCGTGCCGCCGCGCGTCATCCTGAACGGTTCGCACCGCTTCGCCGACGGCCGTCTGCACGACGCCGCTGCTGCGGCGGGCGCGAGCGTGACCCACCTCGACTGGCAGTGGAATTACGCCGCCGGCATCCGGCACTGGCGGCCGCGCAAGCCGGATCACGGCCTGTCGCTGATCCCGCCGAAGTCCGCGCTCTGGCTGAACGCGCGCGGCGAGCGGATCGGCCCGATGCCGCTCGTCTCGGGCTTCGACACGCACGAGCTCGTGGCGCGAATCTGCCGCGAGCCGGGCGGCTACAGCTGGCAGCTCCTCAACCGGAAGATCGCGCTCAAGGAGCTCGCGGTGTCGGGCGCCGAGTTCAATCCGGCGATCCGCGACGGCAAGCGCGTGCGGTTCGCGCGCGAGCTCCTCTTCGGGAACCGCTGGCTGTACGACGAGCTGACCCGCAACAGCGAAGACATCGTGCTGGCCGCAACCTTGCCCGAGCTCGTCGAGCGCATGAACGCGCTGAACGGAGACGGTGTCGTGCAGCTCGCCGCGGTCGAGGACGCGGTCTCGCGCTACGACGCCGCGATCCGCCGCGGGCCACGCTTCCACGATGACGAACAGCTGCGGCGGATTGACTGGCTCCGCCGCTGGCCGGGCGACCGGGTGCGCACCTGCGCGTTCCAGCCCATCCTCGACCGGCGCGCGGGGCCCCTGATGGCGATCCGCGAGTTCGTGATCAGCCGCAAGAGCATGGGCGGGATCCAGACCGACCTCGAGTGCCGCGCCCTCGGCGCGAATGGCCGCGTGATCGAGGGGCTCTTTGCCGCGGGCGAGGCCGCGGGATTCGGCGGCGGCGGCATGAACGGCAAGCGCGGCCTCGAAGGGACGTTCCTCGGCGGTTGCATCCTCTCGGGCCGCATCGCGGGCCGGAACGCCTAGGAAGGACCATGCACTACGCCGATGCGATCAACATCGAGGACCTCCGCGCCATCGCGATGCGCAAATTGCCGCGCTTCGTCTTCGCCTACGTCGACGGCGGCGCCGAGGACGAGCGCACGCTCGCCGGCAATCGCGAGGCATTCGCGCGGCTGCGCTTCCGGCCTCGCACGCTGGTCGACGTTTCGAAGCGCGCGCTGTCGGCGCAAATGCTCGGCGCTCCGTCGGCGCTTCCCATCGTCGTCGGGCCGACCGGCCTCAACGGGCTTTCGTGGCGCGACGGCGACCTCGCGCTCGCACGGGCGGCGTCGACGGCGGGCGTTCCCTTCGCGATGTCCACGGTCTCGATGAGCCTCGTGGAGGACATCGCGCGCGAGGCACCCGGGCGACTCTGGCTGCAGGCCTACGTCTTCGCCGAGCACCGCATCACCGAGGCGATCCTCGCGCGCGCCCGCGACGCGGACTTCGAGTGCGCAATCCTGACGAGCGACTTCCCGGTGACCGGAAAGCGCGAGCGCGACCTGCGAACGGGCCTCCTACCCTC
>Ga0075425_100002874_pt1 | contig 17348 bp, 9 predicted proteins | sample SoiMethybrSBSTD4_FD_75300 | JGI IMG/M metagenome (GOLD analysis project Ga0075425, IMG submission 75300) | Bulk soil microbial communities from a Populus tree surrounding site in Tennessee, USA - Soil MetaG P. TD hybrid SBSTD4 | ecosystem: Environmental > Terrestrial > Soil > Tree plantation... | reverse complement strand
TGTTTGCGGCACGTTTGGTTGAACTTCGGTTTGTTCAATGGCGGGCTGCTGCGCTGTGACTTCGGGTGCCGTGTTTTGTACGGCATTGGTTGTGTCTGACGTTAGAATCGGCGGTGGCGCATCGCTCGAAACTATTGTTTGTTGTGCGGTCGTGGGCTCGGAAAATCCACGCTCTTCAAAAATCTCGTTCAGGTGCAGGATTGTCCGAGGTCTAAGAGATGAATCATTAATCCTTCCAGCAAACTCCAGAAGTCGGTCTCGAGCGGCTCCTGCCGGCGCCCACAAAGCAATGCTCAGAAGCGCGCCGTGTTGATCCTGCTCCAGAGCGATATCTGTGAGAGCTTTGAACGCTGATTCGAAGAGTGACGTTAGCATCCCTTCAGGGAGCATCGAGGCCATCTCGGTATAACACATCACTCGTTCGAATCCAGAAACAATCGCATCGGCGGTAGACAACGCTTCGTCCAGAATCTCTTTCTTCAGAAGACCTGGAACGTGCGAATGGAGTTTCAAAACCTCGACTGCACGCTGTCGATTGTTCGACACGCTTCGCGCAGACGCCAGCGCGGCATCGACTGCTTTCGCGCGCAACCCCCTTGGCAGAGAGTCGATTAAGCCCTCAAGCGCGCGCGATCTCCAAACCGGATCGCTAATCTGAGTCGCTGAATCAAGCACCCGTTCCTGCCAAGCTTCGGGCAGATGCGGAGCAAGGGCTCTCAACACTTCCGAACGCGCCTGGTCATCGGTCAGCGACAACGCTGTCTTTACCGCTTCCTGTTTGAGATCCGGCGACAGATACTCAATCAGACCGGTCCACCCGTTGAGTCTAAGATTGGGATCTTGATCTTCTTTGATGATGTTAATCAGTCGAGTGCGCTCATCTGGCGACAGGTAGGATCCGAGGGCGCCGTACGCAGAATTTCGAAACTTATGGTCGGTAAGTCCATCGGCAATCAAAACCGCGTGGCGCAACAGCGGCTCACTCAGATATGGGGCCAACCCGCCGATCGCTCGGGCTATCATGTAATTCACGACGAGCTGTTGCACGCCTTCGAGCACAACCGCCAGCTGCTGCTCGGAAAGTCTCGGCGCCAAATCAATCAATGCGTCAATCCGTTGATTGGCGTCAGAGATGTCAAGCACCGAAGCCAACTCATCGTCCAGCTTTTGATTCGGCTCGTCCATGGGTTGCTCTTGTTTTCCCAACGTTGGTGCCGGGTGTGCAATTCTGCAATTCGCAGAATGATGCGCCTAGTTTTCCTGTGTCTTCACGGGAGAATTGCAGAATTGCACACCCGGCACTGAAACGCTCATTTGTCCTGCCCATCAGCCGTATCGCCCGACTTCTTCTGAGCGGTCTTGAGGTCGTTGAAATTCAACACCGTGTTGAACAGCATGTTGAATTCACCAAAGTTTTGCCATCGATAACAAGGGTTAGTCGAAAACAACACTATCCGTCCGCGACCTACCGGTACATCTACAATCGCCGGACGATTGCGGATCTCGCCTACCCCTTTCATCAATCCGCTCAATACAGATCGCTCGGTGCCCGGAAATCGCATCAACACCTGACCTCTCTCCTTCTCCGGCACCTGAAGCATCGGCCCATTCGCATACCGCACTGCAACAGTCCTTTGCGAATAGCCGTAGAAAATCGGATGCGTCGGCTGCAGTATCTCGGCTTCGATTATTGGTCCTGGCGCGTAGAACTGAGATGAGGTCCGGCCGGAGTCGATCGTGCGGGTCAGACCAAACTCCGGCGGAAAGAAGCTCGCGCTCCCGAGCGTGACCAGCAGACCACCCCCGGAAACAAACTTCTCGAATTCAGCGACACCACCGATACCCATTCCACCGGTGATGTCGTCGGACTCGCCGTACATCCCAAGATTCTTGAATCGCTCGGTTTTGGTATAAGCTACGGGTTTGCCTTTGGGCTCGATATCGTAAACAAGCCCTTTCCCGGTCCGACCCTGGTTTGGAATGATAATTACATCGTACGCCGAGCGCAAATCGCCTTTCTTTACCCGCTCCTTGTAGATCAAGTCATAGGCCACCGAAAACTTATCGAGCGCATAACGCACCCAGCCGACTTCCTGCGTGTTCCCCCAGGTGCTGTAGACCGCCAGGCGCGGAAGATCGAGCTCGTGCGCGGGTACCTCCGGCGTCTTTGTGATCAGCGCCGCGGTCAAGCCAAGCTCTTCCACCGCGCTCTTCACCATTGCCTGAACATTCTTTCCACCCTGAGCGAGCGGAACGATAAACGATCCGGCGGGAAATTCTATGTTGCCTTCCTTGAACGATTGTTCTACCGCGTTTACATTCAGCTCTCTGAGCCGGTATCGAAGCGTCACCATGTTGTTCGAGCCGTAATGCGCGATCGCGCACGCGACCGGCGACTGAAGGGAGCTCATCGTTCCCTTCACATCGAATCTGTCGAGAAGCTCTATCGGTACATCGAGGATCGCTTTGTCGGATATCTGCTTGACATCGGCGTGACTCATTAAACCCATAGTCCAACCGGTGTCGTCATAGGTCCGCAGATTCTGATCGGGGAAGTCCTGCTTCTCTAGCAGAATCTTCGCAAGTCGCCCGTAAGGCTGATCGCGTTTTATCACCAACGAACCTGCGGGGAACGTGCCGTCTTTCACTTTTATTTCGGCAGATGCTCGGCCTACTTCAATACCCTGTATGCGCAGCGTGTTTACGATGGTCGCGATTCTGGTCATGTCGCGCTGGCCGGCTGGGATCACATACCCAAACGGCGCATCCTTTTTTCCCGACTCGATCGAGTTTCTGCTCTTGCGATAGAAGTTTTCGAGAATGACTTTTGGAAATGCCGACGTGAGTTGAAGCGCCGACAGCACGCCGGTTTCCATATAGTTGGTGTTGTTTCGCATCGACCACAACACCTCTTTGTATGGAGGCAGTGGTCTGTACCACTCGCGGCTCGTGGGGCTGACGCGGCCGCCACCTGTAGCCTCGCCGCTATCCACTTTGCGGTTCATCGTGTTTGCGCCGCCGTTGCCAAAGGTCTCGTACATCCGAAGCATGCCGTTGTGGTTCGAGGACATGAACCCGAGATAACCCGGAGACCACATATCAACAAACGCGTGGGTCCATACGCCCGGCATTCCGTACTTGATCATCTGAGACATCTCGAAATTCGAGAACCACGGCAGCTCACCGTAGAGGATTGGATCGAGCGTCGGATTCTGCGGTGCCTGTCCGCTAAACGTGTACATGAACGGCACCGACTCGTGCAGCTCGTGCATGATCGGCGGATGCCATTGCAGATACCAATCGAGAAGCGTACGCATCGTAACCTGAGAGTAATTTATGTCACGGTTGTTGTCGTGGAAGATGTACTTGCCCCAGTAGGGCGGTCCTCCGAAGGTATCGTCCTCGTTCTTCTCGTCAACCTTGTAGCGGTAGTACCAATCCAGGTAGCGGTCGCGACCGTCGGGCTCGGCCACCGGCGTAATCGTCACGATGACGTTGTCGCGAATCTGGTTGATCACCGGCGAGTCTTCGACGGCCAATCGATACGCCAGCTCCATCAACATCTCCGGAGGTCCCGTCTCCGCGCTGTGAAGTCCGCCCATCAGGTGATAGATGGGTTTGGCTTTCGCGATCACATCACGCGCCTGCTCATCGGTCAGCTTGCGAGGGTCGGCAAGTTGGGCCAGGTATCCACGATACAGATCGATGTTTTTGATCGATTCATCGGAGCCGACGGCGACAACGACACACTCGCGGCCCTCATCGGTGGTGCCGATTGAAAAGACTTTAACCCGAGGGGTCTTCGCGGCAAGAGCTCGATAGTAGTTGAGAGCTTCGGCGTGATAAGTGAGTTTGCCAGGTGCACCGATGTGATGTCCGAGTACATCCTTTGGTGAAGGTATGCCGGCGACTTTTGGAAGATGATCGACCAGCGGGCTTATGAACTCCGGTTTGGTGGTCCACTCCTTGACCGACCGCGTAAAGTCGGCGTCCTGTTCCTGAGCCTTGAGCCTCTGCGCCTGAGTCAGGCCGGTTAATAAGAAGATAGAAATTAGAAGTAAAGACCATCGTCGTCTGGATGTAAGAATTTGCATATCAGATCTCCGAATATCGTGTCGCGATTTCGATCTTCTGATGTCGTCGCGATTTTTCGCAGAATTGAATTCGACGGACCGTACGCAGAGCTGGTCGCTTTCGAAATCAGGCGGACCCGTTAACGCGGGTGTCTTTTATCACCATTGAACGATTCTTTCCAGATTTCCTCGAGGATGGTACGCAAACGACAACGATGAGCCCGCGCCAGCGGGCGAAAGCATGTAGCCCAGGCCGAGTCCGCGAGCCCTGGGTACGCCAGGCGACCAACGACAGCCCGCGCCAGCGGGCGAAAGCATGTAGCCCAGGCCGAGTCCGCGAGCCCTGGGTACGCCAGGCGACCAACGACAGCCCGCGCCAGCGGGCGGCAGCGGACGAGGCCCAGATGACAAATGATTCGAATCAATACTCTGGCGAGAGCTTCTCTGTCGCCCGCGGGCGCGGGCTGTCGTTGGTCGCCTGGCGTACCCAGGGCTCGCGGACTCGCCCTGGGCTACACGCTCTCGCCCGCGGGCGCGGGCTTGTCGTTGTCGCTTACCTTACCCAATCATTCAGATCAATTTAACGTCACTTTCAATCCAAATCACATGCACAAACCGCCATAGTGTGGTTGAATCAAAATAAGGCAGATCAGAGGCGGCTGCTCACATTGAACCTCCCGGTCCGCTTTAGCTCAATCGTCTTCAGAATTGCAGCAAAGAGACCAAAAGGCAGGTCGAAAAAAGTTTAATAGTAATTCATGGGGAACCAAACACACGCTGCGAGAACGCACGATGTATGAGGAACTTCCCCCAGTTTCTTGTGTGTTTCTCGGCGGCCCATTTTCTTGATTGGAGGAACGAACAATGCCAGAGGTAACCAGTCATGCCCCCGGTTCGTTTTGTTGGATGGAACTCAACACCAGCGATCCCGAGGCGGCAAAAACATTCTATAAAGGTCTGTTTAGTTGGGACTCGGAGGATATGCCCGCAGGTCCGGATATGGTTTACACGATGCTCAGAATTAAAGGCCTCGAAGTTGGAGCTTTGTGCGGGCTGCAACCCGAACAGAAAGCACACGGCGTCCCACCTCACTGGATGACCTACATCTCGGTTGCAAGCGCCGACGACTCAGCCGAGAAGGCTGCCTCGCTCGGCGGAAAAGTAATGGCGCCCCCGTTCGATGTGATGGATGTCGGCCGAATGGCGATCATTCAGGATCCGCAGGGCGCAATGTTCTGCCTGTGGCAAGCCAAAGCGCACATCGGCCAGCGACTCGTCGGCGAGAACGGCACGTTCGGGTGGGACGAGTTGTGGACGACCGACCGCAAGGCTGCGGCTGCCTTCTATTCAGGCCTGTTCGGATGGGGCACCAAAGAAGGCGATATGGGCGCGATGGGCGTCTACACCGAATGGCAGAACGGAGGTCAGTCGATTGGCGGAATGATGGAAATCGCGCCTCAGATGGGTCCGGTTCCTCCGAATTGGCTTCCTTATTTCATGGTTGAGGATTGCGACGCGACTACTGCAAAAGCCACGTCAACTGGTGGTAAGGCGATGGTCCCTCCGACCGACATTCCGAACGTCGGAAGGTTCTCAGTGCTTCAAGATCCGCAAGGAGCTACGTTCGCGGTCATCAAGCTGACTGGCCACGCTCAATAATTCTGGAGTTCCCTCAAGTAAGGGCGCTCTCATTGGAGCGCCCTATTTCCCCCTGTCTAATTTCTTCGATTGTTCAGAAATCAGAACTGCGGCATCTACGTGCATATTCTTTAGTACAAGCACGTCCAAAAACATTGAAGGATCCGCAGCCTGCCGGCCGTGGATCCTTCAGAAACTCGCGCAGACCGCGCGATCAACACGACCTGACACGCAGTGGTCTTTTTTACATCTTTCTACTTCTGCGAAGAGCCGGCGTCGACCGCGCCGCCCTTGATCTTATGGTTGTGTTTGTCGAACCACGCCATCAGATACAGCTGCTGAAGCAACTGATGAGAAGGACGCCGCCAACCGTGATACTCATCGGGCATACGCACCAGCAGCGTGTCCTTCTTGAGAATCTTCAATGCGCGGTAAAACTCCTCGCTTTGCCTGATCGGCGTTCGAAGATCCGCTTCACCGGTCATCACCATCGTTGGCGTCTTAACATTCGCCACATAGTGGAGAGGTGAGCGAACCGCGTACTGCATCGGGTCTTCCCATGGATACTTCTCGAACTGGTTGTACCAGCTCGGGCCATCGGTCGTACCCACGAACGAATGCCAATTGATCACCGGTCGCATCGACACTGCCCCAGCAAACCGGTCCGTATGCCCGACGATCCACGCGGTCAGAACGCCGCCGCCGCTGCCGCCGCACACAAAAAGATTCTTGTCGTCGATCCAACCCTTTGCAATCGCCGCGTCGACGCCAGCCATCAAGTCGTCGTAGTCCTTGCCCGGATACGAGTACTGAATCCCGTTAACGAACTCCTGGCCGTAGCCGGTCGACCCTCGCGGATTCAGGAACAAGACACCATAGCCCATTGCCGAGAAATTCTGAAACGACCAGCTGAACGCAACCGAGTACATCGACCACGGACCGCCGTGAATCCACAACACCATCGGATACTTTTTCGACGGATCAAAATCAGCCGGTTTGATTAACCAGCCTTGTACCTTCAATCCATCCTTCGACTTGAACCAAAGCTCCTCTGCGTCACCGAGTTTGACTCCGGCGAGCACGTCTTCATTGACGTCGACCAGCTGCTTCATCTTAGAGGGATCTTTGACGTTGAAGGTCACCAGCGTTCCCGGTTCTTTGAAACTGGAGCGCACCGCGGCGACCTGTCCGTTGTTGGACATCGAATATCCTTCAAGAACATGAACTCCGTCGGTGATCTTTCGCACCGATCCATTGATGGGCGCAAAATAAAGATGAGAGGAGCCGGCCTCCTCCATATCGTAGTAAACGCCTGAACCGTCAGTGGCCCAGCGAATTCCGCGGGGGCTGCTCGGAAAGTTTCCAGCCCACAGTTTTTTGTTCCCACCCGCGCTGTCCATCAGGTACAGGCTGGCAAGATGATTGGTGTAGTTCTTTTCATCGTAACCGGTGTAAGCGATCCACCGGCCGTCGGGCGAGACCTGCGCTCCTCCATCGGGCCCTTTTCGATCGGTGAGCTGCTTCACCTCGAGTGTCTTCAGATCGATCGCATAAATCTCGCTGTCGTTCCGCAGATACTCGGCATCCGGTTTTCGAATCGCCGACACGTAGATGGTCTTGCCGTCGGCGGACCACTCCGGGCCATTGTGATTGTACTTACCCGATGTGATCTGTCGCGGAGTTCCGCCAAGTACCGAGTCGATCGTGTAGACCTGGGTATTCCCCATCGGAAGCGGACCCCTTCCGTCGGCAGCCCACGCCAATCGATTCACAATGGTCGCGGGTTTTGCCCATTGCGCGTTGCGGGGGCGCTCCGGAAGTTTGACCGCCAAAATCGGATCGTTATCGGGTTCGAAAGCATTAAAGGCGATGTGCTTTCCATCGGGCGACCAATTGATTGCCGAAGGCGCTTGTTCGAGGTGTGTAAGCTGCGCTACTTCTCGCGTCTCGACCCAGAGGGTGTGAAGCTGATTGGTTCCGTCTCTGTCCGACATGAAAGCGATGCGCTTGCCGTCGGGAGACCAGACCGGCTGGCTGTCCCTCCAGTTGCCGCTGGTGAGCTCGCGCACGCGGGCGCCATCCGAATCGACGATCCACAGATTGCTCACCCGTTCGTCCTTGACTTTGTCGATCCACGAGCGCGTGAACACGATCTGTTTGCCATCGGGCGAGATGGCAGGATTAGAGACGCCTTCCATGTTCATGAAGGTTTCTTTGTCGAGTAATCCGGATGGTCCCTTCTTTTGCGCGACCGCGACGGCGCAAATCAAAAGCAGGAGCAATCCCGAGAACGTGAAGCGAATGAGTCTCGTGTTCATTGTGTGATTCCTCCAGGGTGACTTGTTAGAAACGGGTCTATTCGCCGGTGTTTGATTGATGAGTGAGTGACTCTCCGGCTTCCACTGCGGCGACCTCACAATATTGCCGTTCTCAGCCGGAGTCAAGGGAGGGATTGAGAGAGGATCGTGGATTGAGGATGGATGATGGAGGATTGCGCAGGAAAGCAAGGTGCTGAAGTGCACAGATCAAAGGAGCGGAGGCGAGAAGCTTAAGGTCACAGGACGGTGAGCACAGAAAACCGGTCTAATTCAATGTCAGCATCTATCCTCAATCTTCTATACTCCGTCCTCTATCTTCCATCCCTCTATAATCCATCTTCCTACTCAAGCGGGTCTGCTCAGATAAGATCTCAGCGGCGGGGCGATTGATCTCCTCACCAGCGCGTTCTTTGCCTTCCACTCCGATGCTGAATCCATCTCGACCAGGAATCGGACCGTCCCCGATTCAAGCGTTGCGATCGGCACGCCATCTCGATACAGAATCCGGTTCGCTGCAAACGCCGAAACCCGTTCGCCCGGTGTGATTATCCCAACCAGGTTCAAAGGATCGGCTCCACTCACACTGATCAGAGTTCCTTCACCGGGTGTTCGCCGGATCGCTCGAAGCATGCCAACGGCTTCGGGCAATGCAAACTGTTCCCCCGAAAAGCCAGACACAAACCGTCCGCCTCGAATCTCACCGCGCGCTTCGAGTCGGTGATAGGTCTTCAACAACTCTCGCCAGGGCAGCATCACATCTTCACGATCCAGCACGCGCTTGAAGACAACTCCGTACCTTTTCAACAGAATCCTGGCGATCTTTTCAACCGCATCCCGATCATACGAAATCCGTCCGTTTGCGATCTTCGATTCCCTCGACAGAAGCGACCATCTTCCCGCATTAGACATTTCATAGATTGCTTGTCGGCCCTTCCGTCTCATCGAGGAATTAGTTCGCTTGTTCGAAGGTGTCAGAAGAGCTCGCAACCCGGTGAAGCTGTCCGCAGTCACAAGACCACACGCCACTAGCTCCCCCAAAGCTTCTTCGACCTGCGTCTCCAGCAAAGAGACCCCATCAACCAGATCCGCAAAAAACGATGCGCCTCGTTGCACAAGATACTCGTAGATCGATGTCGCTCCTGAAGTGAGGTTTATCTCTTCGACCGCCGGCTTGGGAAACAGCGGAGCCCACACCGAAAAGCTCTTTCGGTTTATCAACGAGATTGGGGTCGTTCGTACTGGACCGGTCGCCTTCAGCCTTTCGGGTCCGGGCTTTGGAGCTGTCAGTCTCGCCCACATCACTCGGCCCGAGAGACACAACGCATCGAGCGAAGCAGGATCATAATCAGTCACCCGCGATGGTAGAATCTCACCCTCCCAGGCAGCAGCCGGCGCTTCAAACCCCTCAAGCTGATCTATCAACCCGGCAACGGCGTCCGGCCCTTCAACCTGATGATCAGGAGCAAGCTTATGCCAGGTGAGCAGGAAACGAATAAAGTCAGCGCTGGAGACCGGCTCGATCTCCTGTCTCAATCGATTCAAAGTGTAGCTGTGGATCCGCGCCAGCAGCCTTCGAGCACACCATTCGGTCTCCTGAATTCCAGGCGTAAACCGCCCGCGAAACACAAAGCCTTCGACTTCAAGAGTCACCAGCGCCTGCTCGATCACCAGCGTTTCGAGGCCGAGCGAATCAGCCAAAGCCTGGGTCGTGACCGGTCCGAGACCTTCCAATCGTCCCCGAACTATTTCAACCAGAGCGGACTCCAAACTCCACGGTACGGCGGCTAATGCCGCGGGCGCCACGATCGGGGGCTCGGTCGAAGCCGTCGGAAAAATCGCTGAAAACTGTGGAAGTCTTTCCGCAGCGACCCACAGATCCGGTCCACCCAATCGAGTGTGATAAACCGCAGCGCGACGATCCCTCGAAAGCTCAGCGAGAAATTCCTCCCATTCCTTGCCTTCAACTGGAGTGACGAATCCAAGTTCAACCAGAGCATCGTGCAGCTCATCCGCGCGATCAACCTGCGGCCAGACTTCCTCGCGGACTCGAACTATCGCGGCGAGATCGAGCGCTCCAAGATCGGACGCGGTTTCAGGATCAAGCCAACGCCGCCCTGACACCGCGCGAGTGCGACGCTCCTCGAGCGGCGCGTCGTCGAGAAACGCATACGGTCTTGCATTCAGTATTTCCTGGGACAGAGGTGATGCTTCGACCACATCGCGCGCAATCAATGTCTTCTCGCCGCGTTCGATGGACCCGAGCAAAGCTTCGAGACCTGCAATGTCCATCGCTTCTTCCAAACAATCTCGAACCGTTTGGTTCACCAGCGGATGATCCGGAATTTCTATGTCTCCACCCTGGAGGTTTTCGGCACACGCAACCTGATCCGGAAACACTGCGCAAAGCAGGTCATCCGCATCCATTCTCTGGAGCTGTGCCGGGATCTTCTTGCCGCCGCGTCTTCGCGGAACCGCAAGCGCACGCGTGGCGTTCCAACGCCATCTGATCTCCCACATCGGCGCTGCGAGCAGAGCTTGTGTCAGCAACGGGCGAACAGAAGAAGAACGCAGATATCGGAACACCTCATCCAACGCAAAACTATGAGTAGCCCCGAGCGACAGCACGATTGCGTCTTCGGTCGCAGCTGCCTGCAACTCGAAGTTGAACTTGCGACAAAACCGCTTGCGTAACGCCAACCCCCATGCCCGGTTGATCCTGCTTCCGAACGGCGAATGAATTACCATCTGTTGCGAGCCGCTTTCATCAAAAAAGCGCTCGATCACCAGAGTTTCCTGAGACGGCATCACCCCAAGCGCGATCTTTGCCGTGAGGAGGTATTCGACGATTTGCTCAGCCGCGGGTCCCGGCAGACCAATTGCATCGGTCAACCAAGCGAGAGCCGCGCCGCCAGCGTCTCGATCCTCGCCCGCAAACTTGTCGGTCAATTCGGTACGAAAACGCGAGACGGAGGCCGACAGCTCCTCGGTCCGACCAGGGGCTTCTCCCAACCAAAACGGGATTGAAGGAGGCTTGCCGTGAGCGTCGGCGACCCTCACTCGCCCGTTCTCAACTCTCAGGATCTCCCACGACGTATTTCCGAGTTGGAAAATGTCTCCCTGCAAGCTCTCGATCGCCCAATCCTCATTCACGGTGCCGACGATCGTATCGGTCGGTTCGAGAACAACCGTGTAGTCAGCAGTATCGGGAATCGCACCGCCGGATGTGATCGCTGTCAGCCGGGCACCCTTTCGGCCTCGGAGCCGGTGGTTGATCATGTCGTGATGCAGGTAGGCTCCACGCCGGCCACGCCGAGTAGCAAAACCGTCTCGGAGCATCGTCACCACCTCATCGAACTCCGATCGCTCGAGACCGCGATACGGGTACGCGCGTCGTATCATTTCGAACAGATCGTCTTCATTCCATTCTTCGCTGGCGACCGCGGCGACCATCTGTTGCGCGAGTATGTCGAGAGGTTTTTCGGGTATCGATAAGCGGTCCAGCTCACCTCGTCTGATCGAGTCCTGCAAAGCCGCGCATTCGATCAGCTCATCGCGCGTGGTTGGAAAGATCCTGCCTTTGGGGAACCCGGTAACGGTGTGTCCCGATCTCCCGACGCGCTGCAAAAGAGTCGATATTGCTCGAGTCGAACCAAGCTGGCACACAAGGTCTATGTCGCCGATATCTATTCCGAGCTCTAGAGACGCGGTTGCAACTAATGCCTTCAACTCTCCAGACTTCAATCTCTGCTCGGCCACAAGCCTCTGCTCGCGAGCGAGACTGCCGTGATGTGAGGTGACGTTCTCGTCGCCGAGTCGCTCGCCCAGAAATCGTGCAACTCGTTCAGCCATTCGACGAGTGTTCACAAATATGAGCGTCGTTCGATGTGTGGTTATCAGCTGAGCCAAACGATCGTAGACCTCATCGAATACTTCACCTGACATCACTGCCTGCAGCGGCGAACTGGGTACCTCGATTGAGAGGTCGATTTCTCGTTTGTGACCCGAATCGATCACCGTGCACCTGGGAGTCCCAGATTCATCGAGGTTCCGTGTCCCGACAAGAAACCGGGCTACTTCTTCGATTGGTTTCTGTGTGGCAGAAAGACCTATGCGCACCAGTTCATTACCGGTCAGCGCCTGAAGCCGTTCGAGCGAAATTGCCAGATGGGAGCCTCGCTTGTCACCGACCATCGCGTGGATTTCGTCAACGATCACAGTCTTGGCGGTTTGAAGCATCTTACGCCCGCCTTCGCTGGTCAGCAGGATGTACAGCGATTCAGGAGTGGTGACGATTATGTGCGGCGGTCGCTTTGTCATCGCCGCGCGTTCGTTAGCCGGCGTGTCGCCGGTTCGCACCATCGTCCGAATGTTGATTTCACCCAGTCCGAGTTTCTTGAGTTCGTTTTGAATACCAGCGAGCGGTTCCTGCAGGTTCTTCTGGATGTCGTTGGAGAGGGCCTTTAACGGAGAGACGTAGATTACATAAGTGCTGTCTTCGAGTGTGCCGGCAACGCCGAGTCTTACCAGATCGTCTATCGCCGAAAGGAAAGCCGAAAGCGTTTTACCTGATCCTGTGGGCGCGGCGATTAACGTGTGGCGCCGGTCTTTTATTGAGGGCCAGGCACGTTCCTGAGGTTTTGTTGGAGCTTCAAATTGCTTCGAGAACCAGTTCGCCACCGCCGGATGGAAGATGTCAAGACTCATGCTACGCTCCTTTTAGGCGCTCCCACCCCAGCGGGGTGCGCATATTTGTAGAACCGGACGTTTGGGTACCCGCACCCCAGCGGGGTGCAATATTTGTAGAACCGGACGTTTCGGCACCCGCACCCCAGCGGGGTGCAATTTTGCATTCCAGATGAACCAATTTCTTGAGCACAGCCAGCATCCCTGATCGAAATGGAATATTGCACCCCAGCCGGCGTGCGCCTCCCTAGACGCCGCTCTCTACAAATATTCCACCCCCGCTGGGGTGGAATATTTGATTTCTTACACGTTCTTGAGGGCTCGGCACCTCTCTAATAAACATCGTAACAGCTGACCCGTCGTATCTGCCTCCCCCTACGCCTATCTTGCTTACGAAACGCTATTGAAAATTGTTCGAAAATCATAGATAATAACCGAAATCCGGTCAAGCGCTTTTTTTGGAGGCTACGGATTGCGACTGAGGACGAATAAATTGGGTGACATGAATAAATGATAGACTCGGCGGGTTGATTCGCGAGGTTCATCGCAAGAAGGTAAATCAAAGTCGTGGAACAGCAGCAGAAAAATCAATCCTCAAAGGGCCGTGGTACCGCGGCGAATCCACCGAATCGTTTCGAGCGAATCGAATATCTCCCGATCCTCGATCCGGATGCCGATCCCGCCAGCCCAGCAAAGACACAATTTTTGAAAGACGTGTCGAGGTCGCTTCTCACCACCAACGACAGCCCGGATGTCGGGTTTGACGCCAGCATCAATCCGTACCGAGGCTGCGAGCACGGATGTATCTATTGTTACGCTCGGCCCTATCACGAGTACCTCGGGTTTTCCGCCGGGCTGGATTTCGAAACGAAGATCCTGGTAAAGGAGAACGCTCCTCAACTGCTTCGTGAAGAGCTCGCTTCTTCAAAGTGGCAACCAAAAGTGGTTGCGATAAGCGGCGTAACCGATGCTTATCAGCCGATTGAGCGCCGGCTCCGTTTGACTCGTCAGTGCCTCGAGATACTTGCGCAGTTCCGAAACCCTGTAATCATAATCACCAAGAATCAGTTGGTGACTCGCGACATCGACGTGCTGGTTGAACTGGCGGCGTTCAACGCAACAATGGTATGTGTCTCGGTCACGACTCTTGATGCGGATCTGGCGCGAGTGATGGAGCCGCGCACGTCGACGCCGGCAAACCGTCTCGAGGCAATCAAGGCTTTGTCGGATGCGGGTGTGCCGGTGCGGGTACTTGTCGCTCCAATCTTACCGGGGCTGACCGATCACGAACTGACTTCAATCATTCAGAGCGCAGCCGACGCGGGAGCCGAGTACGCCGGGTATACGGTGGTTCGTCTGCCTTACGGCGTAGGCGAACTCTTTGAAGGATGGCTGGGAGAGCACTTTCCTGATCGGAAGAAAAAGGTGCTTAATCGGATTCGAGACATGAGGGGCGGTCGATTAAACGATCCGAATTTCGGCACGAGGATGAGAGGCGAGGGAGTTTTCGCCGAGCAGATCAGATCGATGTTTCAGCTCGCTTGTCGCAGATCGGGGCTTAAGGCGGGCGCGCGGGAATTGTCGATCTCCGAATTCCGCCGCCCGGACGATGCTCAGCTCAGTCTGTTTTGATTTGCTGATGGGTCCTAGTCTGCGTGTTGCCAAATCAGTTTTCGATTTTGATTTGCGCAGACTCCAAACAAAGACACGGTAACCGCGGATGGCTAACGACAAATTTCCTATAACCCGATTGTCTGCGATTGTCGGGACGGCAAGCGCCAATTCGGAAGAGCGCACCCGCGCGTTTGAGGCGCTGGTCTCCGCGTACTGGATGCCTGTCTACAAATACATCCGACTCAAGTGGAACAAGCAGAGCGAAGACGCTCGGGACCTGACTCAGGCCTTTTTCGCCGAGGCAATAGAAAAGAATTTTTTCAGCCGCTACGATGCTTCTAAAGCTAAGTTTCGAACCTATCTGCGCACGTGTCTGGACGGGTTCATCGCGAATGAAAACAAGAGCGCCGCTCGGATAAAACGCGGAGGCGCGGCCACGATCTACTCGCTCGATTTTGATGACGCCGAGGAACAGCTCAAAGTTTCTGCGCCTCCTTCTCAGAGCTCTATCGAAGACTATTTTGAAAAGGAATGGGCGAGAAGTGTTTTTGCGCTTGCGCTTGATGCGTTTAGAGCTTCGATGTCTGACACGGGCAGAGGAGTTCATCTAAAATTATTCGAGCGATATGTAATCGATGTAGAGGACGATAAACCAAAGACCAGCTACAAGGCGCTGGCTTCTGAGTTCGATATTTCGACAACCGACGTTACCAATTATCTATCGGTGGCGCGGCGCGAGTTTCGACGTATCGTGCTGACAAAGTTGCGCGAACTAACGGTCACCGAAGAGGAGTTTCGTCGTGAAGCTCGCGCGCTCCTCGGAGTTGATGTTCGATGAGATGGCTGACGGATACAGCCGTAGATCGGTTGAGGGATCAAGCCGATCTCCCCGACCTGAGCGATCTGAAATACCAGGTCATCGAGAAGCTCGGATCGGGCGGTATGGGAACCGTGTATCTGGCTGACGACTTGAAACTCGGTCGCCGGGTGGCGATCAAAGTAATGAATATTGCAGACTCCTCGGGCGCACTGGCATCGCGCATGGTGCGCGAGGCTCACATCGTGGCGCTGCTCGAACATCCGAGCATCGTACCGATACACGATGTCGGAACTCTTGATGACGGGCGTGTGTTCTACGCAATGAAGCTCGTGCAGGGGAAGCGGTTGGATGAGGCCGTCGCCAGTATGACCTCGCTCCCGGACACGCTGCGCATATTTCAAAAGGTATGCGAAGCGATGGCGTTCGCGCACGTGCAAGGAGTCGTTCATCGCGATCTGAAACCCGAGAACATCATGGTCGGTCCGTTTGGCGAGGTCCTGGTTATGGACTGGGGAGTCGCAAAAGTACTGAGCCCCGAGGTCCCGCCGGCAGACGCTGCGACGTCAACAAGTAGAACAAGGCTACCCGAAGAGCAGGACTTGCTGGCGACGCTACCGCTCGATGGCTCTTCGGTGAATACAAGTAGCGGGACGATAATCGGGACTCCGGCATACATGTCGCCCGAACAGTCTCAAGGCAGGACTGATCAGATCGATAACCGTTCAGACGTTTACGCGCTCGGAGCGATCCTCTATTTTCTTACGACCGGACGCCCGCCTCGCGAAGCAACTGAACACGGAGATCAACGAGGGGACTTCGAATCGAGTCCGCGTCGGCCGCGTCAGCTAAACCCGAAACTTCCGCGAGCGGTTGAAGCGATTTGTCTCAAGGCGATGTCGGACCGCCGCGAAGATCGGTATGGCGGAGCCGATGAGGTTGGAGCAGATGTGCTGCGGTTTCTGGATGGGAACCCGGTGAACGCCTATCCCGAGAATTTATTTGAAAAAACCGGCCGATGGATCGGAAAGAATCGCTTCCTGGTGATGTTGATAATCGCTTATTTGATGATGCGCCTCGTAGTCTTTTTCTTTGTTGGGCGATAAACTTGGCGGCTGTCATAAAGGAATTCCGAGGGCCGTTTAATAAGAGCATGAGAGCAACAAAATCCAGTCTGATGATTGATTTGTAGTGCGACTTCGGACGGCGTTGGTCGTGACGAAAAGCGTACCCGTGTTCGGTCTGGCTGAAGTCGGCAGTTCTCTCGAACTTAAACAGGAGGCTCGAAATGTCGAAACCGGTGCTTGGTCTTGTGCTTGGAGGAGTGTTGGGCATTTTTGACGGTCTGACAGCGTGGTTCACTCCGGCCGTTCGAAATCAGATGGTGGGAATCGTGATAGGCTCGACGTTGAAAGGGTTGATCGCCGGGATACTCATCGGGTTCTTTGCAAAGAAGTTTCACTCGCTGCCGTTGGGGATCATTTTTGGATTGGCGATCGGATTGCTGCTCGCATTTGCAGTGGCCGCAATGCCGCAAGAGAACGGTCAGCATTATTATTTTGAAATCATGCTTCCAGGTTCGATCCTTGGCTTGGTAGTCGGCTTCGCGACTCAAAAATACGGGCAACCCGCAGCCGAAGCCAGTCGTTAGGTCCTGCTTCGTGAAGGCGCCGCGTCGTACCTTTGAATTTTTGCGCTTATGCTCAAGACACTGGCTCGATTGCGTTGATGTGTTTTAGTTTGCGTCGTCGCAAACAACCTTCAACTCTTTGCGAGATTCGAGCTCGTAGACGCGCAATTATGAAGTATCGCCTCTGGTCCAAAACTTTGATTCAGTTTTTAGAGAACGCTAAACTCGGAACCTAAGCTCGGGACCGGGAACCGGTGACTAAACAGGAAATCAGAGAATCAGTTTGGGAGCTTCTGCAATCCGAGCACGTGGCGCGCTTTCCCGGCGCCCGGGGTCGCATTCCCAATTTCACCGGCGCGGAGAAGTGCGCCCAATTAGTAGCCGATCTTGATGAATGGAAAACTGCTCGATTCATCAAGTCAAATCCCGACTCTCCACAACGCGCAATTCGTCACCTCGCCCTCAAGCAGGGTAAGACGATCTACATGGCCGTGCCTCGTCTACGCGAGGAAAAATGCTTTGTGGAGCTGTCGCCCTCACGTCTCGGCAAGAACCTCTACGCCGCATCGAGCATA
>Ga0075425_100002873_pt1 | contig 17351 bp, 15 predicted proteins | sample SoiMethybrSBSTD4_FD_75300 | JGI IMG/M metagenome (GOLD analysis project Ga0075425, IMG submission 75300) | Bulk soil microbial communities from a Populus tree surrounding site in Tennessee, USA - Soil MetaG P. TD hybrid SBSTD4 | ecosystem: Environmental > Terrestrial > Soil > Tree plantation... | reverse complement strand
GATCTCGCGAACGTTCGGCATCGTGCGCGACACACGCGAGGCGACGATCGCCGCGCTCGAGCGCGCGCTCGCATGCGATTTCGTGATCACGACCGGCGGCGTTTCGGTCGGCTCCTTCGATTTCGTGAAGGACGCGCTCGCGGTACTCGGCGCGGAGACGAAGTTCTGGCGCGTCGCGATGAAGCCCGGCAAGCCGGTCGTCGTTTCGACGCTGCGCGATCGCGTGATCTTCGGATTGCCGGGCAATCCCGTGTCCTGCATGGTCTCGTTTCATCTCTTCGTGCTGCCCGCGCTGCGCAAGGCGATGGGACAGGAGCGCGGTCTGTTTCATGGCGCGATCGAGGTGCGCCTCGCATCGCCGCTCCGGTCAGCGCTCGATCGCCGGATCTACTACCGCGTGCGCATCGACGCGGATCGCATCGCGACGCCGATGCGCGCGCAGGGCTCGGGCGTGCTGACGTCGATGATCGGAGCCAACGGCCTCGCGATCATCGAGCCGAATCAAACCGCCGCGGCGGGCGATATCGTGCGAGCACTGCTGATCGGAACGATCGACGCATGACCTCGAGGATGTCATCCCGAGCGTCAGTCGAGGGATCCGGATGGGTGGGTCCCCCAGCGCGCGCCGCCCGCCCGGATGCCTCGACTACGCTCGGCATGACAGTTTTGCGGACCTACGTCTTCGTCACGCTGATCTCGGCGAGCATGCGCGTGAGCGTTCGCGCTTCCGCATCGCCTGATTCGTACGTGCGGCAGAGGATCTCGACCTGCTCCTGCGGTTCTGATGCGGCGATCGTGAAGCCGTCCGATGGCTGATCGGGGAGCAGCGACGGGCGATGCTTCCAGCCGTCGGACTTCAGAACCCATGTCACGTAGCCGGCGCCGCCATGACCGGCCGACGCGGCCGTCAGCGTCTGATCGGCGACCACGTTGCGGGCGCGATCGCCCGCGGCATTCGCTTCCTGCGCGCGCAGCAGTTCGCGCGCGGAGTCGGCGATGAGTCCCGTCAGCACGTCATCCGAATCGACGAAAACGACCGCGCAGCGATTCACGTCCTGACGCGCGGTCTCGGCGAGGATCTCGAGCTCCGAGTCGCGCCACCAGAAGCGCAGCAGCGCGCGCGAGTCCGCGGGGATCGTTTCGTCGCACTCCATGAGCGCGCCCGTCGCGCTGACGTCGACGAGACGCACCGCGTAGTCGCCGAACCAGCCGTCGATCGGACGGACGAGGTTCAGACGCTGAAAGCCGCGGCGCTCTTCGGTCATCGGTCCCACCCCCAACCCTGAGCGAAGCGAAGGGTCCGTGGAGCAAGCTTCGAAAGGTGTGGTTGCTCCATTGACGCTTCGCTTCGCTCAGCGTTCGGGGACCGGGACTCCCAACCCTGAGCGAAGCGAAGGGTCCGTGGAGCAAGCTTCGAAAGGTGTGGTTGCTCCATTGACGCTTCGCTTCGCTCAGCGTTCGGGGATTGGGCGCACGTCCGTAATCGGTCCCACCCCCAACCCTGAGCGAAGCGAAGGGTCCGTGGAGCAAGCTTCGAAAGGTGTGGTTGCTCCATTGACGCTTCGCTTCGCTCAGCGTTCGGGGAGAGGACGCACATCCGTCAACCAGTACCCGTTGTCCGTCACGTGCAGTTTCGCGGAGACGCGCACGTTGTTCGCCGGGAGCTCCGCGACCTTTGCACCGCGCACGCTGTAGTCCATCACCATCGCATCCATGAATCCATCGATGCGATCGTGATCGACGCGCACCGTGTTGTCGGCAGCGTCGCGCGCCACGATCTTCCCCTTCATCTCGTAGACCTTCTCTCCATCTTCGCTGAGGGGCTTGTCCTTCTCTTTCGCGCAGGCGATGGCGATGAGCAACAGAACGGCGATGGAGAGGACTCGTTTCATCGCTGCGAATTATCGCGGCAATCCGGATCGGTGCGTGACGCGTATCTGTCCACGCCACGTGGAGAACAACAACTCAGCACAACGATAGGAGAACCCATGAAATCCACTCTCTCGCGTCTCGCCGGCGCACTCCTGATGATCGGAGTGGTCGCCTTCTCGTTCCCGGCGATGGCGTCCAGTCACCGCGAAGCGCTCGCGATCCTCAACGAGCCGTGCGCCGACAACACCGACACGTATGCGTGGGTATCCGACGGCGCACACGACAAGCTGTACCTGATCATGGACTTCAACCCGCTGCACGAGCCGGGTCAGGGCAACCAGGGATTCCGCGCCTGCAACGGGTATCGCTACGAGTTCCACATCGGCAAAGGCACGAGCCTCGCCGACGCCGCGGTTTATCGCATCGAGTTCAAGAACACGCTCAACCCCGAGGCGGCTCCGAGCGCGACCGACAACCTCGGCGGCGGCAATGAGCTCCTCTGGCAGCTGACCGGCGGCACCGAGACGATGACCATCACCCGCGTGATGGCGCCCGGCCAGAGCGCGCCGGTCGTTCTCGGCGAAAACCTGCCTGTCCTTCCGAACAATCACGGCCCGCAGACCGATCGCCTCGTCTACGGACTGGGACCGTTCAAGGGCTACGACTCGGGCGACAAGTCGAGCCGCGACACCGCGCTCTACGACCAGTCGTTCGTCAACACCTACATCCAGACGCTCGCCGGCGGCGCGCGCGCGATCGCCGGACAGTTCGACGATCCGTATCAGCTCGACGAGAAGGGCATCTTCGATCTCGTCAACCTCGCCGGTCTTCCGGGCGGGCGCACGGCGCCGAACGTAACCGAAGACGTGTTCACCGGATTCAACGTCTTCTCGATCGCGCTCGAAGTGCCGACGGCGGATCTCTTCCCGAACGGCATTCCGCACAACGGACAGCTTCAGGCGCAGTCGACCGACAGCCTCCTGCGCGTGTGGGCGAGCATCAGCCGCCAGGCGACGCAGACCGTCGACGCGAACAACGTCGTGACCGGACTTCGCGGATCGGGCAACTACGTGCAGGTCGGCCGCAACGCGCTGCCGCTCTTCAACGCGGGTCTCGTCGGCACGCAGCGTCAGACGCTCTACCTCCACACCGATCCGATGAGGGACGTCACGCGTTTCGGTGCGGACATTCTCTTCCCGGTTCTCGTTCGCGATCTCGACGCGCTCGGCGTCTACAAGGCGCTCGGACTTCCCGCGTCGGCCGTCACGACGCTGAAAGGTCCCCGTCTCGACATCATCAACGCCATCAACCTCGGGCGTCCGATTCCTGTTGCTGACGGCTCGACCGGCGACGTGCTCACGATCGACGCCGCGGTCAACTCGCAGTTCCCGAACGGGCGCCGCATCGGCGGCGGCAGCGCGCCGAACAAGAATCAGGTCAACGTCAACACGGTGCTGATCGGCCTGATCGCGGCAGGCGATCCGACGTTCGGCGACGGCGTCTACGACCCGGGCCAGAACGACAAGGACTACAACCCGCTGTTCCCGTTCCTCGCGCCGGCGCACAACGGTCTGCTGCAGGGTCACGGCGGCACGAACAAGAATCCGGCCGTCCCGACGATCCCGAACCCGAGCACGCCGCAGCCGTGCCAGTGAGCTCGCAACCGATAGGAGAACCAATCATGAAACGCATCGTTTCTCTCACGGCACTCGTGCTGATCGTGCTCGCCGCCATGCCGGCGTTCGCGCAGACCGCGCGGCGTGCCACGTCCGAAGACTTCGCCTCCGATTTCACGACCGTCCCGGTCATGGCGAACAACGCCGGCGTCGGCGGCGCGCCGTTCATCTCGTATGTCGCGCTGATGAATCCGACGTCGAAGGCGTTCGCGGTGACCGCGACGCTGTACGACACGAACGGCACGGCGAAGACGGCCACGATCAATCTCGCGGCGGGCGAGCTGCGCACGTGGTCGAACTTCCTCGCCGACAACTTCAGCTTCACCGGCGGCGGGACGGTTACGTTTTCGTCGTCCGATCCGAGCAACCGCTTCATCGTGAGCTCGGAGATCACGTCGAGCCGTTACGCGACGCCGATCCCGGCGCTCGAGTTCGCGGGCTCCAACTCGCGCTCGTTCGCTCCCGGCGTGTGGGTCGACTCGACGTCGCGCACGAACTTCGGCTGCTTCAATCAGTCGAGCGCGTCCAACCACATCGTCGCGACCGTGAAGGACCGCACCGGTGCGACGACGATCGGCACGGTCACGATGGACCTGCCGGCCAAAGCATGGGGCCAGCGCACGATCACGTCGGTCGTGAGCGGCGGCTACGTGCAGTTCGACCCGAGCGAGAACGCCGTCTGCTACGCCGTGGTCGTCGACAACGCGACGAACGACGGCAGGTTCATCTCGGCGACGGAGTACAAGCCGTAGGGCCCTTTCGAAAAGCCGGCCTCTCCCCGAGGCCGGCTTTTTTTGGAGTGCGGCGACCGCAGTCGCCGCTCTGCCTTGCGTGAGCCGCAGCTCGCGCTGCGGCACTCCAAAACACTTATGATCGCGTCCTCGCTCGCAGAGCGTAGAGAGGCGGTCCAAACTTCATGCTTCCTGAAAAAACGTTCGATGGTCGTGTCGGCATCATCACCGGCGGGGCGACGGGGATCGGGTTCGCGATGGCTCGCGAAGTCGCGAAGCTCGGCGCGAAAGTCATTCTCTGCAGCCGCAAGGAAGAGAACCTGCAGAAGGCCGTCGAGCAGATTCGTTCCGAGTGCGGACGTGAGGACGCGGCCGCGTATCACGTGCTCGACGTTCGCGATGCGGAGGCGGTGAGCGCGATGGCCGCGAAGGTCGACGGCGATCACGGCGGCATTCAGTTCCTCGTCAACAACGCCGCGGGGAACTTCATCGCCCAGGCGGATCAGCTCTCCACGAACGGCTGGAACACGGTCATCAACATCGTCCTGAACGGCACGTTCTACTGCTCGAGCGCGGTCGGCAAGAAGATGATCGAGCGCGGCAACGGCGGCGTGATGCTCAACACCATCGCGAACTACGCGTGGACGGGCGGGCCGGGCGTCGTGCACTCCGCGAGCGCGAAAGCCGGCGTTCTCGCGATGACGCGCACGCTCGCGGTCGAGTGGGCGCGACACAAGATTCGCGTCAACGCGATCGCACCGGGTCCCGTCGACACGCCCGGCGCCGCGGAGCGGCTCTTTCCCGATCCGATGATCATGGAGGGCATTCGCAAGACGATTCCGCTGCGCCGCTTCGCGACGCTCGAGGAAGTCGCGAACGCCGCGTCGTATCTGCTGAGCGACTACGCGTCGTACGTCACCGGCGAGAACTTCGTCATCGACGGCGGGCAGTGGCTCTCGGGCGCCGACTACTTCACGCGCCTCAAGCAGATGATGCCGCGCTGATCACTTCGCGTTCGCATTCAGATAATCGACCGCGACGTTCGCCATCGCGCGGACGCCGAGGAGCAGGCCGGACTCGTCGACGTAAAAGAGCGGCGAGTGATTCGACGCCGCCTCGTCGGGCGTCTGATTCTTCGGCCGCGTGCCGAGCCAGAAAAAGACGCCCGGCACTTTCTGCTGATAGAACGCAAAGTCTTCCGCGCCGAGCGAGGCGTTGACGAGGCGCGTGTTCGCGGCGCCGGCGACGCGCTGCAGAGTGGGCAGCGTTTTGTCGGTCAGCGAGGGATCGTTGTACGTGATCGGGTAACCGGGATCGATCGTGACGGTCGCAGTCGCACCTGCCGCCGCGGCGATCGACTCCGCGGTCCGTTTGACGCGCGCGTGGATCTCGTCGCGCATCTTCGCGTCGAGCGATCGGAGCGTGCCGATCATCTCCACTTCGTCCGGAATGATGTTGTTGCGCACGCCGCCGTGGATCGCGCCGATGGTGACGATCGACGGCGCGACGGTGGAGTCGAGCTGCCGGCTCGGAATCGTTTGCAGTCCGAGGATGATCTGCGACGCGACGACGATCGGATCGACGCCGAGCCACGGATAGGCGCCGTGGGTCTGCTTGCCGCGCACGGTGATCTTCAGCGAGTCGACCGCGGCGAGTGCGCCCTGCGGTTTGTAGCCGATCTCGCCGACCGGATAGCGCGACGTCACGTGCAGTCCGAACACGGCGTCGACGGATGGATTCTCGAGCGCGCCCTCTTTGACCATCAGCGCCGCGCCGCCTTCTTCGCCTTCCGGCGCGCCTTCCTCCGCGGGCTGGAAGAGAAACTTCACCGTTCCGTGGATGTCGTTGCGAACGCCGGCGAGCACTTCCGCGACGCCGAGAAGAATCGCGACGTGCGCGTCGTGTCCGCACGCGTGCATCACGCCGACGTCCTGACCGTTGTACGTCGTCCGCACTTTCGATGCGAAGGGAACGTCGACCTGTTCGACGACCGGCAGCGCGTCCATGTCCGCGCGCAGCGCCACGACCTTGCCTGGCTTGCCGCCGCGCAGAATCCCGACGACGCCGGTGTGCGCGACGTTCGTCCGCACGTCGATGCCGAGCTCGCGCAAACGATCGGCGACGAGCTTCGACGTGCGGACCTCGCGATTGCCGAGCTCGGGATTCTGGTGAATGTCGCGGCGGCAGGCGATGACTCTCGATTCGACCGCGGCCGCGGCGTCATCGATCCGCTTCGCGAGCGGCGGCGCGGCGAACGTCGTTGTGGACATGAGGACCCCCAGTGCGCAGGCGATCAGTCGGGACATGGCGCCGATTCTATTCGGCGACGCGCAGACTGGCGGAGCGCAGTTCCTCCGCCTTCCTCACCAGCTCGCCGAACCAATCCGCGAAGTTCGGCTCGTCCTTCTCGATCGCCAGCGACTTCGCGCGCGACGCCATCTCGATGAACTGCTCGATGAATGTGCGCAGATCGTCCGTGTAGCCGAGGAGCATGAGCGTCGAGGACTGGTTCTCGATGGCCTGCCAGGCCTGCAGGGCCTGCGCATACTCGTTGCTGAGGTACTCGAAGTTCGCGCGCGCGTCGTCGGAGGAAGAGCTCATTCGATGCGGTCCCGGCCGTGCGGATTTTGCGCCAGTGTAAAATCGCAGGCGCCCACACAAGCAAGGAGACTCCTTTTGCAGATCCGCCGGCGTCTGTCGTTTTTACTTTTCGTCCTGATCGCGGCCGACCCTGTCGTGATCAACGCCGCGGAGCAGCAGAAGGCCGGCAAGCCCGTTCTGCCGTCGCTCTCCGAGTCGATGGAGATCTCCATCATCAATCTCGACGTCGTCGTCACCGACAGGAGCGGCCAGCGTGTCCGCGGTCTGAAACAGGACGACTTCGAGATCCTCGAGAACAGAAAACGTCAGGCCATCTCGAACTTCGCGGAGTACTCGTCCGAGGTCGAGCCCGGAACCGTCACGGTCGACGCGGCGCAGAACGTCGAGTCCGCGCCGCGGCAGCAGCGCACGATCGTTCTCTTCGTCGAGCAGCAGCAGCTCATCGATTTCGAAGCGAAGCGGATGGTCGACTCGATGCGCGATCTGCTGCACGGCATCATCGAGCCGGGCGACGCCGTGTCGGTGGTGTTGTGGGCGCGCAGCAACGACGTCCATCTCGCGTACACCGACAAGCCCGACGAGATCGAGAAGGACCTGCAGCGCGTGCTGAGCTTCACCACGCGCGCCACGCACGATCCGGTGCGGCAGCTGCGCGAGGACGTTGTCGAGACGCGCTTGTTCGAAGCCGAGGTTTCGGCGATGGCGGCGACGGCCGGAATCAAGAACGTGACGCTCGATCCCGAGACCGCCGGCGACGCCGCCGCGACGCTGCAGGCGCTGACGGCGATGACGGAGATGAAGCGCCGCGTGAACGCGATCAACGCGACGATCAACAGCATGGCCGGCCGCGAGGGGAAGAAGATCCTCATCCTCGCGACGCGCCGCCTCGGCGAGATCGCCGGCGGCGAGTTCTTCTACGCGACCGGAACGCACGTCCTCTCGCCGCAGGTGCGGCAGCGCTACGGAACGGACGATCTGATGAAGTCGATCGTCGACAACGCCAACGCCTCGCGCGTCACGATCTATCCCATCCACCCCTCCGGCCTCGGCGACGCAATGCCCGACGCGTCGATCACCGCGCTGCAGGATCCGATGCTCGAAGTGCTCACGATGACCAACGAGATGATCTCGCTGACGAACATCGCGCAGAAGACCGGCGGACTCGTGGCGGGCAGCGTGAAAGAGATCGTCGCGCTGATGCCGCGCATCGAGGAAGACGTGACCGATTACTACTCGCTCGCGTATCGCGCGAACGCCGATCGCAACGACCGCGCGCGGGACATCGTCGTGCGCGCGAAGAATCCCGAGTATTCGGTGCGCTCGCGGCGGCAGTACGTCGAGAAGACCGATACCACGCGGATGAAGGACCGCGTCGTGGCGACGCTGTTCCGCAACTTCGAGGACTCCGCGTTCGCGATCACGGCAGAGTTCGGAGCGCCGCGGCGGCAGGGACGCCGCGATCTCTTTCCGATGAAGATTCACATCCCGATCAAGAACCTGACGATCCTGCCGAGCGGCGACACGAATGCCGGCGCGTTCTCGGTGTTCGTCGCGACGTCGATTCACGTTGGCCGCATCAGCGACGTCACGCAGCAGACGCAGTCGTTCGAAATCGCGCAGAAGGATCTCGAGCGCGCACTCGCCGGGCACTTCACGTACAACTTCGATCTCGTCGTCGACGACAAGGTCGATCGCGTCGCGATCGGCGTATTCGATGAAGTCTCGAAGACGTACGGCCTGCTGCGGCTTCCGATTCCCGGACGGCAGATGATGATCTCGTCGGCCGAATGACCATTCCCCTTCTTCTGCTCCTCCTCGCCGCGACGCCGCCGCAGACGCAGGCTCCATCGATCGGCGAGACGATCGAGGTGTCGATCGTCAATGTCGACGTCGTCGTCACGGACAGGAACGGCAACCGTGTGCGCGGGCTGACGAAGGACGACTTCGAGATCCTGGAGAGCAGGAAGCCGCAGGCGATCACAAACTTTGCGGAGTACTCGTCCGCGATGCAGGCGTCGAGCACCGGCACCGATGCGCCGAAGAAGGCCGTCGAGAGTGCGCCGCGCCAGCCGCGCACGATCGTGCTCTTCATCGAGCAGATGCAGCTCGAGGAGACGCAGGCGAAGGCGATGGTTGCCGCCATTCGCGAGCTGCTGAACAAAACGGTGGAGCCTGGCGACGCCGTGTCGATCGTGCTCTTCAACACGCGCAGCGACCTGCAGGTCCAATACACGGACGATCCGGAGGTGATCGGCGAAGCGCTCGATCACGTGGCCGAGCTCATCACCGGACGGATGCCCGACCCGCTGCGCAACATGCGCGAGGACCTCGAGTCGATGCGCGCGTGGATCAAAGAGGTTTCCTCGCTCGACAGACCGCTGAACCCTGTCCTGGTCGCGATGGGCGAGGCCGAGGACGAGCGGAACAACACGGTGCAGACGGAGGCGACTGCGGCGCTGGCCGAGATACGGAAGCGCGTTCGCACGATCAACAGTGTGATTGACAGCATGGCCTCGCGCGACGGGAAGAAGATCCTGCTCCTCGCCACGCGCCGTCTCGGGCGCGTGGCGGGCGCGGAGTACTTCTTTGCGGCGGGCAGCGTGACGCTGGAAGGCCCGACGGTGAAAAAGTTTGGAACCGAGACGCTGATGAAGACGATCGTCGCGAACGCGAACGCGGCGGGCGTGACGATTTATCCGATTTATGCGCCGGTCACCGCGCAGCAGGTGCGCGATGCCTCGACGAACACCGCCGCGAATCACGAGCTCGACAACCTCGTCGGCATGAACGAGATGGCGTCGCTGACCGACATCGCACGCGACACCGGCGGTCTCGCGGCGAGCAACGTTCCGGAGATCGTGAAGCTTCTGCCGCGCGTCGAGGACGACCTGACGGACTACTACTCGCTCGCGTATCGCGCGAGCGGAAGCCGCGACGATCGCACGCGCGAGGTCGTCGTGCGGGCGAAGAATCGCGAGTACGTCGTCCGCGCGCGGCGCGAGCACGTCGAGAAGACCGACGCGACGCTGATGAAGGATCGCGTCGTCGCGAAGCTGATCCGCGACTTCGACAACGCCGCGTTCGAGATCGCGGGCGAGATCGGCGCGCTGAAGAAGCAGGGCAACTCGGAGCTCGTTCCGCTCAAGGTGCGGATCCCGATCAAAGACCTCACGCTGCTGCCCGCTGACGGTAAAAACACGGCGTCGTATTCGGTCTTCGTCGCGTCTGCCGACAGCGCGGGAAACATCAGCGACGTCGTGCAGCAGACGCATTCGTACGAGATCGCGGACGCGGACATGGACCGCGCGATGGAAGGCGTGCTCACGTTTTCATGCGAGCTCGCCGTCGCTTCGAAGGCGGATCGCGTCGCGGTCGGCGTGTTCGACGAGGTGTCGAAGACGTGGGGTCTGCTGCGGCTCCCGATCGCGCGGCGCTGATGCGCATCACACGGTGAAGTGACGTCTGCGTCACCGGGGCTGAGCACGCCGCGTGCTTATAATCCGGAACGATGGCGTTCCTCGAAGCGACTTCGCTGTCGAAGACCTATCGCGACGCGGAGGTCCCCGTCACGGTCTTCAGCGGCCTCCATCTCGAGGTCGCGCGCGGCGAGATGCTGGCCATCGTCGGCCCGTCGGGCATCGGCAAATCGACTCTGCTGCATCTCATCGGCGGTCTCGACCGCCCCGATTCCGGCAGAGTTCGTGTCGATGATCGGGAGGTCACGACCATGTCCAATGACGAGCTCGCCCGCTTCCGCAACCGCAACGTCGGCTTCGTCTTCCAGTTCCACCATCTCCTCCCCGAGTTCACCGCGATGGAGAACGTCGCGATGCCGGGATGGATCGGAAGACGGCCCAAACAGGAGGCGTTGGATCGTGCGGAGCAGTTGCTCGACGAGCTTGGTTTGCGAGAGAGAAGCGGTCACTTTCCCAATCAGTTATCGGGCGGCGAACAGCAGCGCGTCGCGATCGCGCGCGCTCTCTCGGCCGATCCGCTTCTCTTCCTCGCCGACGAGCCGACGGGCAACCTGGATGAGGCGACGAGTGAAAAAGTCTTCGATCTGATGAGGCGATGTCACAATAAGAGAGGTCTGACGTCCGTGATCGTCACCCATAACCCGGAACTGGCGGCACGCTGCGACCGAGTCTTCATGATGAAGCAGCAGCTGAACTAACCCATGTTCGAGAAATACAACGAGAAAGCCCGCCGCGCCCTTTTCTTCGCCCGCTACGAAGCGTCCAAGCTCGGATCGCGCGTCATCGAATCCGAGCACATCCTCCTGGGCGTCCTCCGGGAAGGTGAGGAGATCATCAAGGAGATCTTCTCCCGCTTCAACGTCAAGCCCGAACAGATCCGCCGTGAAGTCGAAGGCGATCGTCTGTTCGTGGACCGCATCTCCTCCTCCGCCGAGCTGCCGTTGTCCGAGGAGTCGAAGAAGATCCTCGCGTACGCGGCGCACGAGGCGGAGTCGATGCTGCATCAGTACGTCGGCACCGAGCATCTGCTGATCGGCATCCTGCGCGTCGAGTCATCGACCGCCGCGCGCATCCTCACCGCGAAGGGCCTGAACGTCTACGGCGTGCGTGAGGAAACGATCTCGATCCTCAAGGAGCGCGAGGCCGACAAGCAGAAGAAAGAGCTTCCGTTCCTCGCGGAGTACGCGCGCGATCTCACGCAGATGGCCCATCAGCAGCAGTTCGATCCGTTGATCGGCCGTGAGAAGGAAGTCGAGCGGATCATTCAGATCCTCTCCCGCCGCACGAAGAACAACCCGATTCTCCTCGGCGAGCCCGGCGTCGGAAAGACGGCCATCGTCGAAGGCCTCGCGCAGCGCATCGTCGACGGCAACGTGCCGCTCTTCATCGCCAACAAGCGAATCCTTTCGCTCGACCTTTCGCTGATCGTCGCGGGCACGAAGTACCGCGGCCAGTTCGAGGAGCGCCTCAAGGGCATCATCAAGGAGCTGAAGGAAAACCAGGACATCATCATCTTCATCGATGAGATCCACTCGCTGATCGGCGCGGGCTCGGCGGAAGGCTCGCTCGACGCGGCGAACATCCTCAAGCCGGCGCTCTCGCGCGGCGAGATCTCCTGCATCGGCGCGACGACCATCCGCGAGTACCGCCGCTACATCGAGAAGGACCGCTCGCTGCTGCGCCGCTTCCAGGCGATCATCGTCAACCCGCCGACCGAGGATGAGACGCTGCAGATTCTCGAGGGCGTGAAGGAACGGTACGAGTCGTTCCACAAGGTCAAGTACAGCGAGACCGCGATCAAGAGCGCGGTGTATCAGTCGAACCGCTACATCACCGACCGCTTCTTTCCCGACAAGGCCATCGACATCCTCGACGAGGCCGGCGCGAAGGTGAAGCTGCGCCGCGTCGCCGACACGCAGAACCTGCGCCGCCTCGAGGCCGAGACGCGCAGCATCGTCAAGGAGATGAAGAAGGCCATCTCGGACAAGGATTTCGAGAAGGCCGTCTTCCTGCGCGAACGCGAGATCGAGCTGAAGGAAGAGATCGAGCGCTTCAAGCAGGAGCGCGAGATCGTCGGCGACGAGACGATGGAAGTGACGCAGAAGGATGTCGAGGAGATCATCAGCTCCTGGACCGACATCCCGGTCACGTCGATCGAGGCCGACGAAGCGGCGAAGCTCATCAACATGGAAGAGATCCTGATGCGGCGCATCGTCGGTCAGGACAAAGCCATCACGTCGATCTCTCGCGCGATCCGTCGTTCGCGCCTCGGCGTCGCCTCGCCGAATCGCCCGATGGGCTCCTTCATTTTCCTGGGATCGTCCGGCGTCGGAAAAACCGAGGTGGCGAGAAGGCTCGCGGAGTTCCTGTTCGGATCGCAGAAGCACCTGATCCGCTTCGACATGTCGGAGTACATGGAGAAGCACGCGGTGTCGAAGCTGATCGGATCGCCTCCGGGCTATGTCGGCCACGAGGAAGGCGGACAGCTGACGGAGCGCGTGCGCCGCAATCCGTACAGCGTCGTTCTGCTGGATGAGATCGAGAAGGCGCATCCCGACATCGCGAACATCCTTCTGCAGATTCTCGAGGACGGCATCCTCACGGACTCCCTCGGCAATCAGGTCGACTTCCGCAACACGCTGATCATCATGACCAGCAACCTCGGCACGCGTTACCTCGCGACGAAGGGCCACATGGGCTTCCGCGAGAAAGGCGAGGGCGCCGATCAGAAGTCGGCCGAGCAGTTGATTCACACGGAGCTCAAGCGCGAGTTCAGCCCCGAGTTCATCAACCGCATCGACGAAGTGATCATCTTCAATCCGCTCACCGACAGGGAGCTCCGCGCGATCTGCCAGCTCCTCATCGACGACGTCAACAACGCGCTGGTGCACAAGAACGTGCAGATCAGCGTCGACGACAGCGTCATTGCCTGGCTGCTCTCGAAGGCCCAGGAAGAATCGAACTCCGGCGCGCGTCCGCTGCGCCGCGCGATCCAGCGCTACATCGAGGACGAGCTTTCCGAATACATGATCCGCCACAAGGACACCGTCCCCGAGCGCATCGACTTCACGATGCAGGGCGACGAAGTGCTGCTCGTGCCGCGGGTCGCCGAGCCCCTCGAACCGCTCGCGCAGTCGTAGTTGGTAGTTGGTAGTTGGTAGTTAGTAGTTGGTGAATCTCGCCGACTAACTACCAACCACCAACTACCAACTACAATCCCCACGAACGATTCCCCGTCGTCATCAGCAACGCAACTGACAGCTCAACCAGCGGAGGTGCCATGCGGTTGTTTCGATGTGCAGTCGGAGTGTTTCTTCTCTTCCTTCCCGTCTTTCTCGTCGCGCAGCAGCTCGAGATCCATTACATCGACGTCGGTTGGGGCGGTTCGGTCTTCGTCAAGGGGCCGGACGGCACGACCGTGCTTCTCGAAGCCGGCAACACCGGCAAGGGAACGCAATACGTCGTCCCGTATCTGAAATCGATCGGCGTGCAGCCGGCGAACGGCCTCGATTACATGATCGGCGGCCATCAGCACTGCGATCACATCGGCGGTCTCGATGAGGTGATCAGCGCCGGCTACGACGTCCGCGTGAAGAACTACTACAACGGCTCGAGCTACTCGTCGACCTGCGCCGACGGATGGAACGCCGCGGCCGCGACGACGACCGCCGGCTCGCCGCTCGCGATGCCGGTCGGCACGGTGATCCAGCTCGGCAACGGCGCGACGATGACCTGCATCGCGCGCAGCGGCTCGATCATCGGCGGCGGATCGGTCTCAGTCTCCGACGAGAACGACAAGTCGATCGCGCTGCTGATTCACTACGGCGGATTCGATTACCTCTGGGCGAGCGATCTCGGCGGCGGATCGGATTCGTGCACCGGACGCTCGACGGCGCAGACGAACGTCGAGACCTCGGTGATCCGCGCGATCTCGCCGGGCGGCGCGTTCCCGCTGATCTCCGCGGGCGGCATCGACCTGCTGCACGTCAATCATCACGGCAGCGAGAGCAGCACGAATCCCGACTATTTCAATCTCTCCGATCCCGCGGTCGCGATCATCGGCGTCGGCGACGGTGAGTCGAGCGGCTGGGATCTCCCGCGCATCGACGTCGTCGAGCACGTCCTCCTCGGCCAGTCGGCGAGCTGCGTCACCGCGCCGCCGACGGTCGCGCTGCAGACCGAGGAGGGAGCGCCGGCGGGATCGCTGGCGAGCCATGCGGGGTATTGCGTCGGCAACATCAAAGTCACGACGGACGGCTTGAACATCTTCACCGTGTCGGCCGACGGCGCGGTGCATCAGGGACCGAACGAACTGACCGCGAGCGGCCTGCCGCGCAGCTTCACGATCGATGACGGCGGCGCGCCTCCGGATACGACCGCGCCCACGACGTCGATCACCGCGCCTTCGAACGCCGCGACGGTTTCCGGAACGACGTCGGTCACGGCGTCCGCGAGCGACAACGTCGGTGTCTCGCGCGTCGACTTCCTGCTCGACGGCGTCGTGCAGGCGAGCGATGCGACTTCTCCCTACTCATGGTCGTGGAACACGACGTCTTCCGCGGACGGTGCGCACGCGCTGACGTCGAAGGCGTATGACGCGGCGGGCAACGTCGGAACGTCGAGCGCGGTGAACGTGACGGTCAGCAACAACGGTCCGGACACGATCGCGCCCACGGCGCCGGCGCTGACCGCGACTGGCGGGAAGTCGAAGATCAGTCTCTCGTGGTCCGGCGCGACGGACAACGTCGGCGTGACGGGATACCAGGTCCTGCGCGCGTCGTCCGCGAGCGGTCCGTTCGCACAGATCGCGACGACGACTTCCACGAGCTACTCGGATAGCGGCCTCTCACGCGGCCAGCAGTTCTGGTATCAGGTCACGGCGAGCGACGCGGCGGGCAACGTCTCCGCGCCGTCGAACACCGCGACTGCGAAAGCGAAGTGACGGCGGCGAAGCGGCCGTCATCCTGAGCGAAGCGAAGGATCTCTTCGTCGCCAAAGGCTGGCGTAGAAGAGGTCCTTCGCCGTCTTCGCGGCTCAGGATGACGGGATGTTCATCGCTGCAGTTCGATCTCGCCCGCCGCGACGCGTCGCTTGAGCTCCGCGTCCGCATCGACGACTTCGAATCGTCCGACGCCCGGCTTCACGACCTCGTTCAGCCGGCGCTCCCACTCCTTCGCCGTTGCGTGATCGGCATCGACGATCACCCAGCGCACATCGGAGAGCGGGCGATGGAGCGCCTCGCATCGCTCGACCGCGCCCTGCGCGTACTCGAGGTTCGCGCCCGGCACTGGAAAGAATCGCGCTTCGTACACCGATGGCTCATGCATGGCAGTGGCACAACTCGCGGCGATGACGAGCATCGCCGTTCTGAAAAATCGTTTCATGGAATTCGCTTCGACCGCGGAGAGCGGTGTGAAGGCCGAAGCCGGTGTGAGGCCGCGACGATAACACGATCACGCGCCGTAACGCGCGACGATCACCCGCGGCGGCTTCCCGCTTTCGAGCACGACGACGTAGATGCGGTTGTACTCCTCGTGCGGGATCTCCGTCGTGGCGACGCCGCTCAGCGCCGTCACGATCGCCGGAATGGTGTTGCTGTGGCCGATGACGAGAACCGTTTCGCCGCGATGTTCGGCGACGATGCGTTTCGCGAGCGTCTCGACATGCTCGGCGCGTTTCTCGCGATCGACGGACGTCTCGACCACCGGCACTTTGAGCGCGGCGACAACGTCCGCCGCGGTGTCCTTCGTCCGGCGATATTGCGTGACGAACACCGCGTTCACGTGGGCGTCGCGCGCGACCTCGAGCAGCGCCTTCGCGCGCGCCTTCCCCGCGTCCGACAGCTCCGGGTCCTTCGAATCGCTCGCCACCGCCTCGGCATGGCGCACGAGGATGACCGTCGTCGCGTCGGCGGCAAGCAGCTGCAGCGGAAAGAGAAGAGCGAACAGAATCGCGGCGCGTTTCATCGGGCGCCATGTTACGCAACTGTCAGTTCTTACGCGCGCAGCGACACGATCTTCTCGAAAGCCTCGCGACGTCCGCGGCTGAGGCGAAGGTGCGTGCCGTCCTGCAGCACGAGCGTGCAGTCGCCGCGGAACATCGGATGTATCTCGCGCACGCGATCGACGTTCACGATTGCCGACCGGTGCACGCGCACGAACCTGTCGGGATCGAGCTGCTTTTCGAGATCGGCCATCGTCTCGCGCAGCAGGTGCGATTTTCCGCCGACGTGCAGTGATGCGTAGTAATCCGCGGCCTCGATCCAGTCGACGTCTTCCGCACGAATGAGCAGAACCTTCTCGCGCACCTTGACGAGAAAGCGCCGCAGATACGGTCCCTGCTCCCGCGACGCGAGGAGTTGCGTGAGGCGCTCGTCGATCGCGCCGCGGCGGCGCTGCTCCTTCGCGCGCCGCAGCGTTTCCGCGAAACGGCGATCGTCGAACGGCTTCAGAAGGTAATCGAGCGCATGCATCTCGAACGCGCGCAACGCGTACTGGTCGAACGCGGTCACGAAGACCACGACCGGCACCGCATCGGCGCCCGCGCGATCGAGGACGTCGAATCCGCCGACCTCCGGCATCTGCACGTCGAGAAAGAGGATGTCCGGCTTCTCGCGGCGGATCGCGTCGACCGCATCGATGCCGCTGCATTCGCCGGCGATCTCGATCTCGGCGTCTTTCGCGAGCAAAACGCGGATCGCCTGCCGCGCGAGCGGCTCGTCGTCGACGATCAGGACGCGCAGCGTCATGCGACCTCGCTCCACGGAATGGCGATCGTGGCGAGCACGCCGCCGTTCGCATTCTCGAGCGCGAACGCATGTTTGGCGGGGTAGAGCTGCTCGAGGCGATCGATCGTGTTGCGCAGTCCGATGCCCTTCTGCGCGGGCTCGCGCAATCTGCCGCTGTTGAACATCTCGATCTTCAGCAGACCGTTCTCGCGAAAGGCGCGGACGTCGATGCGCGCCGGACCCGCCGAGAGCGCGACGCCATGTCGAA
>Ga0075425_100002872_pt1 | contig 17353 bp, 36 predicted proteins | sample SoiMethybrSBSTD4_FD_75300 | JGI IMG/M metagenome (GOLD analysis project Ga0075425, IMG submission 75300) | Bulk soil microbial communities from a Populus tree surrounding site in Tennessee, USA - Soil MetaG P. TD hybrid SBSTD4 | ecosystem: Environmental > Terrestrial > Soil > Tree plantation... | reverse complement strand
CTGCCGGCCGCGTTGTTGGCCGACATCTGCAGCAGGATGTTGCCGAGCTGCTGCTGGATGCCAGTCGTGTCGAGGGTACCGAGCACCTGGGGACCTTCCGCGGGCCCGGTGACCGGGTTGGCCACCACCCCGTCCTGCGCGGCAGCCGCGGCCTGTCGTCGGCCGGAGAACCAGATGTAGAGCAGGAGCAGCCCGATGGCCAGGGCCACCACCAGGAAGGCCGGGGTGGCCACGAACCGCTTCAGGTTGAAGCTGCCGCCGCCCGACGTTCCGCCCGTCCCGAGGGAATCGGCCATGCTATGACCTGCCGAATCCGCCGGCCAGGTCGTTCAGCGACGCGGCGGGCATGCGGGACAGGGCCTCCCCGTGCTGGAACATGACGGTGGACACGGCCACCGTGGTCGGCGGACGCGGGGTGCCGGCCGTCAGCTGCTCCTGGAACCGCCCGTCGCTGCCGAAGGCCGCGGGCCACAGCTGCGTTTCCAGGGCCACGCCGAAGGGCCGCTGCCATTCCGCGTCGGGCAGGAACTGGTTGTTCCACATGCCGCCGTTGAGGTTCGGCACGTTGGAGAACGTGGTGGGAAACCCCTGTCCCCACCCGAACGGGGTGTCGGGCGGGTACCACCGCCGCCAGTCGACGCGCTGCCCCTCGACCCCGCCCGGCTCCGGCCGCGTGTCGTCCCATCGGGCGTCCTCGGCCACCTGCGGGTTGCGTATCCGGGTCAGCCAGCCCACAGCTAGGTCCCGGCCGACTGCCCGGCCCCGCTCAGGGTGCCCAGCACCTTGTTGCCCTCGGTCCCGACGGTCGTCACGTCGCGGGAGAAGCCGACGCTGTGCGTGACCACGAGCACCAGCAGGGCCCCCACGATGAGCCACATCACGATCTCCTGGATCGTGGACACCTCAGAACTCCTCCCGCCGCACCCGTCTGCGCCCGAAGCACATGTGGTACAGCACAAACATGGCCAGCACCACGCCCAGCACCACCAGCGCGGTGGGCACGTGGGCCCGGTGCATGATTCTCACCCGAACACTCCTCCCATCTTACTGCGGAGCGCTCCCGCGTTCCCCATCAGAAACAGAAGCCACATCGCCGTCAGTACCAGGCCCGCCGACACCGCCCAGCTTCCGCCCTGGTCGGCCACGATGGCCAGCACCAGCACGAACCCCAGCTCGATGACCAGCGCGATGATGGCCTGGTGTTCCGTCTTGATCGTGAGGGCCGGGACGGTGAAGCCGCCGCCACCGCCCGACCCCGCCTGCGTCTCGTTGGCCATCTACGGCACGATGACCGGCGGCAGGGCTACCGGCGGCAGCGCCGGGACTCCGCCCCCGGGCAGCGCCGGGATGGGCAGGCCCGGGATGCCGGGCGGCGCCACGCCGCCCCCGCCACCCCCCGCCTCCCCGGGGGCAGCCCGTCCCGGGAACGGGCCGTCCGTGCCGGCCCCGGCGGAGGCCGGTCCGCCCGAGCCCAGCGCCGACTGCAGCAGCTTGCCCTGGGGCGACACCAGCAGGTTGGCCAGCACGAGGGTCAGCCCCAGCAGCAGCACGATGGGGTTCATCCGGCTACCCCGCCAGGATGGGGGTGTCGGGCGGAATCGGGAAGTAGCCCGGCATGCCCGCCGCCGGGTCCCGGGCCTTGGCCGGCTCCACGCCGATCACCGCATCCCACAGGTGCTTCGGGTTGCCCATCCAGGCCTCCCACAGCAGGACCAGCCCCAGCGCCACGATCACCAGGCCCCAGGGATTGAACATCGGCTAGTAGGGCATCCGGGTTCGCTGGCCGAACCCCCAGCCCACGGCCGCCGCGGCCGCCGCCAGGGCGATCACGACCACCATGCCGACGACGCCCATCACGTTTCTCGTCACGTTCGTTTTCTCCTTCGGACGGGGTCAGCCCTGGGCTAGCCCCAGTGGATCAGCCGGAGCCCGATCAGGCCGATCAGGACGAACGCGATCGACCAGGTGAGCGGGGAATACCGCGGGTGGATGGGGTTGGACGCGGCCGCCTGGGCCGCCGCGTTGTTGGCCGTGTCGGTGCCGCCCGGCGCGGCGAACGCGCCACCGCCGGTCCCGCCCGCGTAGGGCGGGGTGGTCGGCTGCGCCGCGTACAGGTCGTGCATGATGGGGCCAGGGCCGAACGCGGCCGGGTAGATCGCGTATCCCGGGCTGACCGGGACCATGACCCCGTTGATGACGTCCGTGGTGGGCAGGTAGCCCTGGCCTTCGAGCATCGAACTACTCCACGATCACCAGCAGCTCAGTCCCCACGATGATGTACGCGGAGGAGGACTGCGCACCGGTGAACACGAGATGCAGGTTGACGCCGGCCGTCGTGAGCGTGTTCAGGCAGTTGGCGTTCGTGACCCGGCCGTACATGTCGGTCGCGAAGTCCCACGCCAGGACGCCCTGCGGCAGCAGGATGTTGTGCTGTTGCATGATGCGCCGCTGCGCGATGCGCGGCGTGTCGTCGAATCGCAGCAGGCCCGAGCCGTACTGCACCTGACACGTCGTCAGCGACGAGATGCTGATCGGCGCGCCCAGGCCGGAGTTGGCCGCCGGGTCCCACATCCGGATGTAGACCAGCATCAGCTGGCCCGGCTGAGACACCGCCTGCAGCGGGATGTCCACGATCGTCCGGCCGGCGATGCCGAACGGCGCGGTCATACGGCGGTACTGCCACGGGTTCATGACGGGCGGCAGCACCCGGGCGTCGTTGCTGCCGTAGAAGCCCACCCGCCGGACGTTGGCGAAGCTGACCGAGCCTGTGAATGTGCCCGTGCCGGCCCCGATGTTGGCCGGCCCGTTGTCGAGGTTGGCGTTGCTGCCCGCCGCGAACTTGATCTGCGGCTGCACGTAGCGGGCCGAACCCGCCATGTACTGCGGCGACACGATCGCCCGCTGGGGCTGCTGCACGCCGGCCACCGGGTTGCCCGTCTTGTCCAGGTGGTAGTAGATGTCGAAGTAGATCGACGCCGGCAGCTCCAGCGAGAGCAGAATCGACGTTGAGCCGGTGACCAGCCCCTCCTGGCCCACTAGGTTGGCCTGCCCAACCGACGTGTTGGCCCAGGAACCGAAGCCCGTACCGGACTCGCCGGTGGGCGTGGCGCCCAGCACGTTCTGGCCGTAGTCGCCCTGCCGCATCGGCCGCAGGACCTGGAAGATGGCCATGTCGATGCCGGAGGCCACCTCCAGCGGCTTGAACAGGTTCTGGATGCTCAGCACCGAGGCCTGCAGGAAGTTGTACGGGAAGTACGGCGACAGCGTGATCGTCGACGTGCCCGCCGTGTACGTCGACGTGATCGACAGGTCGAGCTCCCACCAGCACACCACGTCCGTCTGCTTGAAGTTCGTGATGCCGCTGGCGACCGTGTCGGCCTGGTTCGTCTGGTTCAGCGTGATCGCGAACCCGTTGTTGTTCTCGCTCTGCTCCGTGGGCTGCGTGAACCCCGGAACGCCGAACAGCGCACCCGGGGGCAGCGTCGCCGGCCTCCCGCCGCGCTGGCGCCCACGCCCGGTCAGGCGCAGCGGCCCGATGACGTCGAACTCCTCGATGATCCCCGCCCGCGCCGGCGACAGGTGCCTCCGCACGCTCATCCTCCTCCTACTGCGGCAGCGTTGACTGGAGGCCGTAAAGCTTCCAGTGGACCGCGCCCCACTTGGCGATGTTCGCGAGGCCGATGATGGTCATGCCCGCGAACACGCAGAACAGCAGCGGGTGGTCGAGGCCCGCCAGAAACTTTCGCATCTACCTCCTCCTGACTATCGCTCGGAAACGACCTGCAGCTTGGGGTTGATGTCCCAGGCCGTGATCCACGCCTGACACGTGGCTGAGCTCACCGCCACCCGTCGACGGTCGGCCCGAAGCCACACCGGACTGCCGCCGACGCGGCCAGCCTCCAGCTGGGCCACGACCTCCTCGACGTCCTCGTCGAAGTCCAGCAGCTGCCCGGCCGCCACCACCCGCGTGCAGATGCTGGCCGGAAGCTGCGGCCCCTCGGGCTGCCGGTGGTTGTCCTGGTTCATGTGCCTGATCTGCTGGTTCATCTTTTTCCCCTTTCCTATCCGAGCACCAGCCGGTAGACGCCCATCGTGCTCGGCCGCTCGTGGTCGAAGTGAAAGAACGACTTGTCGTTCTGGGACGGCATCAGCTCCTCCGTCTCCGGCTGCGGCGGCCCGAAGTCGTCGATGCGGTCAACGTCGTCCGAGTTCCGCAGGTAGAACAGGTCCATGAAGTTCGCCTCCTGCAGCAGCTGCGCGGGGATGCCCCGCGGCCTCTGCGTGGCGAACAGCAGACCCAGCCCGAGCTCGCGGCCCGCCCGGGCACACTGCACCAGCGTGTTGCGTCGCCCCACCGGCGAGCCGTTCGCATGAAAGAAGTCCATGACCTCGTCCACGTACAGCAGCGACGGCTGGTCGGCCCGCGCGATGTCGAAGAACGCCGAGGCCGCCCGAAGCAACCCCTGGATCTGCAGGTGGTCTTCCGCCCCGTTCGGTGCCTGGGCGATCGCCACCCGGGAGCCGAAGCGGAAGGCATCCCGCAGCCCCTCCGCCGGCTCCTTCACCGGCAGCGCCACGGACTCGGGGATGACGGCCGCCCCGTGGGCCCACCGGGCGTAGCGGGCCGCCGCGGTGAGGCCGTTCACCTCCCACATGCCCCGGAACCTGGGCTTGCTGTCCAGGACCAGGGTACGGAGCGTGGGGTACCGCCGGAGCGCCCGGTCCATGTACCGCTCGCCCAGCGTCGACTTGCCCGTGCCGGTGGCCCCCATCAGCACGCCCCGGTCGGTCCACACGTCCGGCGGGTCATGCGGATTCGTCGGGGGCACGTAGCGCCACCGCATCTCTAGCCGGGTGAAGCGCTGCCCTTCCCAGGAGGAGCCCACCCGCCGCTGCAGGTCGTTCCGCGTCACGGGTCACGCAGTTCCTCGTATCCCTCGCCGGTGCGGATGGCCGTGACCAGCCGCTGCGCCATGTCCAGATAGGCGTTCAGCTGCTCTTCGTTCCAGCGGTTGGCCACGCCGCGGGCCTTGGACAGCACCAGCTTGGCCACAGCCTCCCCGCCGGGAAACAGCTCAGATGCCCCCTCTCCGCCCATCTTGGCCAGCTGGTCCATGATGCCGAACAGCCGGGCGTGCATGTCGGAGGGCGGCGGCGCCTCAGGTGGCCTGGGCCGGGAAGACGACGGGTCGCGTAGGCGTTCCCGCAGCCACGTGGCCATTCGCTGCCTCCTTTTCCTGGTGGGCCTGCCGACGCACCGCCGGCTCGTCGACGCCGGACCGCCGGCGTCGCAGGTTCCCGGGGACGAACGACGCCAGACGCCGCCGCAGATACGGGGCGGTGCGCCGGGCATACTCGGCCGTCGTGATGGCCAGCATGACGTAGTCGCCGGCCCCGAGCACGTTCTTTCCCCAGCGGGCGTTCACCCAGGACCGGGCCAGGATTCGGGCCGTCGGGGTGGCCAGCGCCTCGGCCTCCTCCTCGGTCAGCATCAGACGCTCCTCCTCGCCGGAGGGAACGTCGATTCCCGCCACCAACCACCAGACATACAGCATGCCCAGGAAGCCGAAGGCGATCGTGAGGAACTCCTCCCAGTTGGCGACGGTGGGGTTGCCCTTGCGGGCCGCCCCCGCGTGGCCGGCGTCCGCTAGGGCGCCGACCGCGTCCTTCAGCTCAGACGTACCGCCCGCGGCCGCGGAGCCGTCCCCGTCGTCGAACGGGGGCAGGGGGTGGTTGGGTGCCCCCGGCCGGCGGCCCGTCTTGCCGGCCGTCCGGCTGGTCTTGCTCGTCGTCCTCCGGGTCGTCCGGCGGGGGCGGGGCGGCGGGACGTCGGCGGGGCCCCACCCGGTCGCCGGGCCCTCCGCCTCCCGTACCGCCGTCGCCGCCTCCTCCGCCGTCATCTCCCGCATCTCCGCGTCGATTGCCGTCGCCTCCCGGCTCCGGGTCCGGGTCCGGGGGCGGGTCGCCCGCGTCGCCGCCGTCTCCGCCCGGGGCGTCGTCGTCGGCGTCATCGGCGTCAGCGCCTCCTCCAGCGTCTCCGGCGGGCTCGGGCTCGGGTTCACCTTCGCGCTCCTCTTCGGGTGCCATCTCTTCCCCTTTCCACGTTTACCACCGGAGTGCTCCCGGTGGAATCTCCTTGCCGCCCAGGTGCAGCGAGATGAAGCCGGCCGTGCCGGAGCCCCGCGCGCCTGGGATGCCGCCCGCGGTCACCGTGACCACGCTCAGGATCCGAACGTCCGTGTTGACGAGGCGAATCTTGCAGCGGAAGCTGAACAGCGTGTTGGCCGGCACCACGAAGGTGTGCCGGTCCCCCAGCTCCAGCAGCCCGGCCTGGTTGGCCGCGCACGCCACGTAGCCGACCACCTGGTCGACCCGGAACGCGTTCTCGGACTGTGCCGGGACCCGCAGGACGGTGTCGTTGGGCACCGCCAGGGACTCGTCGACGTCGGACCACGAGTCGCCCAGCGCCACCCGGAGGTGGGCATACTGCTGGTTCAGCACGTCCAGCAGCATCGCCCTCAGTTCCTCGTCCAACGTGGTGCCTCCCCTGTGCCGGGGCCGGCCGTCCGCCCGGACGGCCGGCCCACCGCGCCCCAACTCACGCGCATTCGTCCATCCCAATCGTACCCCAACCACGCGCCCAAAAGGTGATACTACAGGTATAACCTTTTGTGGGGAAAAATTGTCGCATTGTATGGCACCCCCATTGGCACATCTCGGGCACCCCGGCATGGTACCATAGGGGTGATGGGGACGATGCCGGGGGGCACGTGCCGGGTGTGCGGGGGAACGATCCGCCTGACCAGGGCGGGGTGGCGCCATCTGCGGGCGCCGGCGTCCCCGCACGAGGCGGCACCCCTGGCTCCGAGCGAGATGGGCCTGGTCAGCAACCCCAGCTTCGTCCCGCCCCAGCCGCCAACCGAGCCACCCTTCTGAGGAGGACACGCGCATGTCAGACGTTCCAGCCACCACGGCCGACCGCCGCCGCTCGATCCTGGACGCCATCCGGGACGGCAACGCCAAGCTGATCCGGGACGTGCCGTTCGAGGAGCTGGCGGCCGTCGCGGCGATGACGCCCGACGAGATGCCCGAGGGCGAGCGGGTCCCCATGGACATCGCCCAGACGGGTGAGGGCTTCGTGGTGGTGCCCAAGGCGTTCAAGAAGTACCTGGTGGGCGTGCCGTTGGTGATCGTCGACGTGGACACCAACGAGTCCAAGGACCGGCCCGGCACGTACTTCACCAGCGTCAAGCTCGTGACCGAATCGCCGATCCACCAGATCCGGCCGGGCTGTCGCACGTTCATCCTCAACGACGGCAGCACGGGCATCCATCAGCAGCTGCGCCGGATGCGGCTGGACGGCATGGCGACGCTCCCGATCCTGTGCCGGCGGGGACTCCGCGTGTCCGAGTACACGGTGACCGAGGACCAGACCGACCCCACGACCGGCGAGCCGGTGATCGATCCGGAGACGCAGAAGGCCAGGAAGGTGCCGGTGCTCGACCCGGTGACCAACCAGACGATCCAGGGCCAGACCTTCTACCTGGACGACTCCCTGTAGGGACATCCCACCCCCCACACCGGACCGTCCGCTCCCCCGGGCGGGCGGTCCACCCCACAACCTATGGTGATACGGAGGATGGATGGCCTATCCCGGCGGCTTTCGGCGCCGGTACGAGTTCTTCATGCGGGCCTGGGCGGACAGCCACGGGATGACGGTCCGGGAGGCCAAGCGGGACCCGGCGGCGCGCGGATACTACAGCGAGTCGCACGGGCGGGGACGCTTCCGGGCCGCGAGGGCCTGGGAGATGGCGGGAGTGATCGAGCACGACCCGGCGACGGGCGAATGGGAGTACAGCGAGGAGTACGGATGATGGAAAAGGATACCGAACCGCAAAAGCTCATGCTGAAACACCAGGAACGGATCGCGGTCCTGGAAGAGTTCATGGAAAGGCGCGTGGGCTTCATCGTGCCGATCCGGAAGGCGGGAGAAACCATACATCCAGCTGGTCGATAAAGTTGTGGACAAACGGCGGAAGGTGGAAATTCTGGTGTCAGGCAGTCAGGCTGCTCAGGCTGCCGGTGCGGGAGCGCACCTCCCCGGTGCTGCCCCACCGCCCGTGGCCGGACGTCCGGACCCCGCCCCCGGGGACGTGGGAGGCGGGCGAGGACGTGACGGCGGGCAGGTACCTGGAAACGTGCCACGGCTGGCTGAACTAGCCTGCGGCTGTGCCCCGGGGTACTGCTGGGTGGCGCACGTCCGAGCTACGCTCCAACGGCTGGGAGCGGCGCCCCTCACCCCCGCCGAACTCCGGAGGATCGGGTGCCCATCGGACCCCGCCACGGCGGAGGCGGCGCAACTTGGCTAACCTGGAGGTGGTGGCCTGGGACGGGGAGGGCTACGACGAGGACGGCCGGCACCGCTACGCGCTGCTGGCCTGCGCCTACGGCGACACGGAGGGCGGCATCCACCACGTGCCCGACCTACGCCGGCGGGAGGGGCTGCGCTGCGTAGAGATGCTCGACCTCATCAGTCGGATGGGCGCGGCCAAGCCCGAGGCCCTGCACGTGATGTATGGGGCCAGCTACGACTGGGACCACTGGGTGCGGGAGCTGGACCTGCCGTCGGCCCGGGCGCTCTCGGCCGGCCACCCCATCGTGGTGGGGGGATTCACCGTCCGCTCCAACGGGGTGTGGTTCGAGGTGGGCAAGGGCCGGCGCACCACCCAGGTGTGGGACATGTGGAAATTCTGGGGGCAGGGCTTTGAGCCGGCGCTCCGGGCCACGCTCCCCGACTTCCACGGCCTGGGGGTGATCAAGAAGTTCAAGGAGCTGCGCGGCCGGTTCTCGTGGGACATGATCGATGAGGTGGCCCACTACAACCGGCTGGAGCTGGAGGGTCTGATCCTGCTGACCCGTCAGCTGTTCGCCGACCTGGGCGAGGCGGAGATTCCGCCCCCGGCGTTCCTCACGGGGGCCGGTGCCCTGGCCGGCGCGCTGCTGCGCAAGTACCACTTCGCCGACCACCGGGGTGACCCGCACTTCGGGCACCCCATGGTGGAGGACGCGGTCCTGCGGGCGTTTTCGGCCGGCCGCATCGACCCGTGGCAGATCGGCCACGTGCCGGAGGTACGAACCAACGGCGTCCGAGAGGTGACGGTCTACCAGCACGACCTGGTGTCGGCCTACCCGAGTGCCATGGTCGAGCTGCCCAGCATGGCGAAGGGCCGATGGCGATGGCACGACGGTCCGCCGGACGGCACCTGGGAGGAGCGGCTCAGCGCGTGGCTGGTGCGGTGGAACTACCTGCCGGGCATGGACCCCCGGACGCCGCACCCCACGCCGCCCACCCGACGCTACTATCCGTTCTTCTACCGGACCAGGCAGGGCAATGTGCTCTACCCGCCGGCGGGGGCGGGCTGGCAGATGTGGCCCGAGGTGGTCACGGCCCGGGCCCTGGGCTGGGAGTTCGACACCGTGGGAGGCTGGGTGTGGGAGCCCGCCGAACCGGACGTCCGGCCCCTGGCGTGGGTGCCCATGCTGTTCGCCAAGCGGGCGGCGCTCAAGGCGGCCGGCCGGGAGGGGGCGCAGCGGGTGCTGAAGTACGGGCTGAACTCGCTGTACGGCAAGATGTGTCAGTCCCGGGGCGCCACCTACGCCCGCCCGCCGGCCAACCAAAACCTGGCCATGGCGGCGTGGGTCACCTCCCACTGCCGAGCCAAGATCATGGAGGCGGCCCACCAGGCGCCCGACCAGGTGCTGTTTCAGATGACCGACTCGGTTGTGGCGACATGCCAGCTGGACGTGCCGGTGGGCAAGGGGCTGGGGGCCTGGGAGGTGGAGGAGCTCAGCCGGGCGGTCGTGGCCCAGGCCGGCGTCGGCTCCACCTGGGACATGGACGGAAGGGAGCGGAAGAAGTACCGGGGGTTCGACCCGGAGATCATCACTGCCGACGCCATCCTGAGCGGGTGGATGGCCAACCATGCGCTGGGATGGGACCATCCCCTGGAGTGCCAGACCCGGCGGCCGGTGACCCTGGCGCAGGCGGTCCTGTCCGAGGCATCGTTCGAGGAGTTCGGCAACTGGGTGGACCAACCCCGGCAGCTGCACCTCTACGGCGGAGACGGCAAGCGGGTGGCACGCTCGTGGGAGTCCCTGCACCCGTGGCTGGAGCCCTGCCCGCTGGACCCGGCCCCCATCATGACGGCGGACGACGGCGTGCCCCTGTCCCTGGACGAGATGGAGGACTACTGCACGGGCCGGGCGCTGGACTTCCTGTCCAACCCCTACGAGCCGCGCTACGCGGAGACCGACCCGTGGTCGCTGCCCGAGGTGGCGGGACGGTGGCGGACGCGAGAGATGCAGGCGGAGGAGGCATGATGAACATGAACACGGCCACAGTGCTGGCCACCTTCGTGTTTACGCTGGTCACCTTCGGGGCCGGCGTCGTGGTGGGCTGCTGGACGGGCGTCAAATCGGCCATGGACGAGGGCCTGGCGGCGGCCGACCGGCTGAAGATGGGCGATCAGTGGATCAGGGAGATGGCCCTACGACGGGGATTGCCGATGCCGCCGGGCTGGAAGCGGCCACAGAAAAGGGAGTGAACGAGAATCTTGTCCCAACCCACGCGCGACGGAGGAAAGGAAAACATGAAGCTGCAGCTGAACATCGCGACGACCAAGCTCGGCGGTGGGCACTTTGCCCTGACCAAGGTGGCGGACTCGGTGGTCCGCGGCCGGCGGGCCGAGGACGAGGTCACGGCGGTGCGCAACCTGCTCTGGAAGCTGGCCGGCCAGGAGCACCAGTCGGCCGACGAGATGCTGACCCTGCTGGAGCTGGCGCTGGCCGGCACCACCCTGGAGCAGCAGCTGGCCCTGGCCGAGGCCAATGGCTCCGACGACTAGCCGGGCCCCGAGCGAGCAGACCGAGGGACGCCAGATCCTGGACCGGCTGGAGGAACTCTCCGGCCAGGTCCGGGCGCTGGCAGAACGGCCGGCGGTGGCGCAGGTCGAGTTCAAGCAGAGCTGGTGGGACCAGGTCGACGGAGAACTGGCCAGCTACCTGACCAACGCCATCGGCATCTGCACGGATTTCCCGATCAACGGCAGCCATCCGCACGGGCTGATCCAAATGCGGGTCGTCACGACGCAGGACGGGCTAGAACTCATGGTCTGGCGGGCCGGCGGTGTGATCTACTGGCAACGCAAGCTGTTCTACGGAAGGAGGCCCAACGGTGGACGCTAACTGGGAGGAGTACCACCACCTGGTGGTACGCAGCTGGGCGGTCACCCCGGGACAGGCCATGGACAACGCTGGGCAGCGGGGCGCGCACCTCGGGCTGGCGCTCATGGCCGAGGCCGGCGAGGTCGGGGAGCTGATCAAGAAGGCGCACCGGCTCCGTGCCGACTGTGAGCAGCTGGACGACCGGCGGCTGCTCGACGAGCTCGGCGACGTGCTCTGGGCGGTCACCTCGATCGCCTGCTGGCGGGGCCACTCGCTGGAGGACGTGCGGACGGCCAACGGGGCCAAGCTCACCGAACGGCATGGGCCGCTGCTGTAGATGGACGACAACAGCTGGGACAACCTGCAGAACTGGGAGGGCGGCCGGCGCTGGGTTCCCCACGTGCATCCGACCAGCACGGCGACCATCGTGTGGCGCGCCTTCGTGCTCTTCCACTTCGCGTTCATCTGGGCCATGCTCTACTACATCGTGGACAAGGTGGTGCACTAGGTGTGGATCGTGCTGGAGGGCATCGACGGCAGCGGCAAAACCACGGTAGCCCGGGCGCTGGAGCAGGGCCGTGGGTGGAACTACGGCCACGCGGGACCCCCCGGAAACGGGGGGTCCTTTCCCGAGCTCATCAAAACCTGGTGGCAGTGCGAAGACCGAGAAAGGCCCGGCGGCCGCTGGGTCTGGGACCGGGGGCACCTGGGTGAGCTGTACTGTGGGCCGGCCCGGCGTGGCACGACCCTGACCCCGGCGGCCCTGGCCATCTTCGAGGCGTTCCTGCTGGACCGCCGGGCCGAGGTGTGGTGGCTGGACCCGCCCGCCGACCGGGTGGAATCGGAGTTCCCGCTGGAACACCGGGTGGCCGAGCGGCTGTACCTGCGGGAGGCGTCCCGGACGTCCCGGGTGCCGGTACGCCGGTTCGCGGGGCCGGCGGAGGCCGCCACGTATGTGAATGAGATGGCCCAGCCGCTGCCGCCGGACGTGGTGGACCCGGGGGGCGCCGGCGCGCGGCGTCCCCGATGGTGGGTGCTGGGAGAGCAGTGCTCCCGGGCGGCGGTGTGCTGCCTGCCCTTCACCACCCCGGCCGGCATGCAGATGCTGTGGCCCGTGACCAACCCGACCAAGGTCCGGGTATCCAACGTGCTCCGGCCCCGGGATGACCTGGGCCGGGCGCGCACGGGCAAGTTCGAGGCGGAATGCCTGGCCGCGCTGGAGACGGCATGGGACGCGCTCCGGGAGCCCAAGATCCTGGCCCTGGGCGGCACGGCGGAGGCGGCGGTGCGGGCGGCCGGGCTGCCCGTGTCCGCGTCGCTGCGCCACCCGCAGTACGTGCGCCGCTTCTACCACGACGACGTGCCGGCGTGGATCGCGGCCTACCGGGAGGTGGTGAATGGCTGAACGCACGGCGGCCCGGGCGGAGCTCAACCGGCTGCGCCACCAGGTGACGGCCAGCGCCGAGTATGCCCGGGTCAAGGACTACCGCTCGGCCTGGCATGGGCTGAGCGCGGCCGTGGAACGCTACCTGGCGGTGGCGGCCACGCCGGAGCAGGACACGCTGGGCCGGATCGCGGACTGCCTGGAGCGGTTCGAACGACGGATGTTTTCGGCATGAGGTGGGAACTGCAGTACGCCTCGCTGCTACAGCAGCTCGTGGCGTTCGGCCACGACGTGGACTCCCGGGAAGGTCCGGTGAAGGAACTCAGCCCGGCCCACGTCTCGGCCTACGTGAACGGCTGGCACAAGATTGCCGGCCGGGGCGGCTCGGGCGAGTTCGCGGAGGCCGAGCAGCTGTGCTACCTGGCCGGCGCCGAGCCGGACGTGCTGGCCAAGCTGGTGCCCCGGTACCGGGAAATGGCCGGATGGATGGATAGGTGGCCGGGGGCCTACGGTCCCCGGCTCGTCTCGTCCCTGCCGCTGGTGGTCGAGGAGCTGGCGACCCGGCCCAACTCGCGCCGGGCGGTGGCACCCATCTGGCGGCCCCTCGACCTGGCCAACGCGGTACGAAAACCCAGGATGCCGGAGCCCTGCACCCTCAACCTGCAGTTTCTGGTCCGCCACGGGCAACTGCATGGGCATGCCACGATGCGCTCGTGCGACGCGTGGTACGGCATCTACTACGACGTGCCCGCCTTCATGTTCCTGACCCGGTGCGTGGGCTGGTGCCTGGGCCTCCGGGCGGGCGCCGTGCACCTGGGCACGCCGTCCCTGCACCTGTACGAACGACACTGGGACCCGGCCACAAACGTGCGGCCCGAGGTCACGGAAACCCGGGACCTGTTCAAATGGGCCTGGGATGACCTGGGCAAGCTTCCCTGGCGCAAGTTCGAGCCGGGAGAGCCGGTTGCCCCCGTGGACCCCGCCGTGGCCACCGCCCGGTGGTTGATGCTGGTACGCTGGGCCCAGGCCCGGCTGGAAGGAAAGGGAGCATGAACGTTCGGAACCCCCTGAAGATCCTCGGGTGGTCGTGTCTGGCCGGCATCGGCTGGACCCTGGGCTGTACCGGCACCGGCATCGCCCTGGCCGTCCTGCAGGAAATGTACGACGACCGACGAATACGGGCGCGGCTCACCTCCAAGCACCGGCACATGTGGGATGAGCTGACCGGCCGCTGGCGGCGGGCAACGGCTCCGTGAGGTCGGCGTCCGTCCTCGGCCTGGCCGGCGGCTTCGCGTTCGGCGTGCGGCGCGGCGGGGGCGACCTGGCCTTCGCCGTGGAGAACGGCTTCGGCCGGCCGCTGTTCGAGATCAACCTGCCGGGCGTGGTGTACTGGCACACGGAGGGGCTGGCCACCGGGGGCCGGCTGTCCTCCGGCCGGCTGGACTTTCAGTTCGGCTGCCCGCCCTGTGCCGGCTGGTCCACGGCCAGTGCCGGGCTAGACCGGCGCAACAACCCGGACCACCCCATCAACGACGGCATCCGCCTGTGGTTCGCCGCGGTGGAGGCCGGCCGGCCGGCCGTCGCCTGCTTCGAGTCGGTGGTGGGCTGCCTCAAGAACGGCCGGGGGCTGTGGGGCCCGCTGGCCCGTGGCCTGGAGGAACTCGGCTACCGCTGGTGTTTTACGGTGTACGACAACCAGGACTGCGGGGTGCCCCAGCGGCGGCCGCGCATGCTGTTCTGGGCGTGGCGCACCGGGGGCGACTTCGTACCGGAGCAGCCGACCCGTCCCGGCCGGCAGACCACCCGGGAGGCCATCGCGCACGTCACGGAGGACAACTTCTGGTATCCCGACGACCCCTGGTGGGCCTGGGAGCCCCTGGACATGGACCGGATGCCCGTGCACCGGCTGCTGCCCTACGTCGAGGCGGGCAGCAACGTGCGGCGGGTGTCCACGGAGCTGTGGCTGGAACACTACCACGAGGTGGGGGTGCGGGATGGCTGGCCGTCGTTCACCTACCGCCGGCTGCACCCGGAACGGCCGGCGCCCGTCATGATGGCCAATGCCCTGGCCACCACGGTGCACTACGACTACCCGGGCCTGCCGTGCACGGGCGAGGACGGGCATCCGGTGCCCAACGAGGACTGCCGGCTGATCAATGGACGAGAGCTGGCCACCCTGATGGGCTATCCGAACGACTTCATCCTGCAGTATGCCGAGGGTGCGGCGGCCACCCGACGACAGCGGCAGGACCTAAGCGCCTGGCTCACGCAGGCGGTCTCACCGGCGGTCGGCATGTGGACCGCCCGATGCGCCAGTGTTCATCTGGAAACCCCGCACCGGGATTCGGCCCACTGGGCACCCCGGGTCTGGGACCTTCGTACCCCGGGAAATGACCCCGCCCCCCTGGACAACTGGGCCCCCTCCCTGGTAGAATAAGAACCTGGTCGAGGCCCCCCACCCCGGGGGGCCAAACTTCGGGAGAAACGACATGACGGACGAGAAGACGGAGAAGGCGACGCCGCTGCGGTACGAGTCCCAGGCGCTGGCCAAGCCCATCAAGGCGTCCCCGCCGGCGGGGCGGGCGACCGGGGGCGGCGGCGGTCGGCCGGCGGTGGACATCGAGGCCGCGGCCAAGGTGCTGCTGGAAGACCGGGGCGAGTGGTACCAGGTCTGCGACGGTGTGGCGAACCCCGGCCGGTTCTACGACGGCTTCCGGGCCCAGGGCGCGGAGGTCCGGGTGGCAGCCACCGGCAAGACCACCACGGTGCAGGACGCGGACGGCAACGACAAGGACGTCAAGACCTACAACGTGTGGGCGATGATCCCGCCCGGGCCGGTCGTGCCACACAAGAAGGGCAAGGGCAAGGCGGGGGCGTCCGCGCCGGCGTCGGCGACCCCGCCCGCGGCCGAGAAGCAGAACCGGCCGCCGACCCAGTCGGGTGGGCCGAGCAACGTCCGGCAGCTGCCGACGGGGTCCCGCCGGTAGCGTGGACCGGGCCGAGCAGCTGCTGGCCCAGTACCGCGAGCTCATCGCGGAGATGAGCCGGCATGCGGACACCCTCACGGGTGATGCGCGGCGAGAGTTCGCCGACCGCGTGAGCCGGGAGCCGCACCCGGCACAGCTGATCGCGTAGGCGGGCCGGGGGTGCCCCTTCGGGGGCACCTTCCGGTTTCTAGTGGGAGGTTTTTCCGGGGGATGTGTGAAGGCTGCGTCGAGCTCGTCGACGCCATGATGGACGGCGTGCGAGGGCGGCAGAAGCGGCTGGCCCTGTTTCGTCGCCGATTTCCGAAGACCGCGGAGCTGGTGCTAGATTCCGCGCCCAGGCCGGCGTTCTACCCCGTGCGGCTGAAGCGCCGGTCCTACCTGGAGAGGGAGGTACGTTCATGAGCCAGCCCACGCGCGCGGAACTGCAGCAGTTCTTTGACCAGTACGGCCGGTACCTGGAGGCGCCGGCCAGTGTTGAGGTGGAGCTACGGGAGCTGCTGACCGAGACGCATGACCTGATCAAGGGTAACTCGGCGGCCCGCCGGGGGCCGGGTCGGCCGGCCCAGCTGCGGCCGCTGCGCGAGGTGCTCGGTGAGGACGAGGTGCTGCCAGGGTAATGCGCCACGGCTGGTACGCCGAACAGCGGCCCACCAGATTTGTGGGCAACCGGGTGCAGACGTGGGTCTGGGACCCCGCCCGCGGCGTCTTCGTGCTGGTGTCCTGGTTCTGCCCACAGACGCGCAAGCGGGCGTTCGCGTTGGAATCTCTGGCGCAGGAACGGCTCCAGCAGATCCTGGAGTCCGTCGAACGAACGGTGGTCGTTCCCTCCCGGGTGTACTTCTGTGAGGAGTGCGGTGGCTGGGAGCTGACGGGTATGCGGACGGAGACGGAAAGATAAATGGAGTGCAATTCGGTGCCCGATACCCAGGGTCTGGTCGTGCTGGCGTTTCTGGCCGGCATCGTGCTCGGGCTGTGCTTCCGGGCCATCGCGCGGCGGAGGAGGAACTAACCCGTGAACAAGTGTGGGGTGTGCGGAAAGGAAATCCGGCAGGGAGTCACCTGTGCCGACTGTCGATCGAAGGGTCGACAGCAAACACATTCGCCGCGAGGTAAGTCCGTAAAGGACGGAAAGGGGGGCACGGACCCCGTCAAAAGGGGCAAGAAGAGGTAGACGGGAAGCCCCCGGACCTTGCGGTCCGGGGGCTTTTTTCATGCCTTCCTTCGAATGGTCATCGCGGTGTTGGGCGGATCTTCGCTTGGTGGAGCATAGATGTACCCTCGCGGCGGAGATACGCCGTGGTCCACCCAACGATGCCCCTCGGAGATGGTACGATAGACCGCCCCATCGCGCCACTCCGTGATCCGGAAAACCTCACGCCACACCTCGTAGACGCTCATTCCTGCCCTTCGGCCGATTTGAACGAAATCCCGTTTTTCCGCTCCCCGGTGATGTCAACGCACCCATCGCACAGGCAGTGATCTGGATGATCTTTCGGCTCGATGGGCTGGTGTTCCAGGTCCTCCAGGCCGAACCCCCGCTCCTCGTGGCTCAGGTGCACGCGGATACGGTCGGGCTCGCCCAGGTGGCGATAGGTTGCCTCCGAGATGGTCACGTAATCGTTCAGAAACAGGGCGGTCGCACGATACGTCACCCCAAAGTCGGTCTCGTGCTCCTTCACGAGCATGGCGGTGGCCGTTCTGCCGCCGATCATATCGTGCCGAACAGGAAGTTGGCCACGCGACGGTATTCCGGCGCGAC
>Ga0075425_100002871_pt1 | contig 17355 bp, 29 predicted proteins | sample SoiMethybrSBSTD4_FD_75300 | JGI IMG/M metagenome (GOLD analysis project Ga0075425, IMG submission 75300) | Bulk soil microbial communities from a Populus tree surrounding site in Tennessee, USA - Soil MetaG P. TD hybrid SBSTD4 | ecosystem: Environmental > Terrestrial > Soil > Tree plantation... | reverse complement strand
TTACATGGCGTTCATTCAAGGCTATGAAGTCTGCTATATGCACGAGTCGGGTTACGGCTTTCTGCGCGGCGAAGACGTGAAACTGATGGAGGCTCCATGACTGACACCCGCAAAGAGCCGGACGTGCAAAGCGAGCGAGAGGCGTTCGAGGCTGCGATGCGCAAGCACCGACCGAACATCGATCTGCGGCGACACCCGGGCGACTACTACATCCACGACCGCACACTGGAGATGTGGCGCGGCTGGCAAGCATGCGTCGAGTACCGCACCCCCAGCCCAGCGCCTGAGGGGGCGGCAGAGCCGGTGAGGTATGTGCCCTGGACCGATCCGCACGAAGCGGTTCCATGCGAAAACACTCGCGTATTCGCTGAAACGAGAGAAGGCGCCTTGATCTTCTGCACCTACCGCGACGAGGAATGGCAATCATCCAATGGCGTCCACTGCTACGCTATTAAGCGATGGATGTCTGAAGAAGACTTGCGCGCCATGCTCACTGCCTCTCCCCAACCTCCCGCCGCTTCGGCAGTGCAGATACCTGATGTACCGAATGCGCCTATTTGGTACCTGAACAGTGAAGCCGCAGCTTGGGAAAGTGGATGGGTGATCGGCTATGCCGCCGCTCTCGCTGCTGTACCCCAAGAAGCCGAGCCGATTCCAAATCTTACGACTGACGAACGCGGCACGAGAACGGTAGGGCCGGATGACGGACTCAAACAGTCGATGCCGAACCCTACCGCGATGGACTTGGTTGACCCCATGTTCAATGCTATTTGGAACGCCACCAAGACATGGGACGTGAACGCGCCAGAATATTACGTCGGCTACTGCGGGCTTAACGGATCACACGTCATGCTCATTTTGAATGCGGTTCGCGCCGCTCTCGCTTCTCAGAAGGGGCAGCAGAAATGAGCAACCTCACCGATGAGCAGATCGCCGCAGCCGTTCAATATCTCAAAGACGTGGGACAGAATGGAACTGCGACCGAACGGTCAGTTGCCGTTACTGCACTTCATTTGTTGACCGCCACTCCCCGAGTACAGCGAGACGCCGAGCCGGTTGCGCAGCAAGGAAAGACAGTTGCGCAGTGGCTTGATGACCCGAATGTGCCTGCAGACGCCTTGTTCGTACCCGCAGACAAGAGTGTCGAGCCGGTGGCGTGGAAGATCAAGACTCCTTCAGGTTCCGTCATCTACGAAGACGTTGACCCGCGAGAGAACTACTCCGAGGAGTGGCTTGACTCATGCGAGTCGGTCATTCCGCTCTACGCCGCACCTCTCGCACAGCGAGACGCAGAAAGGAATGCGCTGGTCACACAGTTGGTTGCAGCACTCGAAGAAGCCCGTAACGGATTGACTTGGTACATCGACATGGCGCCTAAGTTCACTGACGGATCAGACGATGAGGCGTTGACGCGCATCGATGCTGCCCTGTCGGCCGCGAAGGAGGAGCAGCCTTACACTCCGAGCATGGTTCAGCAAGATCTACCGACACACGCCTCCTGGAAACAGGAAGGCAACGTGGTGACCGTGACAGGTAGCGTAGAGCTTCAACCCACGCTAGACGCCCAGGTCAAGGCTGCGTTCGTCAAGTACTTCGGCTCAGACCATGGCTGGCTTGACCAAGTCGGCAGCTGGTTCACAGAAGGTTACAAAGCGGGCCTGACAGACGCCAATAATCCCCCGCCCAAGCGCTAACCCGCTCACCTTTTCAACTCAACCAAGGAGCTACCCAATGAAGAAACCCACTACCACGATCGCGCGCCCCTACGAGACCGACTACGCAGGCGCCTGGCGCGGACACTGCAACACGCGTGAGAGCGCTATCATGGCCGCGATGCGTCACCTGGTCACCGACGGCTACACGCGCGCCACGGTCACAAACCGTCAGACCGGCGCCGTGGTCGCTCGGCTCAGCTTGAGCGACGACCGGCGGACCGCCAAGGTGGAGACCGTCACCCAGCTGCGCAAGCAGCCCCCGCGCTCCCACGTTCCGAAGACCCAGAAGAAGGTCAAGCCCAAGAAGAAGCCCCACCTGAAACTCGTCGCAGGAGGGCGTTGATCATGCAAGGTTCTGAGCTCACCTATCGCTTGGTCGCCGTCCAAGCGGTCGAGGCGCGCATCCAGGCGCTTCAGACCGGGATCAGCGAGGCCAAGGCGGGCCACATGAGTAGCCTGCTCTCCCCGCTGGAGGACAACCTGCGCATCCTGCGCGAAACGCGCCTCTGGCTCATCAACCTGAAAGTGGAGTGAGCATATGACGTACACCCCGTTCAAACACCTACCAGAAGGCGCACCAACAGCCGTCCCCTGCCGCACGGGTTGCGGGCGCCTCACCAATATGACCGGCACAAAGCTCTGCGATCCGTGCTGGGAACTGAGGCGTTTGCTGAGCGTCACGCCCCCAGAGGCCGTCGCCTATCTGCTGAAGGAGAGCAAGCTCAGCCCGAAGTTCTTGTCGGGGCTAGAGCGCTTGCGGCAAGATGACTTCTAGCTCCGCTTTACTTTCCGCGAACGGCTCCGTATAATCGTGCTTGTTCACAACCAACCCGGAGCTACCATGTCGTCAGGCACGTCTTCTAAACCTTTCATCCCCTCCCCCCAACAGGCCGCGTTCTTCGATTGGATTGACAACGGCACGGGCTCAGTCGTGCTCGAGGCAGTCGCCGGCGCGGGCAAGACCACCACCTTGATTCAGGGGTTGGAGCGCATGCGGGGGCAGGTCTTCTTCGGCGCGTACAACAAGCAGATCGCGGACGAGATCAAGCTCAAGGCATTCGGCGTCCACCCCAAGCTCACAGTGAGCACAATGCACGCCGCGGGGTTCAAGCACCTGAGCCGCGCACTGGGCAAGTTGGAGGTGAACGGCGACAAGTGCCGTAACCTGTTCCGCTTCTACTTCGAGTCCGCTCGCCACCTGCAGTCCCCCGTGCTGAAGCTCGTCAGCCTGGCTAAGCAGGCCGGTGTGGACGCGTTGTTCTCGCAGTCGGAGGACGTGTGGCTGAAGCTGATCAGCCACTTCGACGTGGAAGTGATTGACGAGAAGCGCGGGCGTGACAACACGGATCAAATCATCAGCTGCGCCCGCAAGGTGCTCGCGGAGAGCCACGTGCAGGACGTGACGCAGGTGGACTTTGATGACATGATCTACGCTGCGCTGCGCCGCAACGTGCCGGTGTGGGAGCATGACTGGGTGCTCATTGACGAGGCGCAGGACACCAACGCCACCCGACGTGCCCTGGCGCTGCGCCTGCTCAAGCGCGGGGGTCGGCTGGTCGCGGTGGGGGATCGGCATCAGGCCATCTACGGGTTCACGGGGGCCGACGCCACCGCGCTGGACGACATCAAGGAGGCGGTGAGCGCCGCCGAGCTGCCCCTCACGGTCACGTACCGTTGCCCGCAGGCGGTCGTGAAGCACGCCCAGCAGTGGGTGAGCCACATCACCGCAGCGGAGAGCGCTCCCGCGGGTCAGGTGGACCGCATGGACGTGAAGGACCTAGTGAAGACAGCTCAGCCCGGCTCGGCCATCCTGTGCCGGTTCAACCGCCCGCTCATCGCGCTCGTGTATGACTTCATCCGCGCCGGTAAGGCCGCCAAGGTGGAGGGGCGCGACATTGGCAACGGGCTGAAGTCCCTGGCGCGCAACTGGTCGAGCAAGACGTATGACGAGCTGGAGAGCTGGCTCGAGGTGTACGAGCAGCGGGAAGCCGCAAAGCACCGCGCACAGGAGAACGAGGCGAAGGCTGCCGCGGTGGAGGACAAGGTGGCTTGCCTGCGTACCGTCATTGAGCGCACCAAGGAGCTGCAACCCGGCGCGGCGGACCCCGTGGGCGCCGTGTGCACGGAGGTGGACGCAATCTTCGCAGACACTGAGGGGAACGCAAAGGGGCTCGTGCTCCTGAGCTCCATTCACAAGTCCAAGGGGCGTGAGTGGCCACGGGTCTTCTGGCTGCAGACGGGGCCGTCTACGTGGGCGCGCAAGCAGTGGGAGCAGGACCAAGAGGTCAACCTCATGTACGTCGCGACGACCCGCGCCCAGACGCACCTCACGTTGGTGGGGATGTGAGATGAGCGGCGAACTCAACCCGGATATTCTGCGCAAGATCCGTAAGTGCCTTGCGCTGGCGGAGTCCTCCGTCCCCGGAGAGGCGGAAGCCGCGATGCGCCAGGCGCAGAAGCTCATGCAGCTGCACGTCGTGGACTCTGACAGCTTGGACCGCTCCGCCATTCAGCGAGCGCACTGCCACGGTGTCACGGGCCAGAAGCCCCCTCAGTGGGAGAACCGGCTCGTGTGGCTGTGCTGTCGGGCGTTCGGCGGGCAACCCCTGTGGGCTAACGGTCCGAAGGGAGGCAAAACCAAGTACGACAACGGGGTGTGGATCTTCCTAGCCGAGGGCCAACGCGCCGAGCTGATCAAGTACGCCTATGCGGTGCTGAGCCGGCAGGTGCTGAAGGCGCGGGCCACGCGCTCGGCGGAGTGGCACGTCGGGATGAGCCGACCCGCAAAGGCCGCTTACCTGGACGACTACTGTGACGCCTACGTGGAGCGCCTCAGCGAGAAAGTCGCGCCCTATGCGTTGACTGAGCGGGAGCAGAAGGCTCTAGAAGGCGCTAAGCAAGCCATAGTGGACTCCTCCCGCCCAAAGGCTGAGACGCGCTCAGGAGCGGGCTCTCTGCTTGCCCGAGCGGCAGGTTATGAGGACGGGGCAGACGCCACCTTTCACGCCGCGGCCAAGGGTCCGGCGGAGCAGGTCAAGTTGGGGCATCAACAGGAGTCCGAATGAACATCTACCTGGTGCAAATGACCGCCACGCGCCGCACCCGGCGCAAGGCGTATCACATCGAAGAGGTGCTAGGCGTGTTCGCCAACACGGAGGACGCCGCCGACTACGTGCGCCACGTGCGGGTCAACCTCAAGCTGCCTTGCATGATGCGGGAGCGGACGCTTCACTACGGGCAACAATTGCCCGGGCTTACGGGAGTGTTGGAATGAGCCCACGGGAATCTGAGGCGCTCGAATACATCGTGGGGCATCCGCTGATGACGCCTGCGGACGTGGCGGACATACTCGACCTGGCGGGGCGGGAGATTTGGGCCAGCATGCGCAACCAGAACGGCGACCCCACGTATGACTGGGACGAGCTGATTCTGGCGCACCAACAAGGCTAGCTTCCGCCCCGCGGCCCGGGGCATACTAGCCGGCGCCCCGCAACAACACAACCAACTTCCGCATGGCTGACAACCCGCAACAACAAGCCGAAGTACCTGCCACCTTTACGCAAGAAGACTGCGTGGTGAACGGGCACAAATACAAGCAGCACTATTTCCAATGGGTGCACGTGGAGGGCGAGTGGACCAACCGTCTTCAGTGCTCCACCTGCACCTTTGAGAAAACCAGCAACACCCCGCCCCACGGGGAGCACGACTGGCCGCTGGGCCGTAAGGTCTATGCGCCGGACCACATTCGTAATAAGAAGGAGCCTTCATGACCCACCGCCTGATCACCCTCATTCTCGCCTGCATCCTGTTCACGGTCGTGTACGCCGCGAGCGCGCAGCCCCAGCCACCCGCCGCGGTCCCCGCCAAGGCCATCTGCCTGCCGCAGGAAGCCGGGGGCATCGGTACGCAGTTCACCACGGTCGACCACCCCGACCAGCAGGTGATCATCTACACGTACCTGTGCAACGGTCAACCCATGTGGGTGTACGGGCTGTACTCGTGGAACCCGTTGCGCACGCGCCCTGTGAAATCGGGCACGCTGGCCGCGGAGCTGAAGAAACTTTACGTGCAGATGGGCTACATGAACCAGAACAGCGCCCCGTACGATGAGATGGCTCGGCGCCAGCTGGAGGCGTACCAACTCACTCCCACGGAGCTGAAGAAGCAGCAGACCCGGGCTAACCGCTCAATGGTGTGAGCGTGGGCTGGGTACGTACCGCGCTAGGCGCGTCCCTGACCCTGCTGGGCATTCTGAGCGCGTTCAGCGCCGCACTCGAGTACACCGTGTTCCACAGCATCACGCGGACCGAGGCCCTGTACGTGTGGGGGTTGTCACTCTTCCTGATGGTTTGCGCCGCTTTCCTGGTGCTGGAAGGGGACCGTAAATGAGTGCGCTGGAGCTGAACGTCACCTATGCGTTCATGGTCGTCGTGGTGCTGGGCTGCGGCGCGGCGTACGGCTACAGCCAGTACCGGGCGCACTCGTGGCTGGAGCAGCTGCTGAAGCGAGAAGCCAAGGGCTGCCGCCAGTTCAACGAGCCCGGCACGGGCGCGTGGATGAGCCTACTCTGGCCTGAGTGGTACGCCATGAGCGACAGCGGCGCACGGTACCCCGGGGGGCCGTGGCCGAGCCTGGAGTCGGCGCAGGACGCTACGGTACGCAACGCGGAGTTCCTACGTGAGTACGCGCTGGAGTCGGAGGACATCGCCGTGCCGCTGTGGCGCCCCAAGACGGGCGACTGGGGCAACGACTGGACCGCGTGCAACCTGGTGAACAACTTCGAGTTGCTCGAGTTCTGGGTGCGCAACGACGCGGAGATGCTCTCCTACCGCTAGGCCCTAGCCTTCCGGGCGGGGTGCGCGGTAAAGTAACCCGGCGCCCTCACCTAAGCAACCCCTGAAAGCCCCGCCTACCCTCGGGGCTTTCTTGTTAACCGGAGCACGTTCTAATATGAAACCTCCCGTCGTCAAGTCGCTGAAGACCCACAAACAAGTCGAACGTGCGGAGGACCGCATCGCGCGCTCGCTACCCCAGCCCCAACGCAAGCAGCTGCAGGACGTTCAGCAGCGTGAGCGCCAGTTGACGACGGGGCGCAAGCGGTGAGCGGAGACGCATCACACCGGGGGCGCTACCTGTTCCTGCTCCGTAAGCTGGCGGAGTACCCGGAGCCGGTGTGCTTCACGATGCTCCGCTATGAGTGGGAGGACCTACTCGAGCTGCTCACCCCGGACCTACCCCTGCTCGCCCCGCACGAGGACATGCTCACTCTGTACGGCTTTGTGCGGGAGGCCGCCAACGCCCCCGCAGGCGTCGCCGCGCTGCAGGTCCCCCCGCAGTACTGGAGCACGTTGCTTTACCTGATAGACCCCGTCAACCACCAGAGGACTCTCAATTGAACCCGATTCAACTCACCCCCACGGAACTGGCCACTGCGGCGCAGCAGGCGATGATGAACGGCGCCCCTACGGGGCCGCAGCAGATTCAGATCCCCGGGGACACGCCCTGCGTGTGGAACCTGAATATCATGGAGGCTGCAGGGATTCTAGACGTGTTGGAGCAGGCCCCGCTACCGCAGCGCAAGTGGGGTGCGCTCTTGATGCGGTTGCAGAGCATGACCCAGCAGGCGGCGCAGGATAGCCAACGCCCGAAGACCGCTCCGCAGGAGGCTCTCCTAGCGCAAGAGGCTCAGACCTTAGCGTTGGAACGCGAGATGAGTGGGGTTACGGGCGTGATGCGGGGCGAGATGCGGGGCGGTGCCCTCGTAGATGAGCCGAAGAAAGTCCGCGCGTTCGACGCCGTCACGTTCGGCGACGCTAAGGCTGCGTTGTTCGCGGCAGAGCAGCTACGGCGCACCGGCGACGGTACGTTGAACGTGGTTCCGCCCACGGAGGACCCTAACCAAGACTACTCCGCCCCGTTGACGCTCATTGGCTTGGCGCTGCACCACCTGGAAGAGTCCTTGCCCAACGGCCAGTTGGAGCGTACACAGCACGCACTGAGCGCGTTGAACTGGGGTGCAACGCAGCTGAGCCGCTGGCTGGCTGAGCGCACCCCGCCTACCCCCGTTTGAGAGGTGCGTATGGAGCGCACCGCCGCGGCGCTGAAGGCTGCACTCTCCGCGCACCCTCCAGCAACGTTTTACCGGGTGTTGGCCCTACCCCCTGGCCTGGTCACCGCGGAGGCTCTCGCGGCAGCTCGGCGTGAGCTCGTGCGCCGTTGTCACCCCGACCTTCACCCTGACGCGCGGTGGGCGCACGACCTGACGGCGCTAGTGAACAAAGCCCACGCCGTGCTCAGCGACCCCGCCGAGCGCAAGACCTATGACGCTCAGCTGCGCACCCACTACGCACCGTGCCCGGAGTGCAAAGGCGAGGGCGCCCGGTTGCGCGCTAAGGGCTTCAACAAGGTGATCACCGTGCACTGCTCCCGGTGCGACGGGGAAGGCTGGCTGCCGAAGACATCCCGATAACAGAGAGGACCCCTAGACATGACGATTTTCGAGCCCATGCTCGCCGCCACGCTAGACGCGGAGGGACAGCTTACCCGCTGGCCCTACCTCGCCAGCCCTAAGCTGGACGGAGTACGCTGCGTGGTGAAGGACAGTTGCGCGTACAGCCGCAACCTGAAGCCCATCCGTAACGGGCACATACAGGACCTACTGAGCGTGCGCCGGCTGAACAACCTGGACGGCGAGCTGGTGGTCGGGGCGCCGCACGGCGGAGACGTGTTCAATCGGACTCAGAGCGGCGTGATGCGGCTGGAGGGCACCCCGCGCTTCACGTTCTACGTATTCGACGACTTCACCAGCCCCGTGCGGGACTTCAACTACCGGTTGGGCTGCGCGGAAGACCGCATCGACGACTTCAATGAGGTCTATGTCTCACACGTGGAGCACACGCTCGTGCACAACCTGGCGGACCTCCAGCAGTACGAACGCATCGTGCTCGAACAGGGCTACGAGGGCGTGATGCTACGCGCGCCCGCCGCGCCCTACAAGTTCGGTCGCGCCACCGCCAAGGAGGGCTTCATGTGGAAGCTCAAGCGATTCACGGACGGCGAGGCGGTGGTGCTGCGCATTGAAGAAGGCTCCCACAACGAGAACACTGCGGAGCGCGATGAGCTGGGCCGCACCAAGCGCAGCACCGCCAAGGCGGGGCAGGTGAAGAGTGGGCTGCTGGGCACCCTCATCAGCCAAGACGTGCGCACCGGCGCCGAGATGCGTATCAGCCCCGGGCGCCTGACCCGTGAACAAAGGGAATACTACATGAAACACCCCAAGGAACTCGTTGGCAAGCTGATCAACTACCGCTCATTCGAGTACGGCGTGAAGGACGCCCCGCGGTTCGCGAACTTCCAGTCCTTCCGCGACCCGGCGACGTTGAGCCGCGCCCCCGCTACCGTATAATGAGCGGGTCGCGTCCACGGCTCACCGCGGAGGACTGCTGAGGCGGGGCCTGAACACCCCCGTAGTGCCGGGTGCATGGGTAGCTCCTTGATCCGCTCGGTCCCTCAGTAGTCGGAACCTCCGCTTGTGTGTCGCTGGACGCGACCCTGTCTCTAGACAGGAGATACCACTTGGCTAAGCCAGCAAGGTCTCGCGCTGCCCCCGAGCCGGAGCAGCTAGAGACCGACATGCTAGTCGACCTGCACCGTAGCGGGCTGGACGAGGCGGACGCGCTCTCCATGCAGCTGGAGTATTGCGACGTAGCCCCCGAAGGGCTCAAGCCCGCGGGTTTCAGGGGTTATGTGATACCGTACTTTGACCGCAGCGGGCAGCCCACGAACTTCTACCGCTTCCGCTACCTGGACGACACGCGTACGGGCTTCGAGCGCGTGAGCGGCGTGAAGACCCGCCGCTACACCCAGCCACCGAACACGACCCCGCAGGTCTACTGGGCACCCTTCACGGACTGGAACGACTACCTGAGTGACATCACCAACGCGGTCGCTATCACCGAGGGGGAGAAGAAGGCCGCGCGCTGCACCAAGGAGGGGTTGCCCTGCATTGGCCTAGGCGGCGTGTGGAGCTTTCAAAACGCCCACAACAACGAGCCCGTCCTGCCCGACCTGGAGGACATCGAGTGGCAAGGGCGCCTGGTGTACATCGTGTATGACTCGGACGCCGCGGACAAGATTCAGATTCAACAGGCGGAGTTCCGCCTCGCACGTCGGCTGGTAGCGTTCGGCGCCGTCGTAAAGATAGTGCGCCTACCGCCGAGTGGGGAGGACAAGCGCGGGCTGGATGACTTCCTGGAGCACGAAGGCATTGAGAAGCTTTGGCAGTTGCTCGAGCGTACGGAGATGTTTGACGAGGCGAAGGCGCTCCACCAGCTCAACACCGAGGTCGCCTACGTGAAGGACCCCGGCATTGTGTATGTGCTCGAGACCGACCAGCAGATCAGCGCCGACGGGTTCAAGAACCACCGCTTTGCGGACCGCATGTACACCCGCACCACGTACAACAAGAAAGGCGAGCCCACGCTAGACGACCGTCCCGCCGCGCAGGACTGGCTCAAGTGGCCGGGGCGTAACGCAGTCGAGAAGCTGGAGTTCGAGCCGGGCCTGCCGCGTATTACCCCCACCGGGGCGCTGAACCTCTGGCGTGGGTGGCGCTACTCCCCCAAGGCGGGGGACGTCACTCCCTGGCTGCGGTTGCTGGACCACATATTCGCGGGCGAGCCCTTTGCGCGCAAGTGGGCGGAGCAGTGGTGCGCGTACCCGTTCCAGTACCCCGGCGCTAAGCAGCGCACCGCGCTGGTGGTGTGGGGGTTGCTCAAAGGGACGGGTAAGAGCCTAATCGGCTACACGCTAGGGGACCTGTACGACACCGCGTTCGCCGAGGTGGGGGACGACCAGATCGAGCGGCAGGACTTCAACAGCTGGGCGGACAAGAAGCAGTTCGTACTCGGCGACGACATCACCGGCAGTAACAACCGCCGCGTGGCGAACGCGCTGAAGACCATGGTGACGCGGGAGCGCATCCTGATCAACATTAAGCACATCCCGCAGTACTACACGCGGGACTGCATCAACTACTACTTCACCTCGAACAGCCCCGATGCCTTCCTGCTCGACGAGGATGACCGCCGCTACTTCATTCACGAAGTGACCGCTGAACCGTTGTCGGACGACTTCTACCTGAAGTACTACGACCCGTGGCGTAAGAGCGAGAAGGGTCGGCGTGCGTTGATGCATCACCTGCTCAACGAGGTGGACTGCACCGACTTTGTACACACCGCTAAGGCGCCCATGACGCAGGCGAAGCGGGAGATGATCGGGCTGACGCGCACAGACCTTGAAAGCTGGATCGCGATGTATCGGGAAGAACCCGACGCTTTGTGCGCTAAGTTCAATAACTCGGACTTTTTGAGCATGAGCGAGTTAATGCTCCTGTATGACCCCCAGGGACAGCACCGCGTCACTGCGATGACGTTCGCGCGCAAGCTGAAGGAGCTGGGCGTGCCCCGCGTGGACCCCGTGGACCGTGAGCCGGGCGCGCAGCTGCGGTTGGGGCCGCAAGGGGAGCTGGTGCGCCTATACGCGTTCAAGAACAAGGAGAAGTGGGCGCGGGCTACCGCGGGTTCAATCAGGGAACACTATGAAAAGACGCGTAAATTCAAGCCCACGAAGCTAGCCCGCTAGCTTCCGGCTGCGCTCTTAGATTAAACTCTAGGCTCCCGTTCACTAACCCAATAGGAGCTACCCTACATGACCCCGAACCCGAACAACTACCCCGTGCCCGAACACGACGGCCCGCTCGCGGACGCTTGGTGGAAGACGCGCGAAAAGCGCCTGGCCCTTCAGAAGAAGGTCACCGAGCTGGAGACGCAAGAGAAGTTCTACTACAACACGATCATCGACCGCCTACCGCTCAGCAAGGCCGACGGCGTCACGGGCCGGCTGGTGCAGGTGACCATCGAGAAGAAGCAACGCGTCGAGGTGCAGGACTGGGACAAGTTCTACGCCTACATCAAGCGCAACAACGCCTTCGACCTGCTCAACCGGGCGGTGAACGCCAAGGCGGCAAAGGACCGCTTCGAGCACAGCCGCACGCACGCCGTGCCGGGGCTCGAGCTGGTGGACTACAAAGCCCTCAGCTACAGCCGGAGGGGTGCGTAACATGTTCTGGGTGCGTTACCTCTGGTGGCACGCGGCGCGCGCCTACTACCGCCGCGCGATGCACGACCTGCGCTTGCGCGGAGCTGTGACGGGCGGAGCGTTTCAGCACGTCTTCTGGCGCCACCACTACGCTGAGCGGCGGTGCCGTGAGCTCAACGCGCGCTTTCCGCCCCAGTAGCAGCGTTATAGTTGCTACTTCAAGCGCGGCATATGGGGGCCGCTCCGCCTAAGTACCCCGGTCTTGTAACCTGCGTGTCCTCGTGACATGTACCCTTGTCTACCCTAAAGGAGCCCACCATGGCCACCGCCAAGAAGTCCCCGCCCGCCAGCACCACCCGCGCCGTTGCGCTGTGGGATGAAGAGCTGGCCGCCGCTGCCAAAAAGCAGGCAGCCGTCGAGAAGCCCATCGGGCTGTTCAAGCGCCTCAACATCAGCGGTGGGGTGTTGATGATCGACGACAAGAAAGTGCCCGGCAACGAGATCGAAGTGATCGTGCTGTGCGCCACGCACGAAAACCAGTGGTACAACAAGCCCTACAACCCCGCAGTGCCCGCCGTACCGGCGTGCTACGCGTTCGGGGACCCCACGCTCGAGGAGCCTGAAGGCCAGATGGCTCCGGACGACAGCGTCGAGGACAAGCAGGGCGACGACAACGGCCTGTGCGCCAACTGCTGGGCGAACAAGATGGGCTCCGCCGAGACGGGGAAGGGTAAAGCCTGCCAGAACGTGCGCCGGATGATTGTCACCACGCCGGACGCGCTGGAGAGCGCTGAGGCGCTCAAGAACGCCGAGACTCGCATGTTCAAAGTGCCGGTGATGAGCGTGCGCAACTGGGTGAAGTACGTGCACGAGCTGGAGGAGTCGATCCACCGCCCGTCCTACGGCGCGGTCACCAAGATCAGTGTCGTCCCCGACCAGAAGTCCCAGTGGCAGGTGCTGTTCGAGTTCGTCGAGCTGGTGAACTTCGACGCAGAGCTGTACGGGGCGATGAAGAAGCGCGTCTCCGACGAGACCAAGAACCTCCTCAGCCCGTACCCCAAGCTGGAGGAGCAGGAGGAGCAGGCGCCCCGCCGCGGCACGAGCAAGGTCGCCATGCCGCAGAACGGCAAAGCTGCCCCCGCGGGGGTGGGTAAGCGCCCCGTGGTCCCGCCGCCCAAGGCGCAGCAGAACGGCGCCGCGGCTAAGCGCGCGGGCGGGAAGTACTGAAGTGTTTAAGGAGGGCGGCACCTAGTCGGGTGGCGTCGTAGGTCAAAGGTAGACCGCCCACGGGGACCCGCCTGCAAGCGCACATCCGTGGGAAGTTGGTGAGTCAGATAAGCCCGACGCTTTACCGCTCTCCCCCCTCACAACCCACGTTCAAAAGGAGCCAACACATGTCCTACGTCATTGTAGCCCACGGCGTCAACAAGGGACCTAGCGCAACTCTGAAGGCACCGGGCTATGAACACCACCCCAAATTTCAACCTGCTGGATGACCGCGAGAACGTAATCACGTTCCTGGGCATGCTCATTGAGAAGCTAGGCGGCAGCGTCACGCTGACCGAAGCCGAGGTCAACAACAGCCTCGTGGGCAAGACCAAGAGCGTGTTCTGGGAAGTAACGCCCGAATACATTCGACTAGAAGTCATCCCCAATGGCCCGAAAACCAAGACAGTTAAAGCTTAGCCCGATCGGGCTGGACTTTGAAACGGACCCGATAGAGCAGAAGCCCCACTACCCGCCTAAGCCGGTGGGGTTCTCGTTGAAGCTCCCTGAGTGGAGGCAGCCCCGTTACTTCGCCTGGGACCACTACACAGGCGGTAACAATTGCACGCAGGAGCAGGCAGGGAGGGTGCTCCGCGCGGTGTGGGACGAGGTCAGTGAGGAGCGTCCTTTGTTGTGCTTCAACGCTAAGTTCGACCTAGACATCGCCGAGGTGCACTTCGGGCTGAAGCTACCCGACTGGCGGTGCTGGCATGACGCGATGTTCCTAGTCTTCCTGATGAACCCGCACGCTCGGGACCTGGGGCTGAAACCCAGCGCGGTTCATTACCTAGGGCTGCCCCCGGAGGAGCAAGACGCCGTGAAGGCGTGGGTGCTCGCTCACAAGAAGCAACTGGAAGCTCAGTTCCCCGAGATCACTGAGCGCTACGAGGGCATAAAGCCTAGCACGGCGGGCGCCTACGTGGCGTACACCCCCGTCAGCCTAGCAGGCCCCTACGCCGACGGCGACCTAATCCGCACGCACGGGTTGTTCGACAAACTCTACCCGCAGGTGCTGGAGCTGGGGATGGGTCCCGCGTACGACCGCGAACGGCAAGTGATGCCCATCTTTCTGCGCAACGAGCACGAAGGCATACGCACGGACGGCGCGGCACTGGAACGGGACCTGGAGGTGTACGAGAAGGCCCAGGCTAAGGCGGACGAGTGGTTGCGCAAGCGGCTGAAGGCGCCGGGGTTGGACTTCAACAAGGACAACGAGGTGGCCAAGGTGCTCGACCGGGAGCAGATCGTCACTGACTGGGCGTTGACCAGCACGGGGAAGTTAAGCACCAGCAAGAACAACCTGAAGCTCAGCCACTTTCATGACCAGAAGGTGGCCGCGGCGTACAGCTACCGCAAGAAGTGCGCGACGGTGCTAGAGACGTTCATCCGCCCCTGGATACGTTTCAGTGCTAACGGGTGGATGCGCACCACGTGGAATCAAACCAGGCAAGCGAACAGCGAAGGCGACGCTAACGGTACCCGCTCGGGGCGCCCCAGCAGTAAGGACCCCAATTTCTTGAACATGCCACGTCCGTTCAAAGACGCTGCGGAGAATAAGGACAGCCAGTACATCTATCCGGTGTTCCTTGACGTACCCGCGTTGCCCAAGATTCGTGACTACATACTGCCTGACGAGAAAGACCATTGGATTGGCCGGCGAGATTTTAATCAACAGGAAATCCGCATATTGGCTCACTACGAAAATGGGCCGTTGATGCAGGCGTACCTAGATAACCCCCGTCTAGACGTACACCATTACTTGATGCTCAAGATTCTCAACGAGATGGGCATCCCTATTGACCGCTATAGTACGAAGCAACTCACATTCGGGTACATATACGGTCAAGGTCTCCCTAGCCTGGCGGCTAAGCTGGAGAAGAGCGTAGAGGAAGTCAAGGTGCTACGTAACGCCCAAATGGCGGTGATGCCTGGTCTGAAGGGGTTGTCCGGCGACATCAAGACCCTAGCCAATGCAGATCAACCTATTGTAACGTTCGGAGGGCGTCTGTACTACAAAGAGCCGTCAGTCTACTCAGAAAAGCACGGGCGTTGGCTGGACTTCACCTACAAGCTGATCAACTACATCTGTCAGCCGAGTGCCGCGGACATCACGAAGGAATCCCTAATCCGCTACGACGCCGTGCGCAAGGAGGGGCGGCTGCTGCTTTCCGTTTATGACGAAAATGTGATCTCCGGGGCCAAGAAAGCGCTCCCGCAGGAAATGCTTTTGCTGCGTGACGCGATGATGAGCGTGGAGCTAGACGTTCCGCTCATCAGTGATGGTGAGTGGGGGCCTAAACTGGGGTCTTTGACTGCGATGAAGGAACCCGAACCTGACTTGTCTAGGTGGGGAATCAAATGGTAAGGAAGAATGCATGACCGGAACCCGTAACTCCGCTGGTGGGCTCTACGCCGTCGCCCCGGCCGACAAACGCAAGGACAACCGTCCCACCGTACAGCCCACGGGCAAGACCCAGGCCCAACGCCGGCTTGAGCGCATGGACAAGGGCGCTGCTATGTTGGCCGCAGTCCTGGCGCTGGACTGGGGACCCTTTGGTCCTGAGAATCCGTCGGGGTACGCACAAGACGATGACTGGGACGACCGTCCTTACTGACCCAGGAGAACCCTTAGCATGCCAACCCCCGCCCCCGTATCCGTCAAGCCGATTAGCTCATGGAGCTTCAGTCGGTACTCTGATTATAAACAGTGTCCCGCGAAGTTCAAGTACAAGCACATCGACAAACTCAAAGAGCCCCCCAACCCCGCCATGGAGCGCGGCTCTGCCATTCACAAACTGGCGGAGGACTACGCGCTCGGTAAGCTGCCAAAGCTCCCCGTAGAGCTGAAGCTGTTCAGCGAAGAGTTCAAGCGCCTCAAGGCGGAGAAGGTCAAGGTCATTGAGGATCAGTGGACCTGGTCTGCTAATTGGGCAGGAGAAACCGCCTGGAATGATTGGAAAGGCGCCTGGCTACGCGTGAAGCTCGACGCCGCCTACCTGAACACCGAGTACAACGCGCTGGTGATCATCGACCACAAGACGGGCAAGCTGCGGGAGGACAACCACGCCGAGTACAGGGAGCAGCTCGAACTGTACGGACTCAGCGGGCTCCTCAAGTACCCCGACGTGAAGGTGGTGAGCCCCCGGCTGTGGTACCTGGACGCGGGCGCTATCTACCCCAACGGGGAGCCCCACGAGCCGGAGATCGAATACACCCGGGCGGACGAACCCAAGCTGAAGAAAATCTGGCTCAAGCGCATCGAGCCCATGATGAAGGACAAGTCCTTCCGTCCTAAGCAGAACCAGTTTTGTAACTGGTGCCACTTCAGGAAATCCAACGGGGGTCCGTGCCCGCTATGAGCTCTGACCAACGTACCCTTACCGCTCGGATGGGCGGCTATGACAGTGTGTTTCAACAGGAGCCTACCTCAATGGAAACCTTTCAACAGCCCAAGCTCACCGGCTACCGCCAGCTCAACGCCGACGAGGCCGCCATGATGAACGAAGTGAAGGAGTGGGGCGCGCGGTTTGAAGCCTTGGTCGAACGCGTGCGCGGCCATGTGGCCTACCAACAGGCCGAGGCGAAGGAGCAGCCCACCGCCACGGAAGTGCACCGCCTGCGCAACGCCGAACCAGAGCGCTGGGCCGCGATGGCCCGCACGGACGCCCAGGTGGCGGTGATGAAGCTCTGCCGCGCGATTGCGCAGCCCGCATCATGAGCGGGGCGCACCGTGGGTGGGTCGGCGTCGACCTGGACGGCACCCTAGCGCAGTACGACGGTTGGCGGCACGCTGCGCACATCGGCGCCCCCGTGCCGCTGATGCAGCAGCGGGTGATCGACTGGCTGAAGGAGGGTCGGGAGGTGCGCATCTTCACCGCGCGCATTTACCCGATCAACGAGTGCGTCCGCCCGGAGGACATCCTCACCTTTCAGCCCGTCACTGACCGGGACCGGGACGCCGTGCTCGCTCTGCGCGCTATCCAGGCCTGGTGCCTAGAGCACTTCAGGGCGGTGCTCCCCGTGACCAACCTGAAGGATTACGGAATGACGATGCTCTATGATGACCGCTGCGTCACCGTGGAGCAGAACACGGGCAAGATCATTGGGAGGCCGAATGGCAACTGAATACAATAGAATTATGGTAGATTTGGAGACATACGGAACGCGCCCGGGGTGCGGCATCCTGAGCGTGGGCGCCGTGTTCTTCAGCGCTTCCCTGCCCGAGTGGCGGGGACCGCACTTCTACGCTCCGGTGCACCGTGAGAGCTGCAAGATA
>Ga0075425_100002868_pt1 | contig 17360 bp, 12 predicted proteins | sample SoiMethybrSBSTD4_FD_75300 | JGI IMG/M metagenome (GOLD analysis project Ga0075425, IMG submission 75300) | Bulk soil microbial communities from a Populus tree surrounding site in Tennessee, USA - Soil MetaG P. TD hybrid SBSTD4 | ecosystem: Environmental > Terrestrial > Soil > Tree plantation... | reverse complement strand
CGGCCTGCGGCCCGCCTGCGACCGTGTTACTCGGCGCGGCCTGCGGCCCGCCTGCGACCGTGTTACTCGGCGCGGCCTGCGGCCCGCCTGCGACCGTGTTACTCGGCGCGGCCTGCGGCCCCGCCTGCGTCCCGCCGAAATTAGAGGCTAGGCGGCCGTCTTCCCATTACCCGTTGTGAGCTCACGGGCCGCGGTGATCATGGCTGCAAGACTTCCGGCGGGTGAATCGGGCCCGACCGTGATCCAGCGCGCGTCGTGGATCGGCAACTCCTTGAGCGCGTCGCCGACCTTCTCCGCGACCAGCCTGCCGAGCTCGTGGTCGCGAACCGGCTGCGATTTCTTCTCCTCGGCGACCGTGACGAGCGACATCGCCTCTGCGCTCGCCTCGGCCTCCCTCCGAACTCGATCCAGGCGAGCCGCAAGCTGTAGCTCTTCTCGCGCCAGAACTGCCTTCGCGATCTCGATGGCTCGCGCCTCTGCCGCCAGCGCGTGCTCACGCTCGACCTCTTGCTCGCGTAGCTTCACCTCGCTTTCGTGCGCGATTTGGGCAAGGCGCAGCGCTTTCTCGGTTTCCATTTCTTGCCCTCGGACTTGGGCCTGTTCGCGCGCCATCCGGGCGTCGCACTCGATCGCACGTCGTTTGGTGCGCTCGGTCGTCTCCATGTGGATGTTGGCGGCATCCTCGCGCACGTGCTCCTCGACCTTGGCCGACAAGAGCCGGAGCAGCTCGTCGTCCGCGGGACGGACCTGCAATAGCTCGATCTGATCGATGCGGATCCCCATCTGCCGCTCGAGCGTCGCTAGGTGCTCACGCAGCTCGACGACCAGACCATCTTGCCGCAAGAGGAGTTCGTCGAGCGACCTGGTAGCGGCAAGGCGCTGGACCGCGGCTCCGAGGAGTTGTTGAAAAGCTCGATGCTGCGGCGTCGACAGCAAATGCTTGGGGCTCTTCAGATCGCGTGGAGCGGCATCGAGATTCACGAGCCCGAGTTTCTGGAAGGCTTGGAACGGACCATGACCCTCCCCCGAGACGGACCAGAGAATGAACCCCTCGATGGCCACGCGCAGCCGCTCATGGCTCATCGCGTCGACGGCGAAACTGACTCGCTGCATCGTGCTCGTGAAGCGGGCGACGACGTCGCCGGGCCGCCGCCACAAGTAGATGCCGACTCCGGCTTTCACGAGCCTGCCGTTGTGAATGCACAGCAGCCACTCGTCGGGCTGGGCGACGACGAGGGCGCGCGCGATCGCCTTGCCGATGACCGCTGTCGTGACGAGAACCAGGATGAAAAGACCGATTGGGTGCAACATGTTCGTACTCCGTTCCCCTCCGTTCCCTTAGGGGTGCAAAACCTCTCCCTCGCGAAGCGCAGCGATCGTGCTCGAGGCGATGTCGAACCCGTCGGGGTAGTGGATGAGCCGCATTCTCGCGCGGATATCGGCGGGTAGCGCCGCGAGGGAGGCATAAGGCGTGTGGGCGGGCCCGAGGTTCGTCTCGTGGATGACGAGGTCGGCCGGCTGGAGAAACGCGATGAGCTCGGGATCGAACGCCGTATCGCTCGAGTATCCGAGCTTGCGTCCGGCGGCCTCGACGAGGAGCGCGCTCGTCGGAACATGATGGATGGTGCGTCTGGAACGAATTCGGAAGGGCCCGACGACGATCTCGCTCGTCCAGCTGAGCGGCACGTGATCGAAGTAGTCGTCGAAGTGAAGCTGCCGAAACTGCTGGCCGTCCCAGAGCGAGGACATAGGCGCTTTCAGGCGCTCGTCCCAGATCGCGGCGCGCACCTCGGGCGAGGTCACGAGGTTGATCCGCTTATTCTCGACGAAATGCTTGTAGAACGTGGCCCCTTCGAGGCCGTTCATGTGGTCGCCATGCACGTGGGTGATGAGCACGTGATCGATGTCCGAGAGGGAGAGCGTTCGGCCGGAGCTCTCGGTAGCGGACCGTAGAACCGAGCGGTACATGTCCGGGCAATCGATCGCGAGCGAAAATCCATCGCACACGAGAAGCAGCGCGGTCGAGTGATGCCTCTCCGAGAACGTATCGCCGACACCGAGAACGATGACCTCGAAATTAGACATGGATGGCCCCCGATGTCGGAAGAGGACTTGCCAGCCCCCGCGACGGTCGAAGCAGCCCCTCGGCCATCCGCTTCGTCGACGCTGCAGCCGACCCTTTCGGAATGACCGTTCGCGCCGTGGCTGCCAGCACGAAGTAGCCCTGGATAGCGGCCACGAGAGCACTCGCGGTCGCATCGACCCGGTCGCACACGAAGACCCTTCGTTCGACTCCGCGCCGGATCACCTCGGCGACACGCGCGACCGTGCTCTCGAGCGCTTTCTCGAACTCGACGCGGACTTTTGGATCTCGCAGCGCCTCGCCGCTCAATAGAATCCAGCAGGCAAGCGCTTCGGGGTCGGCGTTTGAGCCGAGACCGAGATGAAAGTCGATGAAGGCCGCGATCTCGGCGACAGGATCACCGCCCGCCTTGCCGAGTCGGTCTTCGAGATGGGAATCGTGGCGTATAACGAGACCTCGGAGCGCCGCCAGCAGAATCTGCCGCTTGTTCCTGAAGTGGTAGTGGACCAGACCCGGCGTCAAGCGGGCAGCCTTGGCGATGTCCGCGATGGAGGCACCGTCGTAGCCGCGCTTGGCCATCACCTTCATCAGCGCGCTGGTGATTTGCGCCTGTCGTTCTTGGGTATTCGAGGGTCTCGGCATGGCCCACCTGTTTATAGGTTGGATAACCAACCAACTAACACGGGCGACAGATCCTGTCAAGTCGGCTGGGCGCGGAGGCCCTCGTCGCATAAGACGGAGTCGATCGAGAAGAAGATCGCCTCGACGATCATCGGACTCGCCACGAGCCCGGTTCTGAAATGGTCATTCACGGTGGCAGCGGGTGTGCCGAAAAGAATGTCCACATGACCGCTGTCGCGTCGATGGCGCTCGTCTGCTGCGCGGCTCCCGGCCATTCGTGACCTGCCCCCGCGATCGTATAAAGCTCGACGGTTGCCACGCCGGCGCACCCCACGTACGACGTGAGCTGTACGCCTGACGCCGGCTGCGACGTGCTCGGCGTGAGCCCGCATCCATCGTGCATGGCCCACTCTTCTGCTGCAGTCTGCACGCTATACGTCCAATAAGGAGGCCCCCCGCCGTCATAAGGATTGGTCGTGTCTGCGGTTCCGTGAAAGGCGACGACGGGCACGGGTCGCACGCCGTTGCAGGGGGATGGGAAGCGCAGACCGGCCACGGGAGCAACGGCGGCCACCATGCCCGACAGATCGCAGCCGAGTTGGCTGGCCATCCGCGCGCCGCCAGAAAACCCGGCCGCGTAAATGCGTGAAGGATCGACCGGGTAACGCTGCGCGAGAGCTGCGATGGCTTGCGCGAAGAAAACGACGTCGTCGGCCGCACCCGGAGGTACGGCACTTCCATCAACTAACGGTTGGCCGGGGACGTTCCAAGCGAACCCCCCGCCGAGCGCAATCGCCCCTTGCGGATACGCGGCAATGAAGCCGCGCGCGTCGGCGGCTTGGTCCATCCCGCTGAAGGCTTCCTGGTCAGCAGCCGTCCCGCCGGAGCCGTGCAGATTGAAGACGAGAGACGCTGGGGCGTTCAGGTTGGGGGGCGAATGCACGATGATGATGCGCGGCTGTCCCCCGGCCGTCACCGTGATCGTCTCGGTCTTCGCGATGCCTCCGGTTTCGGACGCTGCATCTTCGCCGCTCGACGGACGGCCTGCCGCACCAGCCTCTTCGTTTGCCCCAGCGGGCGGCGCCGCATTGGGCGAAGCCGTGTGGCTGCACGCCGATACCAGGAGCACCAGCGTTAGAATCTCGCGGCGCCAATCCATCGGACGCCACGGTAGCACGGGCTCACATCGGCGTTACGGTCATCCGATCGAGGTTCAGGGGGCCCGCGCTGCTCTGCGCCGTTAGGAAGGAGAGCCTGATTGCGTTGGCGCCGGCGGCAAGCTGCACGTTCACCGAAGTGAGACCCCATGTGGTCAATGCGCCCGTCACCGGGAAAGTGACGCGAGGCACGGCCATCGCGCCGTTCACGGTGAGGCTTCGCGTTGCCGCGCTCGCCGCGGCATAGTTGAATTCGAGGCGATAGCTACCCGCGGCTGCGGTCACGACCGAGAACTCGACGAACTGATTGTTGGCGGTCCACGACGAGACATAGCCCCACCCGGAAAACCCGGTATTCGTTTCTTCCACCCCCACGTGGTCGATCGTCGCGTCTTCCGCTTCGTACCCCGCGTCGGGCGGCGCGGTGTAGAGGCCGCACATCGTGGCGAAGAGGTTCGTCGCCATGGCGGTGGAGCTCTGCGCTTCGATCTGGGCGGTCGGCATCGAGGGACCCGCCCAGTCGTTGGCGAAATATCCGGTCGTCGCATTGCGCGCGAGGGTCCACGCCGCTTCGACGCTGGCTTGGAGCACGGGCAGGTAAGCGGTGCGTGTCGGATCGTCTCGGAATGCCAACGCCAGGTAGCGGTAGCCGATTCCCTTCCACTGCGGGCAGTCGCCCGTGCAGCTCGTGTTGGTGCCGTCGGCGAGGACACGCCCGACCGACGTCGCCTTGCTGATCATCGTGGCGAGGCGCGTTGCAAACCCGTGTGCCTGCGTCCGGAACTGCGCTTCACCGGTGGCGCCGTAGAGCGCCAGCGCTCCGCCGGTCATGAGCCCCTCGTTGTACGTCAGCCGGCCATTGTGGACGGTGCCGTCGGGATCCATGTGATCGCGGACCTCGAACGTCGTCGCCACGACCATGTGCGTGAACCAGAAGTCGTAAGCCTGGCGCGCAAATGCGAGATGGGCTGGGTCTCCCGTTCGTGCGGCGAGCCTTACCCCGGAGATCACCGGACCGGCATTCGAGGCGGTCGCTTTCGACGTGTGCGTGCGGTTCCACCAGATGCCGCCGGGCACGGCGCTCGTGCTGTCCCAAGCGGCCTCGATCTCGAGGTAGAGCGCGAGGGCTCGATCGAGGTACGCTCGGTTTCCGGTCAAGTCGTAGGCGCGCATCAGCGCGAGCGTCATCCAGTTCTCGTCGTCGTAGTAATCGGATCTCCAGGCCTGTGGGTTCACGGTCTGCCCCGCGAACATCGTCTGGATGAGACCCTGGTAATGCCGGCCGCCCGTCCGCTCGGCCCCGTCCAACACGGCGTCCCACGCGTTCGCGAAGGTCCAATAGCCCGTGCGATTGTTGTTGGTCGGCTCCATGGCGTCGAAGTAATTCGTCGTGCCGTTCCAGAGACCGAACATCATTTGCGCGATCGACCGATCGGCGCGCGTGTGTGCGGTCGCGCTATCGCAACCCGTCAGGATGGGGGGCGGAATGCCCGCTGGTCCGTCTTGAACGAGGACGTCCAGGTAGCGAGGCGCATCGTTTCTCGGCGCGGAGGAATCACTTGGCGTGCCCCCTCCGAGCGACGCGTCGGCGGAACTCGATCCGGAAGCGCCGCCTGTGCCAAACGCTCCTCCGGAGGATGTTCCGGAGCTCGAACCCGGCTGCCCGCCGGTCCCGTTATTGCTGCCAGTGCCGTTCAGCGTATCGGCGGTGGCCCCACAACCCGAGACGGCGCAAGCGAGTGCCAACGTTGCCGCAACGGAGCACGCGCGCTCGAGGACGGGCTGGATCGCGACAAGAGCCCGGGGGAGGGGAGACTCGATGGAACGCGCCGTGGGAAAGAAAGGCATTTGTTTACACCTAGATCAGGCTTTTTATCATGAATCCGGGCGCCGCGGTTCATCCGCGCGGCGAGATAGGTGGAATGCGACAGGGCTCGTGCGTCGTTGGCGATGCGGTTGAAACTTTCTATGTCTTCAGAGTCCCTCCTCGGGGATGGGTCGCAAGGTTACGGTCGAAGGCCGGGGCTAGAGAGGCTGTGACTGGCGGCTACGGAAAGCTTCACTCATCATCACGGTGCGGATCATGCTCTTGAGACTGTCGCCGGCCGAACGAGCGCTCCCGGAAAGGTAAGTCACCCACGCGCCATCGTCCTTTTGGTTGAGCAATCGACCGACGGCGAACGTCGTGAACTTGCGGGTGAGACATTCGGAGAAACGCGGGCCGGCACTCAGCGCGGTGCTGAGCTCGATGGCGCCGTTGAACGCGGTGCCATCGGGCAACGTACCGGTGGCATCGATGGCGGCACCGCTGTCGAGAGTGCGGTAGGCGCCAATCGCGTCGTAGTTCTCCAGCCCGAAGCCGAGAGGATCCATGAGCGAGTGGCAAGTCACGCAGGCCGGGTTGTTTCGATGGGCCTCGAGGCGCTGGCGCAGGGTGAGACCGGTTTGCGTGTTCTCGGGAAGCGGCGGAACATCGGGAGGAGGTTGCTCGATCGTCCCGCAGAGGAGCCGGCTGAAGATGAACTGGCCCCGCTTGACCGGGGATGTTCGCGTCGGAAGCGAAGTCGCCATGAGAAAGGAGCCTAGCGTCAGCAGGCCGGCACGCGGCGCGCTCGACGTATCGACCCGCACGAAGTCGGCGGCCGCGCCTCCCGTCCGGGAGAGGCCGTAGTGGGTCGCGAGGGTGCTATCGATGAACGTGAAGCGCGAGCTCAACATCGTGGGGGCGGCAAGGGCGGTACGAAGAAACTCCTGCACGTACCGCCGCGCTTCGAGCTTCATGGAGAGCGCGAGCGCCGGCGTGTACTTCGGGAACGTTGCCGCGTTCACGTCGTGATTCTCTAGATCCTTGAACGCCAGCCATTCGGCGGCGAACTCGTCGAGGAGGGTGTCCGCGCGCGGATCGGCCAGCATCCGGTCGATCTGCGCGCCGATCTGGTCATCGCTCGTGAGCTGTCCGCCATCCGCCGCCGTGAGCAGGGCATCGTCCGGCATCGACGACCAGAGGGCATACGACATTCGCGTGGCAAGCTCGTAAGGACCGACGCGGTGGGTCTGGGTGGAGGCGGGATCGGGATCGATCTCGACCTTGAAAATGAAATGGGGAGACAAGAGCACGACCGCCAGCGAAGCCTTGAGCCCATCCGTGAGCGTCGCAGCCACCGTTCTTGCGGTGTTGATCGGCGCCAGCAAGCCCTGCACCTCGTCCGCCGTGACGGGGCGCCGCCAGGCCCGCCGGGCAAACGCCCCCAGCACCGTTTTGGCGCAAGCATCACCCCCCGTGTCGATGTTGCAAGTAACGACCCGTTGGAGGCGAGCGGCATTGGCGTACAGATCCGCGATCAGCGCATAGGCCGCCGCCTCGTAGGCGATCACGTAGGCAGGGGAGAGGCTGAGCGCGGAGCCCACCGTATCGAACTCGCCCCCGAGATCGTCGGTCGGAAACGCGTCCGCCGGAGTCAACGTGGTCCCCAGCAGATCCCTGACCGTGTGGTTGTACTCGTCGTGGTTGAGACGCCGCACGGTCACGACACCGGCGCTCGTCGGGGGGTTGGCCGAACCATTGCCGCCCGGCCCTCCCGTGCCCGAACTACCTGCGCCCGAGCCGGTGCCGTTGCCGTTTCCGCGTCCAGTGTCGCCGATTTCTCCGGTGCACGCGGCCGAGATCACGAACGCAGCCAGTAGAGGAAGACCGGCGAGATTTCTCAGTGTTGCCATACGATCGCCTCCTTCCCATCGTCGCCAAAGGCTGTGGTCTTCACGTCGTAGAGGCTGAGCAACGTGATGAAGAAATCGCCGAAGGTCTTGACCTTGGTGTAGTCCGAGCTCGTCGGGAACCGGACGTGGCGATCGGGCGTCACCAGGCCGCCGAGGCGGCCGGCCAGCAGAATGGGAAGGTCGTCGTGGTTGTGGCGGTTACCATCCGCGAGCTCGCTGGTGATCATGACGAGCACGTTGTTGAGGAGCGGCTGCCCGTCCGAATCGGTCATCGACTTGAGCTTGCGGAGAAAATCCCCGATCTGTCCCATCTTCCAAAGCACCATCGCCCGGAATTTCGCGATCAGCAGCGGATCAGTCGCATGGTGCGAGACGGTGTGATCGGCCGCTTCGCCACCGACGGCAGCCACATCCGGAATGAAAGCCAGATTCCGATTGCTGAGAGCGTCGCCCATCATGAAGGTGATGACGCGCGTGACATCGCATTGGAACGCGATGGCCATCAGAGTGTGCATGTAATCGAGCTGCTTTTGAAAATCGAGGCCGGCCGCGGGTGCGGCGGGCGGCATGCAGGTCGCGGAAGGTGGCGGCGGAGTATTTTGAAGCTCCTGCTCGATGCTGCGGATTCCGGTGAAAAGCTCGTCCAGCTTGGCGCGATCGGCGGCATTGAGGCGCGGGAGCAGCGAGCCGCCTTGAGCCACCACGGTGTCGAGCACGCTCTTGCGCAAAGCGAGTCGCTTGGCAGCCTCCGCTGCGCTGACGCTGGCGTCGGCTCCCGCAAACAAGCGATCGAACGCCTTCTTGGGGTCGATTTCCTTTCCGAGCGGCGTCGCCGCGCCGACCGGAAAGGACATCGTGCCGTCCGCGTTTGCCACCGACGGCGCGCGCCAGGAGATGCTCCGCGTGTAATACGTGCCGAACTCATCGGCAGGTCCGACATTGTGGGTGCCGAGCTGCAAGGAGGTCAACCCACGACATCCCGTCTGGGCGTCTGCAATGATCTGGTCGACCGACATGTTCGTCAGCGGTTGGTTGGCGGTCGGCATGCGCGCCGTGAGCAGCGCCCCATTACCGATGGCGTGGTCGCCGAGCACGCGACGCCGCTGCTGGTTCTCGAGACCGCTGACGAACGTCAGGTCGGGCTTCAGATCTTGCAACGCGGCCAGCATGACGGGAAGCGTCCAGGCCGCTCCGCTGCCGATCCCCGTCGGAAGATGCTCGACCATGTGGTGGCCATTCGGGAACGTATAGGCCAAAAACCGCTTGATGGGAGCGCACGTGGCTGCTCCAGCCCGGCGCGAATAGAGCAACGACGGCAGCATCGGCAGGGTGATGGTTACCCCGCTCGTCTTGATGAACCGCCGCCGGGAGAAGCGCAGGTTGTTCATGTTGGCTCCGGAACCCGAGGGCCCTCCTCAGGCACCGGTCAAGCTTCTCGACGAAGCCGAACTAGACCGAGGTTCCGCGGGGGCTGAACTTATATGATGACTACATTGCGCTTTGCTCACGCGCTCGACGCACTCGTGCAATGGACTCGTACAGAAAGGGTAGTCGCCGTTCTTTCTGGGCGAGGCTCACCTTTTCGACAGCAGTACAAGACGAGCTTCCAACGTTGACATTGAACGGAAGGATGGCCAAGACTTCCCCCAATCCCGCGCACCGATGCCGACAACGGCGGCATGCAACAAATGGTCTCTTTGAGCCGAGTGAATGGCGGCATGCAACAAATGGTTTCTCGAAGCGGAGTGTCCGCCAGAAAAAATGCTGACGCGCACGAAAGGAAGTGAGTTCATGGTTTCCTTTTGCGATTTGCATTTCGTGCTGCTGGGAGCTCTCGTGGCGGCGGGGTGCTCGACGGCTGCCCCTAGCTCTGTTGGCCGGAGCAGCGGCGGAGGTGCTGGTGGCGACGTAGGTTCATCGTCCGGCGGTCAATCGGGAGCGACCGTCGGCAGTACGGGAACGGGCGGTTCGCCCCAAGGGGCGGGCGGGTCGCCCCAAGTTGACGCGAGCGGAACCGGCAGCGGCGGGAGCGCCCCCGGTATCGAGGCAGGATCCGGCGACGCGAACGGCGACGGCGGTTTTACGATCGGCGATCCGGGCACGACGGGAGACGGCGATTTCACGGCCGGTCCCACCTACCCGACGCAGCCCGAGCTCACCGACCGGGGCGCGCCGAAAGGCAGAAGCTTTCAGTTCACGATGGACTCGACCAACAGTCTGATCTTCAAGGGCCTCGATACGACGCTGCTGGCAGCCAACCAGCACACGTTCACACGCCAGATCGACGTGTACGTGCCCGCGCAGTACAGGAACGGCACGCCCGCACCCGTGCTCATCATCCAGGACGGGCCGGGCGAGCTCGGCATGGTCAGGAATGCGCTCGACAACCTCACCATCTCGACCGACCCTCTGCGCAAGCTTCCCGCCTTCGTTGCCGTTGCCGTACAGAACGGCGGCGGCGACGGCAAAGGGAGCGAACGAGGGCTCGAGTACGACACGATGTCCGATCGCTACGCGCGATTCCTCCAGACGGAAGTTCTGCCGGCCGTCCTCGCGAACGCACAGGTCAAAGCCGCTTACCCGAATCTCTCGTTCACCGACAACCCGGAGGGGAAAGCCGCCCTCGGGTGCAGCTCTGGTGGCGCGGCGGCGCTCATCATGGGGTGGTTTCGCCCCGACCTCTTTCACCGTCTGATCACCTACTCGGGTACGTTCGTGGACCAGCAAGACGACGACGCACCGGAGGAAGTCGCCTTTCCCCTCGGGGCCTGGGAGTTTCATTCGGGGTTGCAGCTCATTGCCAACAACCCGAAGAAGGATCTGCGGATCTTCCTAAACGTCAACGACGCGGACAACGGCGCCACCGCTCCGGAGAGCGGACACCACAACTGGGTGATCGCCAACCAACTGACCGCCGCGGCGCTGAAGGCGAAGGCCTACCACTACCGTTACGTTTTCGGCCAAGGGGCCGGCCACTGCCAAGGCAACGTCCAAAGCGCGACGCTGGCCGACACGCTCGTCTGGATGTGGCGCGGTTATCCCGCGCCGTAGAGCTAGGCTCCAAGTCTCGTCCTCGTACACGTACTCGTCCACGTGCACGTCCTCGTGCTCGTAATGGGATCACCGCACGACGCCGAGCGGCGGGTGGAACTTTGCAAACGCACGCGATCCGACGTCGGCCCGTCCGTTTTGCCAATCGAATCCCCGAAGGGCGGCCATACCCATGCGCGGGGCATTCGAGCGCAAACACGCTGCAAAAAAGCTAGGTGAAACCATGCTCACGACACCGAGCAGAGAGCGGGCTATTCAAAAGGGGGCGGTGCGATGGGCGGGCGCGGCCGGGTTGGCGCTTACGAGTCTCTTCACCATGGCCTGCACGGGTGTCATCGGCGACCGGACCGATCACGGCGCGGCCGGCACGTCGGGAACGGGCGGGCCCGGCTCCGGTAGTGGGGGCCCGGGCTCGACGGGAGGCACGCTCACCGGCACGGGCGGCGGGCTCGGAATGTGTACGCCCGAGGCACCGGCCCCGGTCTTTCATCGCTTGAATGCGAAGCAATACCAAGAAACCGTCAACCAACTCCTCGGCGTCCAGCTTTCGCTCGAGCAGGACCTTCCACTCGACTCCGCCGTGTTCGGGTTCGACAACGACGCGGACACGTCCGTCACCGGCGCGTCGATGCAGAAGTACCTCGACGTCGCCAAGACCGCGGTCACGGCAGCGCTCGCCAACGCGACCGCCCGCGCCAAGTTGTTGCCCTGCTCGGTCGCCACCAACGCGGCGACCTGCGTGAAAACCGTGCTGACGAGCTGGCTACCGAAAGCTTTCCGCCGCCCCGTGACCCCGGCGGAGATCGACAAGTACGTTTCGTACACGACCGTCTGCACGAGCAGCGGCGAGGCGGGCTTGTCTTGCGCCCTGCAGGCCGCTCTCTTGTCGCCCAATTTCCTTTATCGGACCGAGCTCGTGGCCGGTCCGGAGGCCACGACGTGCTCGGAAGAGGCTTCGCTCGTCTCCACCGCGCAGAACGTTCTCGGGCAGTACGCTCTTGCGTCGCGGCTTTCGTACTTCCTGTGGAACGCGCCTCCCGACGACACGCTGTACTCGCTTGCGGCCGGCGGCACGTTGAGCGAGCCGTCCGTGTTGTCGCAGCAGGTCGACCGCATGCTGAGCGCTTCTTCTCAACACGCGGTCAGTTTCGTTCGGGACTTCCCCGAGCAGTTCCTCCCTCTGGTGCCGCTCGAGACGGTCCACCCGTCCGTCACGGTCTTCCCCTCGTTCGACGAGCCTCTTCGAACGGCGATGAGGGACGAGTCGCTACGCTTCTTCGAGGAGGTCGTGCTCGGCAACCACTCGGCTCTCGACCTCGTGAAGGCCGACTACACGTTCGTGAACGATCGCCTCGCGCAGCACTACGGCATCTCCAACATTACCGGCACACAAATGCGTCAGGTTCCGACGGCGGGCCTCAATCGCGGCGGCATCCCCACGCAGGCGAGCTTTCTCACGGCTACCTCGTCGACGGAAAATACTTCATTGGTGCTGCGGGCCAAGTGGGTCCTACGGAATCTGCTTTGCATGGAGATCCCGACGCCGGACAAGTCCCTCGTCGATTCGGTGCCGCCGCCTGATCCCGGACTCGGTCTCACCAACCGTCAGTCGCTCGAGATCCGGACGGCCAACGAGCCTTGCCACAGCTGCCACCAGTTCATCAATCCGATCGGCTTCGGTCTCGAGACGTTCGACGGCATCGGCGCCACTCGAACTCAGGACAAGGGCAAAGACATCGATGCAAGCGGCGAGCTTCCCGGCGGCCAAAAGTTCGCCAACACCGCAGAGCTTCTCGCGCTCTTGCGGGCCGATGCTCGCGTTCCCGCGTGTCTGACCACCAAGATTCTCACCTATGCCTTGGGACGCGGCATGGTCGCGATGTGCGATCCCAACGACATCGCCGCCCTCTCCGAGCAATTCAAGAACGACGATTTCAAGCTACGCAATCACATCGTGCGCATCGTAGAGAGCAGCATGTTCAGCTCGGCAAGGGCTCGCGTGAGGTGACCCCATGAGGCATATGGCGAAGCAGGTACGCGTAATTCCGAGAAGGGCCCTTTTGCGTGGAGCGGGCGGTCTTGCGATAGGCCTGCCGTGGCTCGAGGCGATGCTCCCGAAGAGGGCGAGCGCGCAAGCGGCGGCCGTGCCGCTTCGTACGTTCTTCATCTACTTCCCGACGGGATACAAGAACGGCAACTGGATCCCCAGCACGACGCCGGGCGTCTACACGGACGTCGCGATCCCGGCGACGGCTGCGGCGCTGACCCCTTTCCAGTCCAAGCTCAACTTCATCACTGGCTGCGGCAACACACCTGCCGCCTTTGGCAACGGCGGCGACGGCATCCACGCGCGCGCCACCGGCACGTTCCTGTATTTCGCGCACCTGCTCACGACCGGCCTGGAGGGGGACGGAATCTCCGCCGACCAGGTCATCGCGAAAGCCGTCGGATCGACCACCTGCGTCCCCTCCCTCGCGACCGGCATTCCCGGGGAGCGTTTGCCTGGCTTCAACGAGGACGGGTACGCCGAGCAGTACCTCGACAACATCTCGTTCGTCGGGCCGCGCAGCAACGTCCAGAAGGACAGCAATCCCCAGACCCTGTTCCGGAGGCTCGTGACGTGCGCGTCGCTGATGCCGGGAACTGGAGGCCCGGCTCCCGATCCGCTGATCGCCGAACGCACCAAGTTCGAAAAGAGCGTGATGTCGGCCGTCAAGGACGAGGCCAAGCGCTTGTCGAGCTGCGTCGGTGTCGCCGATCGCCAGCGGCTCGACCAGTACTACACCTCGATCGCCGAGCTCGAGCAACGCTTCGCGACGACTCCTCCCGGAGGCATGCCCACGTCCGTGGGGTGCGTGACGCCGGCCGAGCCGCCCGCTTCGGGGGCCGACTTCCAGGCGAGCATTCACCTCATGATGGACGTGATCATTTTCGCGTTCCGGTGCGGCCTCACGCGCGTGGCCACGATGATGCTCGACGGAGCCTTCTCACGCAGGAACTACGGCCTCCCCGACATCGACGGCGTCGACTACGTTCACGGGCTCTCCCACGGGGAGATCGGTGGCAAACCGCTCGATCACCCCCGCTGGGTGAAGATCACCACGCACTTCTTCGTGAACTTCGCCTACCTGCTCGGGCAGATGGACGCGATCAACGAGGGGGATCGATCCCTCTTGGGCAACAGCATCGTCTACATCAACAGCGAGTTCGGCGACGGCGACGCGCACAATCAGCAGGATCTCCCGACCATCGTCGCGGGGGGCGCCGGTGGGAAGTTCAAGATGGGACAGCGCATCTCGATGGCCCCTAGGACGCCGGTCGCGAACGTCGTTCTGACCATCATGCAGGCGATGGGCCTTCCGCAGACCAGCTTCGGCGACAGCACCGGCCCGGTTTCGAGCCTTCTCGCCTGACGGATCGAGTCTCGGGCGCGTCAGGAGCTTCGCCTGAGCGGCGTGCGTCGGCGGCGGTACCTTTCCCACGCGATCGCCAGGAATCCGAGGAGAGCGAAGTCCGCCGAGCGCGTGGTGCCGCGCGTCACCGAAACGCCGACGCGGCACGTGCATCCGTTCGCCGTTTGCGCGGGCGCGCCCTTCGTCGATCCGCCTGCTCCCGTCACGGTGCCTGCAGCGCCGCCCGTCCCGCTCGTGGTGGAAGCAGCGCCGCCCGCGGCCGTGGCTCCTCCCGTCCCGATCGCCCCCGCTTGGCCTCCGCTGCCAGGCGCGCCCCCCGCGCCCGCGCCGCCCCCGCCGCCGCTCGCAGCGTCCGGCCGAGCCGCAGCGTCGGGTGACCCGGCTCCGCTATCGACACCGCCGTCGCCTCTGTCTGCCATCATCGCTGCGTAGACTTGGTCGGCGATGATGCCGAGCCCCACGTTCGTGACGTGCTCTCCCTCCCCCTCCGTGTCGGGGGGTTGCTTGTAGAGCTCCATGTGACCGAAAAAAGGCGCATAGAGATCGACGACGGGCAGGTTGTATTTCGCGGCGACCGTTCTTATCACCGTGACCACCGAGCTCGTCAAAACGCCGTTGTCGGTATCGGTGCCGAACAGAATGGGCACCGGCAGCGAGGCGAAGATCCTCGGATGGGTCGAGAGATTCATGTAACGCACGACGAGGTCGTCGTAGTCCTGTTGAAACTTGGCGAGGTTCCACGTCGTGACGGAGGCTTTCGACAGTCCCCAATCGTGACGGCCCCAAGAGCCGATGATGACGATGTCCGGAAGAAACGCGATGCTTTCGATATAGCCTGGGCCGTCCCCCGCGTTCGATCCTTGCACGTACGGGTGGTTCTCCAGCCCGACGGTGCTGTAGCCCTGGATGACCGTCGCGCAGCAATCGCCGAAGTTTCGCACCTGGTAACCGGCGCCGAGCTTCGTCTGCAAGATCGCCGGGTACTCCTGCATGCCGACAGGCTGCGTTTCTCGGTTTAGGGCGGGAAAAGCGTGGCTGTGCGTCGTGTGCTCGCCGATGCAGGCGACCTTGATCGGCGTTCCCTGCGCGTGCGCCTGTCGAACGGCGCACACGAGCACGAGGGCCGTCAGCAGAATGTGAAGACGTTCCAATCCTCGGAGCATGCGGGGCACCTCGTCTTCCGTTCTTCTCACGCCGTGAGATCGAGATCCAGCCCGTTGATGAGACCGCAGTTCGGCAGGCCCCCGAAGCCCGTGGCCGGAACGCCCATGATGTTCAGGATGGTGGTACCGAGCGTCTGGTGGACTTGCGCGCCGGCGTTGACGAGGTAGCCAGTGCGTTTGAGACGCCCCGACGCGCCGCCGAGTAGGATGATGGGGATGTTCTTCTGGTCGTGTGGACCGGTGGCCTGCTCGTTTCCCCAGACGACGAGCGACGTATCGAGCGCGGTCTGGCCGTTGCCCTGCGGAAAAGCGGCGAGGCGGCCGGCGAGGTCGGAGACGACGTCGGTGTACCACTTTTTGATTTCGATGTTGATGCGCGCGATGTTCGCGTCGCCGCTATCGAGATGAGCCACGTAGTCGTGGGCGTCGGATGGCATGCCGGGAATGTTGAGCCAGTTGTAATGGAAGTGTTCGCCGCCGCGACCGAACTGGAAGGAGAGAACCCCTACCATCTTGCAGGCGGTGGTGTTGGCAATGAACTCCATGAACAGCCGCTCGAGAGTCTCGGCATTGGCCTCGTTGCCTTGGCCGCCGGTCGGCACGCCGGTCTTCGACGGCATGACGTTGGTGCAACCCGCTACGACCGGACCGCCCGTCCCCACGCCGGCGCCGAGGCGATTCTCGAAATCGCGGAGGGCCGTCAGATGGATGTCGATCTTGTCACGCTCGCTCGGTCCAAGCCTTTTCTGCAGCGCCGTGAGATCGCCGGCCACCGCGTCGAGCACCGATTTTCGCTGCATGAGGCGCAGCTGCACCTTGGCTGCATCCTGGCCCGTAGCGCCGGATCCGAACACGCGATCGTAGAGCGCGTAGAGGTCGAGCTCGCACGGCATCTGCTGGCCTGGCCCCGTGGCGCTGAACGACAAGCGTCCGGCGTTGATGGCCATGTAGTTGACGGCATGAACGCCGCAATGAATGTTCTTCAGCTTGGCAGCCGACAGATTCGCTTCTCTTATGAGACGCTGGTCGAGCGAGATGCCTCCGCCGTACGACCCGCCCGGGCCCGGGATGCTGTCGAACCCCGAGTACAGTCCGTGGAAGCCTTGGTCGTGCTGGTTGCCGTCGGGAGTTTTGATGGCTTGGTAGTTGATGCCCTTGATGAGCGTCGCCTTCGGGCCGAGCGCGGGATTGGTCAAGAGCTTGTTCAGAATCACCGAGTCCCAGGTGCCGGTCGTGGCGGCCGAAGAAGTCGCCGTTGGCCAGAACGATTCTTGATGGGTGCCGTTCGTCTGCATCAGGAGGACGAGCGTCGGCGGCGCCGACGCCGCTTCGGCGAACGAGCTCTTGAGAAAAGTGGGGACTGCGAGCGTCGCGCCGGCCGCTCGGAGCAGGTCCCTTCGCGAGAACTGCGGACGCGACGAGCTCATCGGTCCTCCTTTCGCGTGCCGAATTCGGGACGGTTCACGTAATCGACGAGCAGATCCCGAAAATGCCCTCCGCTCTTGGCAAACGTGGCCGACCAGTCTTCGACCAGGCATTGCTCGGAGGGTTCGGCGACACGCGACTCGGCGAACCGGAAGAATTGCCACACGAAGCAAGTTCTGAACATCGGGCTCGAAGCGACCTTCTGCGATAGGTCTGCGGCGCCGACGAAGGGCCCGTCGATGTCCGTGCTGACGAGACTACCGCTCGAGTCGACGGTGAGCCCATTTTCGGTCGTGCGAAATCTCCCGATGCCGTCCATCTGTTCGAGGCCGAAACCGATCGAGTCGAACTGGTCGTGGCACGAGGCGCAGAACGCTTGGGTCTTGTGCTGCTCGTATTTTTGCCGTGTCGTCTTCGCCGTGTCGTTCGGGTCGATGGGGTGCTGTGAGATCATCTGCACGACGTCGGGAGGGGGAGGGGGCACGGGCGTGCAGAAGAGCTGCCTTCGCACCAAGAGACCGCGCTCGATGGGTCCCGAGTGCTGGTCGGCGGAATGGAAGGTGAGCACGCCGGGAAGCGCCAGGATCCCGCGGCGCCTTTGCGGATTGAGCGTCTGGACGCCGGCTTGCGTGACGAGGTCGGCGCCGTAGATCGGCGCGAGCGCGGCGGGGATGTGCGTGCTCGTGTCGGTCAAGAGCGAAAGAAACGTCCCACTGCCGGCTTTTACCTT
>Ga0075425_100002867_pt1 | contig 17362 bp, 10 predicted proteins | sample SoiMethybrSBSTD4_FD_75300 | JGI IMG/M metagenome (GOLD analysis project Ga0075425, IMG submission 75300) | Bulk soil microbial communities from a Populus tree surrounding site in Tennessee, USA - Soil MetaG P. TD hybrid SBSTD4 | ecosystem: Environmental > Terrestrial > Soil > Tree plantation... | reverse complement strand
AGAAAGTGCGCGTCGGCGTTGTCCTTGTCGCGAGGCGGGTTGTCTTCACCGAAACCATCCAAGATGGCCTGGAGCGCGTAGAGCGACAAGTCGAGGCGACGGTTTCGGTAGTGGTCGCGCGCGATCGTGACCATCGCGGGGCGGTAGTCGGAATTCCGTTTCAGCGCCTCTTGCGCGAGCTGCTGCGCCGAGGTCGTGTCGCGCTGCATCGATTTGATTTCGGCGAGCACCGCGATGACGCCGGCCGAGTTCGGAAGCTGGCCCCGTTTGCCCTGCACGAATGACTCGGCCTCGGTGAGGCTGCCGCGGTTGGCGATGTAGAGCGCGTAGGCGGCGATCGCTTGCTCGTAGTCGGGCTGGAGCGTAAACGCCTGCCGGTACTCGCTTTGCGCGTTCGGATCGTTCAACCGCTCGAGCACGACGCCGAGCGAATAGTGCGGCTGGGCGGCCTTCGAATCGCTCGAGATCGCTTCTTGGAAAGCCGATTTGGCGCCGGGAAGGTCACCGCTCGCGTAGGCGGCGAGCCCTTTTCGGTAGGCCGATTCGGCACTCGAGTTCATCCGAAGAGGTCCGGCCGCAGGCGCCGGCGGTGGTGTGGCCTGAGCGGAGGGTGGCGACGTCGCCGGCGTCTGGGCGGTCGGGGCGGCTGCGCCCGCGACGGGCGGCTTGGCCTCCGGTTTGGAACCGCCGCACCCGATTTCGCCCCCGAGCACCGGAGTCAAAAGAGCGACGGCGAACCAGGTGAAGCGTCGCGAGCTCATAGGGCTCCTACGGCAGGGGGGGGCAGAGGTTGTGGAGCGGGCGATGCGACCAGACCGGGCCGCGTTTGCAAGAACAGCCCTTCTTTGTAGTCGAGACCCTGAATGCCCTGGGTGAACTTGGCCATCTTGGCCTCGCCGAGGATGTCGGTGAAGAAAGCGAGCCTCTGGTTTGCGCGGTTCACTGCGGCGTTGCGAACGTTGTAGCGTTTTGCCAGCGCCACGCTCTGCGCGTAGAAATGAACCATCGCCTCGTCGGCGCTGTTGAGCTCGCGCTCGCGCGTGGCACGCCATGCCTCGGTGAGTCGCTGGCGGATTTGGTCCGCCTTGTCTTGGTCGTCGGGGTTGTCGCTCTTTTCGAAGCGCTTCAAGATCGCTTCGGTCTTGGCGTCGGCCATCTTGAGCTGCGGAGGCCTCGTATTGTAGAGCCCGGTCCGGAGCGAATCGTACAGGCTCCCCTGCCGCGAGATGGCGGCTGTCGCCCAATCGGGCGACGCATAAGCGTCGATGACGTGCTGCAGCTTCGCCTGGTGCTTCTTCGCGTCGACCGCGTCGGCCTGGTACTTCTTGACGACCTCGACCGAGCTGCCGGCGTACCTGTGGTGTCCGGTGTCGTAGTCGAAGGACTTCTTCAGCTCTTGGTCGACCATCGCGTACTCCGACTCCGCCGCGAACCCCGCCTCGCGCGACCCCAGCGCTTCGTTCTTTCCGTCCTTGGTCGGCGCCGTGGCCTTGTACCTTTCGAAGGCGGCAATCGTCTTCTTCCGCCATTCGTCGGGGCTCGCGTCGGCGGCTTCACGCATACGCGCGACGTTGTAGGCTGCCTCGACGACGTACTTGCTCGCCGCCGATATGTTCTTGTTCGCGTCGTAGAACTGCATCATCGCTGTCGTGGCCCGAACGCGCGCGTTTTTGTTGGCGCCCTCGTCGGCACCGCGTTGATCCCACGCCTTCATCTCGCTGTCGGCGACGATGAAGTCGCCTTCCGCCTTTTCCTGGGCGCTCGGGTTGAGCGAGTGCAGGCGCTGGCGTACTGCGGTCATCTTGGCGCTATCGCCCATGTTCGAATAGAGGACGAGCGCATTGCGCGCCGCCTCGCGCCGGTCCTTCTCGGCGAACCGGTTGATCGAGCTGATCTTGTCGTACGTCTCGGCGGCCGCCCGGTAGTTGAAGAAAAGGACGTACGACTTGGACAGGGTGTCGTACGCCTGCTTCAAGTACTTCACCCGCTCGGGGTATTTCGGGCTCTTGTCTTGCTCGAGCTTGGACAACGTCTTTTCGTCGCCGTAGTTGTTGATGAAAAGCTCGTACATTTTGATGGCTTTGTCGTATTCGCCGACCTGTTTGTAGGCGAAGGCGCCGTTCATCGCCGCTTCGGGCGCTTCGTCGCGCGACGCGCCGCCAGGCTGCGTCAGGGCGAAGTTGTAGGCGGCCGCTGCTTCGCGCCACTTGGCGGCGCGCTCGGGCCCGTCCTTCATCTTTTCGGCTTCCCTGAAGAGATTACCCGCGTCGATGTAGGCACCTCCGATTTTCACCGGCCCCGTGAGCTCCTTCGCCTCTCTCTGTTGCTCGACGTTGACCGCGCAGGAATGCTGCTCCTCCGACTCGGCGAGTCGCCGACTTTCCTTCACGTCGAGAGAACGGGCCGCGATCGTGATCAGTTTTTGCCACGCCTTGTAGCCGTATTCGTCTTTGCCGCAGTGGTCTTTCCACAGCGGCTCGAAGCGGGCCTTCGCCTCGGGGAAGTGGCCGTAGAGGAAGTAGTAGTCCGCGACCTGGAACTGGTAGACGATCGAGTTCTTCTGTGAGTCGGCGGACGGTGGCACCCGCTGCACGTACTCGTCGCGGGCGGCCATCGCCGCTTGCACCATCGGCGGTATGGGATCGGGTACCACCCGATCGGTGCCGTCGGCCGTCTTGACGAAACGAACTTCTTTGCGCTCCTCGATGCCTTGGGAACCGCCGGTACGGGCGAAGAGGCGGTATTGATCGACGAGCGATTGCTCGGCGATGTTGACCACGTAAAAAGCTGCAGGCTGGAGGAACTTGTCGTCCTCGTTCGAGTCGCGCACCTCGACCGCCGCTTGGCGGGCGTTGGCGATTTCCGCCGGCGTGGGCGATCGCTCGAGGTTCACCGTCACGACCACGACGCCGTGGCGGGCGTCGGCGATCCAGAACCGGGTCTCGTAGGCGTCCGGAGCGGTCTCGTCCTGGCGCAGAAAGCCCGTCCAACCGACGTCGGCGAGTTTGTACTCGCTGACCGACCGCTCGAGCCAGATCTTCTGTTGGGCGGGGTCGCGGGTCTCGATGGCTTTTCCGGCGTAAGCCCGGGCAAGATTCGTGTGGTCTGCCGCCGCCCGGCGGAGGCCCCCCTTGACGAGCCGCTCGGCGGCCTGGATTGCCTCGGGATCGTCGCGGTTGGCGTCGACCCACGGCGTGCTGCCGACGTACGCCGCGAGCTTGGTCCTCGCCTCCAGAGCTCGCGCGGCGTTCTGATCGCGCTCGGCGGTGCCCTCGCGCGACAGACGCGTTAGTTCTTCGTAGATGTCGGCGATCTGGTTTTGCACGTTCGGCGCATCGCGATTCATCGGCCACTTCTTCAGGATGAGCTCGCTCACCTCGATGGCGTTGTGCCACTGGTTGACCTCGCGGAACTCCTGAACGAGCGCCTTGTAGATCTCGTACGACCACTTCTTGTCTTGCGGGATGAGCTTCGGGTCCTGCACGCGGTCGACGGCGACGTGCATCTTCTGCTCGGCCACCATCGGGTTCGACTCGGTGTCGAGAACGTCGTTGCGCGCGATGAAGGGGTCGTCGGGAGAAGGGCCTGCGAAATCGAGGTACGTGAGCGACCCTGCGATGTACGTGTACGCCTCGGCGCGAAAATCCGTGCCGGGATCACCGGTCGCCTTCTCTTGTTCGTCGGTGTAGTTGAGAAGATTGACGAACTCGCGAACAGCCGTCTCGTACCTCTGCTGTTTGAAGTACGTCCACGCAAGCTTGTACATCGACACGCCGTAGAGGGGCGGCTTCTTGAATTGCATCGACTGCACGTAGGCGGTCGCGGCACGGTTCAGGTTGTAGGGACCGCCGTGTGGATCGATCTGGTCGAAGTGCCAGTTGCCGATCTGCCACCAGATCTCCGCGACGTAGCGAGGCTCGGCCCCCTCGTCGGTCTGCTGCGGGATCGGCGTGCAGCTCGTCGGGTAAGGATTGACGTACACGGTCTCGCCCGCGACCGGTGCCGCCGCCGCGCCCCCCTTGCCTTTTTTGAGCACTCTCGGGGGGCCCGCTTTCGCCTTGCCGGCAAACCCGATCGGCGTCGGGTGCGCGTTCTCCCAGCCTCGCCAGAAGTCCTCGTCGTGATCTTGGGGCAGGCGGACAATGGTGTCCTTGCCGGGGTCTTTCGGATCGGTGGGAACCGGGTAGGCGTACTTGTTGTGGCAGACGAGCGAGCGCCAGACCTGCTGTGCCTCGTCGATTCGGTTCGAATCGTTGAGCGCGTGGCCGAGGTAGTAGAAGATGCCGGCGAGCTCGCGGTAGTTCGGAAATTCTCGGATGAGCCGTTTGTAAAGGTCGATGGCTTGTTTGAGACCGATCGAGAGGTCGTCGGGCGTGTCGCTCCGCGCGCGCTCCTCGTAGAGAGCGGCCAGGCGGAACATTGCGTCAGGCGTATTTTCGGGATGGGCATTCGGCCCCGAGTAGCGCGTCACGAATTCGTCGAGTCGCTTGATGGCCTCCTCGCGCGCCTCGCGCAGAGCCTTCTTCTCGACTTCGATCTCGCCGTCGAGCGACGCGAGCAACCGCCTTCGCTTGTCCTCGTAGTGATGCTGGACGATGCGGGTGATGGCGTCGCGGTAGTCCTTCGCACTCTTCTCGTATTCGGTCGCCTCCGCCTGTAACTGACCGAGCCCTATCAGCTGCTCCGGCGTCGGTGGAGGCGGTGGGGGGACGACCTTGCGGGGGGGCGGCGGCACGTACGTCGGCATGACCCCCGCGTCGGCGGCGCCCGTCCAGATCTCCGACTCCTGCGTCGGTCGTAAGTTCGCATCCGCGCCGGCATCGGCACCCGCTTTCGCTGCCGGCTTCTTGGCGCCCTTCTTGGGTTTGGGGGCAGCCGCCGCCGGCTTGCCCTGAGCTTCGGAAAGCGTCTCGTGTGCGACGCCGAACGCGAGAGCCGCCACAAGCCCCCCGAACGCGAACATGCGGCACCACGCACTCGGCCCCCGCGATCGGCGCGCATCGCGGCCGGCCTCCAGGTTTCGTCCTGTCCAGGTCATCTTGGCTCGTGTCACTTTTGGCTCCCTGGCTCTTTGCCAGAAGGCTTCTCGGTTTCGCCCATGTCGTCGAGCACCTCGCGCAGCTCTTCGTTGAGCTGCTGCTCGGAGCGAGTCCGCTCGAGCTGCAAGTTGCGAACGCGCGTGAGCTGCTCTTCGCGTAGCTCCCATGCCTCTTCGGTTACGCCGACATCGGCGCGAAGGACGATGTTCTTGAGACGGTCGCGCACGAGCTGGAAGTTTCGCATCGCGACCTGACCCACGACGAGCCGCCCCTCGGAATCGAGCCCCTCGAGGGTCCGCGTGTATTCCCCGAGCTTGGACACCTCGGTGTCGAGCGTCGCTTTCAGCTCGCCCGCGCGCTTGCCCACCCGGGCCTCGAGGTCTTGAAAAGCCGCTTCGAGGCGGCTGTCGGCGGCGTCCGCTTGCTGCAAAATGGGGTCGATGCGCTGCGCGTAGCCCACCGCGCCCCGCCCACCCGCTCCGGCCGCAGCCAGACGCGTCTCCTGCGAGAGAATCCTGCGGAAGGCCACGCGCACCTCGGCGTCCTCGACAAAACGCTGATCGCCGAAGCCGACCTGCGTGCGGCTGATGTCGATCGTCTTGCGCAGGTCGGTCATCTGCGTCTTGTAGAGGCTGATATCGGCCTCGTTCTGGGTGAGCTCGGCCTCGAACTGCTTGAGGCTCGCGGGATCGCGGACGACGCCCCGCACCGGGCCTTCGCGGATCGCGCGCTTCAGCCCGTTGACGATGGCTTGGAGCTGATCGACTTGCAGCGTGAGCTGCTGGAGCTTCTGCGAAACGGCATTCCACTGTTTCTGCGCCTCGGCCTCGCGGGCCGCGAAGTCCCCCTCCGTGACCGGCAAGAACGCGATCCGCTTCTGGAGAGTGCGCCTCTCGTCGCGCACGCGCTGCATCTCGCCCGCAACCGTCTGATCCTCTTCGACGTCGAGCCCTTCGGCAAGGCGCTTTCGCGCCATCGAGATCGTGTTGAGAAGCGCGAGTGCTCTTTCCTCGCCCGCCTTGAGCTCGGGAAACGCGCGAACTCGGTTCGGCGCGTTCAGTATGGCACCCAGACGATCGACGAACGAATTGCTCTGCTTCAGAAGCTCGCGGCATTCCTTGACGCCGTCGATCACGGCAAACGCGGCCGGTCCGTCCTCCGCCTCGCGGGCCCACTGCACCGCCAGGGGCGGCAGCGCGTCCGCCTGCTCGACACCCTCGAGCGCGTCCCTGGAAAGCCTGTCGTAATAGGCGGCAGGATCGTTGGTGGACGAAAGAAAATTGTCGACCTTCTCGCGCATGGGATCGAATTGCGCGCGCGCCGCTTGGTAGAGGCTGAGCGCCTTCTCGAACTGGCCAGTTCGCAGCATGAGGTCGGCTCGGAGGAGCGTGCCGTCGGCCATGTAGGGACTGTTCGGATCCGCAATGGCCAACACCTCGAGCGATCGAAGCGCGCGCTCGGCGTCGCCAAGACGTACATAGACCCAAGCGAGCTCGTAGAGCATCGCGCCGAACTCCGGGGACCCGCGCTCGACGTGGTTGTACGCGTCGGCAGCTTGCACCCACTGATCGGTCTCGTAGAGCAGGCGGCCGATCGCTAGCCACGCGAGATCGATCACGTGGCGGTGGTCGGGCGTGTCGGCCGGCAGCAGCGTCACCTGACGGAAGGCCTCGATGGCCGCGGCGTACCGAGTGCGAGCGGCGCCGGTGGCGATGGCGGGGCGCTTCTCCTTCGAGGCCGAGCCGGGAGGGGGCGCGGCCTCCTTCATGGCGATGACGCCGAGCAGGTAGCGCGCCTGGTGGTGGTACATGCTCTTCGGCGTCACCGAGGCAAGCGCGCTCTTGGCTCCGGAGTAGTCTTTTTTCGCGAAGAGACCCTTGGCGCGGGCGTAGTTGAGCTCGCCCTCGGCGGACGTTGCGGGCAGTTGACCGATCTTCGAGAACACGTCGTCGAGCGTGGCGTAGTCCTGCGTGCGGAGCGCGACGTCGATGAGTCGAGCGAGCGCTCTTCCTTGGTAGTGCGCGAACCCGCCCTCTGATCCGCGGTCGACGATCTGGCGGTACACGCGACGTGCGGAGAGGTATTGGCCAGACTCGAAGTACGTCTCGCCGAGCAGGAACAGGGCATCGGGGTACACCGTCGGGTGCGTCGGATATTTCTCGACGATCTGGTTCAATACGCCCGACGCGCGTCGGTAGTCCTTGCTTCGCAGGAGCATCTCGCCGTCGGCGATGCGCGCCTCGGGGGAGCGTTCATCGGCCTTCGAGCCGGTGATGGCCTGTTCGATGGTTCCGGCACCCTGGGTCGCGGCAGCGATCGATTTCTGAGCATCCGCGATAGCATCGTCGGACGCCGAAGCGCTCGCCGATCGCGGCGACGCAGCGGCCGCCGTGATCGAAGAGAGGACAAAAAGCCTCGCGAGCCATTCGCGGCGCGTCGCGGCCCTCACGTCACTTGCTCCCTGTGCCTACCGAAAACCCCGTCGATAGGTTGCCCCCGGCGCTCGGCGGACTCGCGCCCGGTGCGGCGGGCTTCGCGGCGGAACCGGCTACGCCTGCCGTGACCTTCTCGTTGAACCGAACTGCGGGCCGCTCCTCGAGCGGCGTCGTCACGCCACCCTTTTCGTACGAGATGATCTGAAGCGACAGCGTCTTGCCCTCCACCGCGGTGAACGAATGGCTAGAGCGCGCCTCGAAGTGGTAGCCTTTCAAGTAGGAGAAAACGCCGTAGCCGCTGCCCTGAAACTGGAGGAGAATTTGCACGGTGTGATCTCCGGGCGGAATCGAGCCGCTGAAGATCGGGATCTCTTTTTGTTCGGCGAGCGCGCCCGTGTCGTCCGACTTGTTGTATTGAACCGCGCCATCCAAAACGAAGAGCGCGCGGACCAGGCGGAAGGCAGCGGACATGTCGTTCTGGAACGAGATTTCCGAGCGCGAGCCCGCAAGCCCGCCCGATAGAATGGTATCGGTCAAGAGGGAGAGTCGCGTGTGGCTCCGTCGGATCTGCTCCTTCAGCTCGTCGATGCGCTGCTCGAGATCCTTCAGGCGCACCGCGTACGTGGCGCCGTCCATTCCGCCGCTCGAGGCGGGTCGCGGGCTGGTCGAGGGGCCCGGAACGCTCGGCCCCATCGGCGAGGGAGGCGAGGCCGTCGCGCCGGATGCCTTGGGGGCGGGGCCCCCCATAGCGGCCGCGGATGCGGACGCCGACGCCGCGGCGGCCGGCTTCTTCGCCCCTTTTGCTGCCGTTTGAGCCCACGCTACCGACGGGCCGAGGGTCGCGCCGAGTTCCAACGACCCAACCAGCATTGGGACCACCACAGCAGCCCAAAGCGCCTTATGCCAACGCATTATCGACCCCTTTTTCCGCTGTTTCCCGGCCGCCGCGAAGGAAGATCCCCGCGCCGAGCAGCTTATTCGTACCTTGACAGCGCAGCAGTCTATTCGGGCCGCCGGCCGGAGTGCAACGTCTAGATGTTGGACGGCGTGCGGAACTTCCGCCCGGAGCGCCCGAAAAGGGGCGCTCTAGAACTTTGCTCCCCGTCGTGCGTCGGATCGGGAGAGGTCCCGAAACAACGTTCGCGAAAGGCGGTCCGAGCGCGCACACCAGATGAACGAGGTGATTTTCAGCGGGAATGACTCCCCGTACGATGCGCTAAGGGTGAAGAGCGCCGCACGAGCCGAGGTAACCGACGAAATGCTGATGACCCGCTACCAGCGGGGCGACCTTGGTGCATTCACCGTGCTCGTCGAGCGGCACAAAACATCGCTCTATAATTTCGTGCTTCGCCAAATCAAGGCGCCGCCCGCCGCGCAGGATCTCACCCAGGAGGTTTTTTTGCGCATCATCGAGAGTGGAGGTTCCTTCAAACACGAGGCCAAATTCACGACGTGGGCGTACACCATCGCGCGTAACCTGTGCATCGATCACCTTCGCAAGGCATCCTACCGGCGCCATCCTTCACTCGATCAAGAGGGGGGCGGCGGCGAGGCGGGCGAGGGCCCGACGCTCGGCGAGCAGGTCGCCGACTTTCACCCGCGAGCGTCGACCGAGCGCGCCGCGATGTCGAACGAGATTCAGATCAAGGTGGTGGCTGCGGTCGAAGCGCTTCCGAACGAGCAGCGCGAGGTGTTCCTGCTCCGCCACGTGGCCAACCTCGCTTTTCAAGAGATTGCCGAGATCACGGGGACGCCCGAGAACACCGTCAAGAGCCGAATGAGGTACGCCCTCGAGCGCCTGCAAGAAGCTCTCACCGACTTCGAGGAGTACGCGCGCGCACTGCGCTGAGCCAAAATCATGGATTGCGAGAAATTCGACCAGATCATCATCGACGCCGTCTACGACGAGCTCGATGAGCTCACGCTCGCGGCGGCCAAGCGTCACGCCGACGGCTGTCAGCATTGCCAAGCGGCATGGTCCGGACTTCGCGCCACTCGCAAGATCGGTATCCTGCCGCTCGTCGAGGCGCCGGCGGGGCTCGAGGCGCACATCATGCAGGCAGCGCGCGAAGCGCACCGAAACCTCCCCTGGCCAAAACGCGTCGGGCGCGCCGTTTCGTGGGCAGGCACCTACGCGATGCGACCCCAGATGGCGATGGCGGCGCTCCTCGTCCTGATGCTTGGATCGAGCATCATCTTTCTTCGGCCCAAGCCCGACCGTCGTGGCGCCCTCGGCCGCGTCAGCGTCACCGAGCGCGGCGTTCCGGAGCAATCTCTCGAAGAGCCGCGCCCGACCAACGTTCCCTCGACCGACGATCGCATCCCGGCCGGAGGACGACTCGCCAGGCGTGACGAGGAGCGCGCCAACCCTGTGCCTGCCCCGATGGCGGCGGCACCGTTTGCGCTACCACCGGAGTCTGCGGGCGAGAGCCACGCGCAGAAGGGGCTCGACAAGGCGGAGCCGATGGCCGACATGGCCCCTAGACCGAGGAGCGCTTCGGGTGCAGGTGCCGTCGCCCCGAACGACCTCGCGCTGAACGGGCCACCGGCGCAGCGATCGGTCGCCCCGTCCGAAAAGAAGCGAGGCGAGATAGCCACGGGCGTTGGCGCACCAGCAGCTACGGCGATCCCGGCGCAGGATGCTTTCGGGGCGGCGATGGATCTTTTCAACTCGGGTCGCTACGCAGAAGCCGAGAGGGCTTTCGACGACATCGACGCCAGTCGCTCGAAGGACGCGCCGAGGGCGGCCCTCCAGGCGGCCAAGAGCGCCCAGAACGCGTTCGGTTGCGGCAAAGCAGCGGCGAAATACGAGGCGGTCTGGGCTCGTTACAGCGCGACTTCGCCGGGCGCTGAAGCGCTCTGGTCGGCGGCCGAGTGCTACAGGGAGATCGCGAACTACGGCAAGGCCCGCGATCTTCTCGTGCAGTTGCGGAACGTCGCAGGGTATCGGGACAGAGCAGAAGCTCGGCTCGCCGATCTCGAGATCTTGCAGCAACAGCAACAGCAGGTGGCGACGAAGGCGAGAGCAGCCCCCACCAAGCAACCGGCGAAGCCAGCCGCAGCTCAAGCGGCGCCAAAGGCCACGACCGATGTGAAGCAGTGACTCAGCGACCGTCGTCTACGACTCTGCCAGAAGCCTCGTCAGGATCTCATTGACCATCGCCGGGTTCGCACTCCCCTGGGTCTCCTTCATCACCCGACCGACGAAATAACCGAGGAGTGCCGTCTTGCCGCCGCGATACCCGGCGGCTTGCTTCGGGTTCGCTTCGATCAGCCGCCTGCAAATCGACTCGAGCTCGCCAAGATCGCTCATCTGCGACAGTCCGCTCTCCGTCACGACTTCGCGCGGCGACTTCGACGTGCCGGCCACCTTCGCGTAGACCTCTTTCGCTTGCTTGCCGCTGATCGTCTTTTGGTCGACGAGATCGAACAGCTCGGCGAGCTGATCGGGAGTGACCGGGAACGTCGCGCGAAGGCCCGTCGTCGTCACGCCGCCGAGAACCTCCGTCTGGATGAAATTAGCGACCTTGACCGGATCGCCGTGGATCCCCGATGTCCGCTCGAAGAACTCAGAAACGCGCGGATGCGCCGTCAGCACCGATGCGGCGTATGGCGTCAAGCCGAGCTCGGACACGAAACGCGCCCGCCGCACTGCAGGAAGCTCTCCGACGGAGGCAGCTTGCTCGGCCACGAACTCCGGGGCGACGACCAAAGGAGGAAGGTCCGGCTCCGGAAAATATCTGTAGTCGTGAGCGTCCTCTTTCGAACGAAGCGGATAGGTTCTTCCGCTCGGCTCGTCCCAGCGGAGCGTCTCCTGGTCGATCGTCTTGCCTGACGACACGAGGGCGATCTGCCTGGCGACTTCGAAGTCGATCGCCCGCTCGACGAATCGAAATGAGTTCACGTTCTTGATCTCGCAGCGGGTCCCGAGAAACGTCGCTCCTTTGGGCCGAATCGAAACGTTCGCGTCACAGCGAAAGCTCCCCTCTTCGAGGTTTCCGTCGTTGACGCCGAGGAACATCAGCACTTCGCGCAGCCTTCTCAGGTATTCGGCCGCCTCCGCGCTCGAACGAAGATCCGGAGCGCCGACGATCTCGACGAGCGGAGTACCGGCGCGGTTCAGATCGACGACCGAGTCGCCCCCCTTTCCGTGGAGGTTCTTGCCGGCGTCCTCCTCCATGTGCACGCGGACGATGCCCACCTTTCTGGCGTCGGACCCGGCAAGCGCGACCTCGAGGTGTCCAGCCGTGCAGAGGGGCGCGTCGTACTGGCTGATCTGGTAACCCTTCGGCAGGTCCGGGTAGAAGTAATTCTTACGGGCAAAAATGCTCCTCGGCTCGACCTTGCATCCGAGCGCCAGCCCGATGCGGACGGCCATTCGAACCGCCTCGCGGTTCAGCACCGGGAGCGAGCCCGGCAGGCCGAGGCACACCGGGCACACGTTCGTGTTGGGTCGCGCGCCGAACGAAGTCGAGCATCCGCAAAATGCCTTGGTCTTCGTCAGAAGCTGCGCGTGAACCTCGAGACCAATGACGGGCTCGAACTCCGAGGACATGATCGGCCGCCTAGTGCCCCTGTTCGCGATCGACGCCGGGGTGAGTCGGATCTCCCGGTTCGTGGCGCGGATTCTCGGTTTCGCGTGAGCCGTCGCGCCCGGTGGCCGCCATCAGAAGGTCTTTCTTGTAGATGAACTGATCGCGCGAGTCGTAGGGGGCGGCGTGTTGGCCAGTGTCCATACGGATGGCGTCGCACGGGCAGGCCTCGACGCAGAAGCCGCAGAAAATGCACCGTAGCTCGTCGATGACGAACTGGTCGGGAAAGCGCTCGTAGCCGCGGCGCGCGTCCCCCTCGGGGTACTCGGCCGCAACGATGTGGATGCACTGCGCCGGACATGCCGTCGAGCAACAGAGGCAAGCCACGCACCTCGGCGAGCCATCTTCGCGAAGCGTCAGCCGATGAAGCCCGCGGAAGCGCTCGGGGTACGGGCGCTTTTGCTCGGGGTAGCTGACCGTCGTGATGCCCTCGTCGAGACTTTCGAGCACCGGATCGGGACGCTGTGCCAAGGCGACCTCTTTCGCGTTGCGAAAGAAGTGCTCCATCGTGACCTTCATCCCCTTCAAGATCTCGGGGACGAAAGCCTGCGTGCCCGGCGGCCGTTTCGGCCTCGGAACCGGCTTGCCGACGATACCTTTGTCGCTTGGCTGTGCCATGACGCTCCTCTACGCCTGCATCGGCGTGGCTTTGGTGCCGCCCTGGGCGTCGGCGAAGGTCGCCGACGACGACACGACTCGCTTGTGCTCGCGCGGCGGGGCCAGAAGGGCGGAGATGAAGCCTAGAATGCCGGCGATGCCGGCCAACAACACGAGAGCCTGCGTGAGGTCCCCGAGCACGTCGAGGACGGCAGACAGCGAAGGACCTCCCTGCCCAATCCCGAGCAGGATCATGGCCGTCACCAGCATGTTGACGAGCGCCGAGGGGAGCAGAAAACGCCAGCCGAGCTTCATGATCTGGTCGTAGCGAAAGCGCGGGACCGTCCACCGGATGAACAGCTGCGCCCAGCACACCAGCCACGTCTTGGCGAAGAACGCCGCGACGCCGAGCAGGATGACGGCCACATGGGCCATTTTGAGGTGGTAGTAGACCGTTTCTCCAATCGCGAACGTGATGCCGTCTCGGTGCAAGAACGGAAGGGCGTAGCCGCCAAAGAAAATGGTGACCAGGATTGCACTCGAAATCGCGAGCTCCATGTACTCGCCCAGCATGAACATCCCGAACTTCATGCCGGAGTATTCGAGGTAATAGCCGGCGACGATTTCGCTTTCCCCTTCGGGCGCGTCGAACGGGACGCGCTTGTTCTCGGCGATGGATGCCGCCAAAAAGAGAACGAACGCAAATGGCTGGACGAAGATCCCCCACGCGTGCTCGCTCTGCCATCGAACCATGTCGTCCAAGCGGACCGAGTTGTAAGTCATGAACGCGCCGACGAGCGAAAGGCCCATCGCGACCTCGTAGCTTACCATCTGGCTCGAGGCGCGAAGACCGCCGAGGAGCGAGAACTTGTTGTCGGATGACCAGCCGGCGATGGCCGCGCCGATGATGCCGGTACCGGTAATGGCGAACACGTACAGAATGCCGACGTTGAGGTTTGCCACCTGGAGCGGCACCGCACCCTCGGCGCAGATACCGTAGCGCGGGACGACCGGTGAATATCCGGCGTTGGAGATCTCGCCGATCCTCGCCATGAAGAGGTCGGTGAAGAAATGACCGGTGTGGTTCACGTGGATGCAGAGGGTGTCTCCGAACGGCACCACCGCGAACACGACGAAAGCGGGGAAAAGGGCGATGATGGGGCCGAGGGCGTGCAGCATGCGATCGGCGTTTGCCGGAACGAAATCCTCCTTGAATGCCATCTTGGCGCCGTCGGCGAGCGCGTGGAGCATTCCCCCGAGACGAACGCCGACCTTGCCCGACGGCACGCGCGAAAACCCGAGCACCCCGGCGGCTGCCAAAAGAAGCACGGCGACGGCCGATCCGACCTGGAATAGACCGCCGACGGCGCCCGCTTCACTGTCGCCGGCAAGAGCGCGAGCGAGCGCGACGACGACGTGCGTCGCGAGCCCACCGTAGAAGATCGTTCGAGCGTCCCCGATCCGGGCGAGGGCGCCGCCGATCCCGTGCGCTTCGCCTTTTCGACGCGCCTGTCTGCGCAACACGACGAGCCCGACCCAGGCGAGAAGGATGCCGAGCTCGGTCAAGCCGAACCAAGCGTCGATGCGAACCGGATCGGGACGCTTCCGAGCGAGCCACGCATACTGGGCAGCGGCGGCCGCGAGGGCAAAGCCGACGGCCAGCGAGAGCAACTTCAGAAGCCAGCCGGGCAGGTAGATGACCGCTCGGTTCGGGCCGACCCGATCCTGGATCATGGCGCTCTGTCGCCGCTCGCCCCATGTCAGGATGGCCGCCGTGTTCACGACGAAGAGAACGACCACCAGGATTTTGAGACCGGTGAAAAGGAAAAAGTAGCCGTCCATCGTCTTGTCTAGACCCCCGCCGGTACGGCCGCCGCCGCATCGGGATCCATCGCTTTTCGGACTTCCTTCAGCTTTTTCCAGCGCGTCGCGTACCCGAGCGACTCGCCCAGCAGCGCGAGCAGTTCCCACGCGGGGCGCGAGGCGCCCTTCGGATCGATCGCGCGCTCGCTTCGCTGCGCCATGCTGCGCGAATTGACGTACGTGCCCTCTGCTTCGGCCCACGTGCATGCCGGCAAAACGGCGTGGGCGCGACGAACGAGCGGACCATCGTGCGACGCGATCGTGACGAGACCAGCGAGCTTCGAGAGCGGCGCCTCGAGCAACTCGGGGTCGCCGGGCACGTCGGCTCCGAGAGCGACGACGTGCGTCGAGCTTCCTCCGAGGATCCTTTCGAGCAGCTCTTCGAACGGGCGCGCCGCCGGAGCGAGCTTCTTCACGCCGACCGTGTTCGGGTTCTTGTCCTCGTGCATGAGGATCTCGTCACGCTTGCCTCTCGGCTTACCCGACACGAAGAGCTCGGTCGTGCCCATGAACGACTTTGCCAGCTCGACGAGCGCGAAGTTGTCCTCGTTCGAGTGCTGCGCCGAGAGGACCACGGCGATCGACTGCTTCGGCACCCCCGCAAATCGGCGCTTGGCTTCGATGAGGGCCGCCTCGAGCGTCGCCGGCTTTCCGCCGACCCTCGCCTCGAGCACGCGCCCCTCGGTCACGCGCGAGTACGAGAGCATCCCCTCGTCGCACATCCAGTACTGGTTCACGGCCAGGTTGTCGCGGGGGCGATGCCGGTGCGGCGTCATGGTCCGCGGATCGTAATCGAGGTACGCGTTGCAACCCGTGGCGCAACCGGTGCATATGGTGCGCGCCGATCGCAGAAACCATACGCGTGCCTTGAACCGGAAGTCCGAGCTCGTGAGCGCGCCGACCGGGCACACGTGCTCGGTCATGAGGGTGTAGTCGTGGTCGAGTTTTCTTCCGGGCGAGACGACGATCTCGGTGAGGTTGCCGCGCTCACGCTCGTCCAGCACGGGATCTTTCGCGATCTCGGCGGAGAAGCGGACGCAGCGCGTGCAGACGATGCACCGCTCGGCGTCGTAGACGATGGTCGGACCGAACACGACGCCCTTCGGCTTGTGGACCGGCTCGTCGCGCATACGCTTGCCCGTCCCCTGATGCTCGAGCCAGTAATCCTGGAGCCGACATTCGCCCGCCTGGTCGCAGATAGGACAATCGACGGGGTGGTTCAGCAGCAGGAACTCCTGCACCTGAGAGCGAGCCTTGGCGACGTCGGCCGACGACTCGCTCTTCACTTCCATGTTCTCGACCACCGCCATCTGGCAAGCGGGCTGGAGCTTGGGCTTTCGGATGACGACGTAGTCGTTCTTGTCCTTGTCCCAGCTGAGGATGTCGAGCATGAGCGGCCTTTGCCCGGGGGGTGGTGCGATCTCGACGAGGCACATGCGGCAGTTGGCGGCGACGCTGAGCCCCGGGTGCCAGCAGTAATGCGGGATGTCGATCCCCATCCGGTGGGCCGCGCGTATGATCGTGTCCCCTTTTTCGAAGGGTACGTCACGTCCGTCGAGCTTGAACGTAGGCATCTCGAGTTAACCCGTTGACTCTCTTAGTGGTCGCATTCGCCCCCGATCATGTTGAGTGATCCGAAGGTCGGGACGACGTCGGGGATCATGATGCCGGTGACGAGACCCCCGAGGGCCTGCGTGATGGCAAAACACGGGGGGCGGATCCGCACGCGGTACGGCGTGCCGCTGCCGTCGGACACGACGTAAAATCCGAGCTCGCCGTTGCCTGCCTCCGTGTACCCATAGGCCTCGCCGGCCGGAACCTTGATTCCCTCCATCACGATCTTGAAGTGCTGGATGGTGCCCTCGATGGTCGTGTAGACCTCGTCTTTGGGCGGCAGGACGATGCGCGGATCGTCGACGTTGATCGGGCCCGAATCCGGCATCTGATCGATCGCCTGCTCGAGAATGCGCACGCTCTGGCGGATCTCTTCGAGTCGCACCATGAACCTGTCCCAGTTGTCCCCCTCTTGCCCGACCGGGACGTCGAACGTGAACCGATCGTAGACCAGGTAGGGGTGTGCTTTTCGCACGTCGTAAGCAACCCCCGTCGATCGCAGGCATGGCCCCGTCCAACCGAGGGCGATTGCGTCGGCCGCCGAGATCTTTCCGACCCCCTGCAGACGATCGATGAAAATGCGGTTTTGCAGGAGGAGCGCTTCGGCTTCTCCAAGAATCGACACGATGCGCGGAAGAATCGCCGCCACCATGGCCTTCATGTTCGGACTTGGCTTCTGGGCCATGCCGCCCACGCGGCCAAAACTGTGCGTCAGTCTCGCGCCGGTCTCTTCCTCCATGATGTCGTAGATCATCTCGCGCGCCTTCATGAACCAGAGGAGCGGAGTGAACGCGCCGAGCTCCATGGCCATCGCGCCGGTGCAGGTCAGGTGGTCGGCAATCCGGGCGAGCTCGCCAAGGACGACGCGGTAGTATTGGCACCGCAGAGGAACGGTGATGTCGAGGAGCTTCTCGACCGCCAGCGCGAAGCCCACGTTGTTCAGCATCGGCGAGGCGTAGTTGCAGCGATCGACGTACGGAAAGACCTGAGTCCAGGTGCCCCGCTCGCACATCTTTTCGAAGCCCCTGTGCAGGTACCCTATCTGCACGTCGGCTTTGAGGATGTTTTCTCCGGAGAGCTCCATCACGATTCGGATGGTGCCGTGCATCGCCGGGTGAGAGGGCCCGACGTTCAAGCTCATCGGCTCGCTCGGCAGCTCGAGCTCGCCTTCTTCGAGCTCTTGATCGAGGGGTTCCATTCAGTCGACCTTTCCCGAACGGAA
>Ga0075425_100002866_pt1 | contig 17363 bp, 13 predicted proteins | sample SoiMethybrSBSTD4_FD_75300 | JGI IMG/M metagenome (GOLD analysis project Ga0075425, IMG submission 75300) | Bulk soil microbial communities from a Populus tree surrounding site in Tennessee, USA - Soil MetaG P. TD hybrid SBSTD4 | ecosystem: Environmental > Terrestrial > Soil > Tree plantation... | reverse complement strand
GAAGAGAATCGTCCGCGCGTGCACCGCCTCGTACGCCGGGCTCCGCACCTCGCCGCGCAGGACGTCGAGGCCCGGCACGGCCGTCCGCACCCCGGCGCGCGGGACGGCGACCGGGCCGCGCGGCTTCCCGCACGCGTACGGGGTCTGGTCGAGCCCGTCGACCGTGATCGTGTTGTGCGCCGCGGTCGACTTGAACCAGCGGCGGAGGTTCGGCGTTCCCTCGGCGTACGTGAAGCGCCCCGGGTCGACCAGGAGCGGCCGGCCGTATCCGGCGGACTCGATGCTGAGCGCGTCGTAGTGCCCGTGACCACCCTCGCCGAGCGGGCCGCAGTCGAAGACGAGGTGGCGCGCATCGTGGTCCCACCCGCTCCGCTGCACGAAGTAGCCGCCGTGGGGGAACGACGCGTGCCGCGCGGGAGGCGGCGTCCCGTCGCAGAGATCGGGCCGGTCGAGCAACCTCGCGCCGAGCGCGAGGAGATCGCCGTAGTCGCCGGCGTCGGCGTCCGAGAGCGCGGGGATGCCCCCGTCCGGCCGACGCACGTGACGGAGGAACTCGCAGGCACGCGCCAACTGCTGCTCGAAGCGCGGCCCCGGATCTATCCCGAACCGGCGCGCGTTCGCGAGCGCGCCGAGCAGCGAGCGCACGGCGAGCGCGTGGTAGTGCGTCGACGCCTCGCGGTGGACGCCGTCGGCGTGGAAGTCGGCGTCGAGGTTCGCCGCGAGCCGGTCGAGCGCGAGCTCGGCGAGCGTTCCGTCCGGGTCGAGCTCCGGCACGCCGAGCGCCGCGACGAGCAACCCGTAGAGCTCGAGGGTGCGATGGTTCCGCGCCGGCGCGAGGTTCGCGCGGACGTAGGCCGCCTCGTCCGCGAGCCGCTCGATGAGCACGGCGTCGAGCGACGCGGACACGCCGAACGCCTCGCGCGCGTACACCCAGTTTTGCAGGCGCCGCGCCGCGACCTCGGGAGCGTCGGCTCCCGGCTGCACCTGGTCGATCCACGAGGCGACGAGGACCTCCCACGCCTCGCGAAAGCGCCGCGCGCCCGTCGCATCGTGCGCGTGCGCGAGGTCGAGCCCCCACAGGAACTTGCTGCACTCGATCCGCCACTCCGGGTCGTGCGCGATGCGCGCTGCCGACCAGTCCGGCGGCACGCCGAGCTCCAGCGTGACACCGCAGTGCGTGAAGCGCCCCGCACACGCGTCCTCCGCGACTGCGAGATCGCGATGCTCGTCGGCGATCACGCAGAACAGCGCCGGGCGCGCGACCACCGCGGTCATGCCGCCGCCCGGAAGAGGTCGGCAAGCTGCCGTGCGAGCACGTCGCCGTCGAAGCGCTCGGCGACGCTCGCCCGCCCTTGGGCGCCGAGCCGCCGCGCGAGCTCCGGCTCGTCGCGCAGCCGCAGGAGGGCGGCGGCGACGGCGTCGGCGTCGTCCGGCGCGACGAGCAGGCCGTTCTCGCCGTCGACGACGAGCTCGGGGATGCCGGAGACCGACGTCGTCACGACCGGCCGGCCGCAGGCCATCGCCTCGATGAGCACGTTCGGGATCCCATCGCGGTCGCCGTTCGACATGACGCGGCACGGCAGGCAGAGCGCGTCCGCACGCTCGTACTCGCGCCGTAGCTCGGCCTGGGCCATCGGCCCCGCGAGCGTCACGACGTCGACCAAGCCGTGCGCGTCGATCAGCCGCCGAAGCTCGTCTTCGTGCTCGCCGGGCTCGCCGACGATCATCGCGTCGACGGGGACGCCCGCGCGACGCAGCTGCGCGCAGGCCTCGACGAGCACGTCGAAGCCCTTCTTCGCGACGACACGCCCGACGGCGAGCACGCGGAACGCGTCGCTCGGCTCCCGCGCGGGCGGATTGCCGTCCAGCAGCCGAGCGAGCTCGGCGTTGAGGCCGTGGTAGATGCGGTGCACCTCGGCTCCGGGCGCGAGCGAGCGCAGATGCTCGCGGTTCGACTCGGTGCACGTGACGGCGAACCGCGCGGCGCGCAGCTTGCGCGGCAGCAGCCCGCCCGGGTTGAGTGACGGCGAGTAGATGTCCTTCGCGTGGCCCGTGAACGAGAACGGCAGGCCGGTGATCATCGACGCGACCCACGCCACCGTGGTCGCGCCGTGGGCGAAGTGCGCGTGGATGTGCCGCACGTCCGGCTCGTCGACGAGCAGATCCGCGAGCGCGACGCCGAGCAGGAGCTCCTTCACGAAGAGCTTGCGCGGCGGCGACCAGAAGCCCGGACGTGCGCGGAGCGACTGCGCGAGCGTAAAGCCGACCGCGCGCGCGAGACCGACGGGGCGGCGGCACGCGACGCGGACGAGTGCGGGTCGGAACGCGGGCAGGTTCGCGCTCAGCCACGCGCGCAGCGTGGTCTGCGACAGGCTCGTCGTGGCCGGCAGGTAGCTGCGCGGCGCACCGATGCGGTCGACGACCGGATGGCGCACGTCCTCGTCAGGCGGCTTGATCACGTAGATGCGCAGCGGCACCCCGGCTTGCTCGAGGCGGTGGATCTCGCTCGCGATGAAGAGCTCCGAGAGGCGCGGGAATCCCTTCAGGACGTACGCGACCTCACGCATACGCGGCCTCCAGGTGCTGCGCGAGCCGCGCGGTGCACGCCTCGAGGTCGAACTTCTGCTCGACACACGCGCGCCCGGCGCGCCCGAGGCGCGACCTGAGGTCCGGGCTCGAAGCGGCGTGCTCGATCGCCGCGGCGAGAGCGGCCGCGTCGCCGGGCGGAACGAGGAGTCCCGTCTCGTCGTGGCGAACGGCCGTCCCGACTGCGGCGATGTCGCTGGCGACGACCGTACGGCCGCACGCCAGGGCCTCGAGCACGACGTTCGGAAGGCCGTCGCGATCGCCGGCGGCGTCGCGCACCGACGGCACGACGACGACGTGCGCCGCTCGGTACGTCTTCGGCAGCTCGTCGTGCGTGAGCGGTTCCTCGAGCGTCACGACATCCACGAGACCGGCGCGGGCGATCCGGCGGGCGAGCCGCCGCCGCTCCGGGCCCTCGCCGACGATGCGCAGCCGAAACGGCACTTCCAGCCGAGCCACCGCGTCGACCAGGACGTCGAAGCCCTTCTTCGGCACCAGGCGCCCGACGGCGAGCAGCGCGATCGGCGGCTCGGGCGGCTCGGGCGATGGGCGGAACCGCGCCACGTCGACGCCGTGCGGCAAGAGGGTCGCCTCGCCGCCTGCTGCGCCCACCTCCGCCGCCACATCGGGGTTGCACGCAGCGACGCACGCCGCGTCCGCGGCGCGCTCGCGCAGGTCGCGCGGCGCGATCTTGCGCACGTCGCGCGCGTGCACGCTGAAGCCGTAGGGGATGCCGAGCCGCGCCGCCGCCTCCCGTGCCACCTCCGCGGGGGTGTGCGCGAAGAACGCATGCACTCCGCTCACGCCGGACTGGGCGAGCGCGGCCGCAACCAGCGCCGCCTGCTCGCGCGGCGAGACCGGTGGGAGCACGCGCACCCGCGGCAGGAGGCGCTCCGCTCCCGGATGCGCGCGCGCATCCTCGGCGGGCTTCGTCGCGAAGATCGGCCCGAGCAGCCCGCGCGCCTCGAGCGCGAGCAGCTCGTTGAGGACGAACGTCTCCGAGGTCCGCGGAAACCCGCTCGTGACGACGCCGAGTTTCACGGGAGCGCGTCCTCCGCCGCCGCGACGAGCGCCTCCACGCGCGCCGGCCAGTCGTCCTCGAGCTTGCGAAACGGCGCCTGCGCACGGATGAGGATCGCGCCCGCCAGGTACGCAGCGAGCGCGTCGGGCCGCGTCCCGTAGCTCGAGACCAGCGCATCCGCGACGGCGAGCGCGGCCACCGCGCCGCCGCGTCGCGCCGCGTGCGCGGCGTAGTTCGCGACGTCGAGCGCACGCGGCGCAGCGCACAGCTCGTCGAAGTCGAGCAGCGCGACGTCGTGCCCTCCCTCGAGCAGCTGACCGACCTCGAAGTCGCCGTGCGAGCAGACGAGCTCGACGTCGTCCGGCAGCGCAGCGGCGAGCCGCTCGGCGAGCTCGGTCGTCCGGGGCTCGAGGTCCGGGAGCACCGCTGCGACGAGCCGCGCCGACTCGGCGGCCGCGCGCAGGTGGCGTTCCGGGCCGCAGGGTTGCAGGTCGTCCGCGTCGCTCGCGTGCAGCTCGCGGAGCAGCGCGCCCGCGACCGGCGCGAGTCGCGTGTCGTCGGTCGCGACTCTGCCGGGAAGTGCCGTCTGCACGGTCGCGCCGAGGTCGTCGAGCCGCGCTTCGAATGCGGCGGTCGGCAGGCTGCTCTCCTGCGCGAACCGGAGCCCCCGCGCCGAGGCGGTGTACTTCGCTTCGGACGCGTAGCCCTTGACGACGTGGTCGCCGACGCCGAGCACGACACGGTGGAGCGGCTTGTAGCCGAGCCGGCGCGGCTCGGCGGCCGGATCGGCAGCGAGCCCGAGCGCCGCGAGTCGTTGCGCGACTCTCGCCGGCGGCTCGCGCAGGAGCGGTAGCTCGAGGTCGTACGGAAGCCACTGCACGAGCACGTTCGCGTCGGCGTCGAAGCGCAGCGGCCGGTCGACCGGCGATCGCCCGTTCACGCGCCGCGCCGCCGCGATGTTCGTCTCGCGCGAGGCGACCGCGGCGAGATCTCGCTTCGTGTCGGCGATGACGACCGCCTCGCGGAGCACGCCGTCGACGATCGCGTCGTAGGTCACGACGAGCCGCCGGCCCGGCTTGTACGTCACCGCCCGGGCGACCACGTGGCCGAGATCGCTGCCGGTCAGCAGCGTTCGCGCGAGCACGGAGGCCGCGGCGCCGCCGTCGAGCAGCTCGGCGAGTTGCGGCAGCCTCGGGTCCTCGAGGCGCGGCGCCGGCGGAACGCGCCCGCCGTGCTGGTGTAGCGCGAGCTTGCTGAACGTGCCACGGGCTGCGAGCAGATCGCCGGGCGTTCCGTCCTCGACGACGCGGCCGCCTTCCACGACGAGGACCCGCTCGGCGCGCTGCGCGAGTGCGATCGAGTGGGTGACGATGAGCGTCGTCCTCCCTTCCATCAGCCGCTCGAGCGCGGTGACGACGCGCGCCTCGCTCGCCGCGTCGAGACCGGTGGTGGGCTCGTCGAGGACGAGGATCGGCGGGTCGCGCAGCAGGACGCGCGCGATGCCCAGCCGCTGCCGCTGGCCGCCGGAGAGGCCGGCGCCGCCGGCGCCGAGCTCGGTGTCGTAGCCGTCCGGGAGCTGCGAGACGAACTCGTGCGCGCCGGCGGCACGGGCCGCGGCGACAATCTCCTCGCGCCCGGCGTTCGAGCCGTACGCGATGTTCTCGGCGACCGAGCCGCGGAAGAGGACGGTGTCCTGCAGCAGGATCCCGACCTGCTCGCGCAGCCAGGCCAGCGAGCAGTCGCGCGCGTCCCGCCCGTCGACGCGGATGCAGCCCGTGCCGGGGTCGTAGAACCGCGCGATGAGCGCTGCGAGCGTCGACTTGCCTGCGCCGGAGCGCCCGACGATCGCGACCCGCCGACCGGGCGGGAGCGAGAGCGAGACGTCGCGGAGCGCCGAGCGATCGGCCGTGTAGGCGAACGAGACGTTCTCGAACTCGAGCGCGCCCGCGGCGCGCGGCCCGGCGTACGCGCCCGGACGGTCGCGCAGTGCGTCGTCCGTCGCGAGCAGCTCGGCGATGCGCTCGGCGCGCGCGCCCGCGCGCGACACAGCAGACGACTGGCGCGCGAGATCGCGCAGCGGCTTGTAGGTGCGCGCGGCGTAGGTCGCGAACACGACGAGGCTGCCGGGCGTGAGCGCGCCGGACGAGACGCGGTAGACGCCGAGCACGAGCACGAGCGCGGCTGCAACCGCGCCGAGCAGGTCGACGAGCGCCGAGAACCTCGCCTGCGCGCGCGCGGCGTCGACGCCGATCCGCCGCCGCAGCTCGCTGCGTTCGTGCACGCGGTCGTACTCGTAGTCCTCCGAGCCGAACGCCTTCACGACCTGGATCGCCGACAGTGCCTCCGTCGCGAGCGATGCGATCTCGCCTTCCTCCGCGCGCTGCCGGCGCGAGAGCTCCTTGATCCGACGTCGGTACCGGAACGTCACGAAGCCGAGGAACGGGGTGACGGCGAACGTGGCGAGCGCGAGCACCGGGTCGAGCAGGAAGCTCACGACGGCCATCCCGACGAGGAGCATGATCGCGGAGGTGATCTGCCCGAGCGAGTCCGAGAAGAGCGCGCCGATCGCGTTCACGTCGCCGGTGACGCGCGAGACGAGGTCACCCTTCGGGCGCCGGTCGTGGAAGCCCAGCGACAGCCGCTGCAGGTGCGCGTAGACCGCGACCCGCAGGTCGTGCGCGATCCGCTCGCCTGCGCGGTTCAGCAGGACGTCCGACCAGTACGACGACGCCGCGTCTACGAGCGCGATCGCGAGCACGAGCCCCGTCACGCCGGCCAGCAGCGGGAGGTCCGAGGTGGTGACGACGGGCGAGCCGTTCCCCGTCTGCAGCAGGCGGTCGATCACGATCTTCAGCGGCCACGGCTGCGCGAGCTGCGCGAGCGTGAGGGCGACGGTGGACGCAGCACTGACGGCGAGCGCACGCCAGTGCCGCGTCAGGAACGGCGACAGGATGCGGACGGCGGCGCGCTCTCGGGCGTTCACAGCGCCGCCTCGAGCACGCCGTAGCCGTCGGCGGCAGCCGCGAGCTCTGCGAGCACATCCGCCGCCCGCGCGGCCCCTCCGTCGTCCGCGCGCGGCTGCTGCAGCGGCGTCGCGAGCAGTCGCGTGAGCTCCGAGCGCAGGCGGTGCGGCTCGAGCTCGTGCGGGTAGAGCACCTGCACGCGTCCGGCCTCGCGCAGCAGCTCCGCGCGCAGCGCCTGCTCGTGGCTCGGCTCGGTGCGCGGGACGAGGAGCGCGGGCCGCCCTGTCCGCAACAGCTCCGAGACGGTGTTGTAGCCGGCCATCGCCACGACGCCGCGGGAGCCGGCCATGACGCCGTCGAGGCCGGGTCGGAACGTCTCGACGACCACGTTCAAGGAGGCGGCCCGCGCGCGCAGGGCGCGCACGTCCGCCTCCGGCATCAGCGGCCCGGTCACGACGAGGCCGGGCACCGGCAGCGGCTCGAGCTCGAGCGCATCGAGGAACGTCGCCATGAGCCTCGCGCCGTCCGCTCCTCCGCCGGCCGTCACGAGCACGTACTCGTCCGGGAGATCGGCCGGCCGCTCCGTCGGGCGCGACGCGACGTAACCGACGTGGTGCAGCGGGAGCTCCGTGTCCAGTCCCAGGCAGGCGAGCGCGTCGTGCCGCTTGCCGTCGGGGCCGTAGACGAGCACCGCGTCGTACAGCTCCTCGAGCTGCGCGCGGACGCGCGGGCTCCACTCGCGGCGCACACGGGCCGGCGCGTCGGCGATGTCGCGGAGGCCGAGGACGACCTTCGTCCCCGCTCCGTGCAGCCATTCGAGCGCGGGCGCGAGCTCGCCCGCGAGCCCGAGCGGAGCCTTGTCGACCACGGCGACCTCGGGGCGAAAGGACTGTGCCGCGGCCAGTGCGACGTGCGATCGCACCGTCCGGGTGTCGGACAGGCTGAGACCGAGCCTTCCGGCGCGCACCTCGCCCGCGCTGTCTCGCGCGAGGAGCGGCAGCTTGATCGTGTCGACCCGCGCCGGGAGAGGATGCGCGAGCTCGATCGGCGCCCCGGTGACGATGAGCGCGGTCGCCGCTTCGTCGCGCTCGGTGACGGCCCCGGCGAGCGTCAATGCCCGCCGCAGGTGGCCGAGGCCGACGCATTCGTTCGTGAAGAACAAGTACTTCAGGGGCACGGCCAGCCCCCGGCGCCCGCGTCGCCCGCCGTCGTCGTCCCACATACCAAAATGACACAACCGGGAGCCAAAACTTGACCGAGCAAGTTCGCTCTCGTCAGACGAGATTCGCCTGCTGCGCGAGCCCCCTTCCGCACGTGAGCCGGCCTTCCGGTTCTCTGAGCTCAAGGGCTCCGGTTACGAAGTGGTCACATCGTCGACGAACCTAAACCGCCGTCGAGGGACGGGTCACGCTGTCGTCGAGGGTTGCGGGGCGAGCGCGGCGACGGTTTGCTCTGCCAGCTCGAGCGCGCGGACCGCATCCGCGGGCGAGGCACCGCGCGACGGGTGTCCCGCGATCGCCGCCGCGAAGTCGGCGGCCTGCGCGCGGAGGGCGGCGAGGAACGCCTGCTCGCCGGCCGCCGGCGCGAGGAAGTCGAGGCGGGTGACCTTCCGCGAGCCCACGACCTCGACGCGGCAGAGGTCGCCGGGCGGATGGCGGCGCAAAAGCGACACCGTCGCGAGCCCGCCGCCGCCGAGGCGCAGCGCGAACGCGACGCCGTCGGGATCGCCGTCGACCTCGGCCCGAGAGGCGAGGCCTGCGAACAGCTCGGGCTCCCGGCCGGTCAGCCATCGCAGCTGGTCGAGCTCGTGCACGCCCATGTCGACGACGATGCCGCCGCTCGACGCCGGGTCGCGGAACGCCGCCGGCGGCGGCGACTCGTCCCATTGCGCGCACGCGACAAGCTCGAGGGCTCCGAACGAGCCGGCCGCGAGCTCGGCCTGCAGCTCGCGCAGCGCGGGGACGAAGCGGCGCCAGTAGCCGATATGGAGGGGCACGCGCGCCTCGACGGCGCGCCTCGCGAGCGCCCGCGTCTCGTCGCTGCGCCGCCCGCAGGGCTTCTCGCAGAGGACGGGGAGACCCGCCTCCAGCAGTTGCGTGACGAGTAGCGCATGCAGCCGTGTCGGTGCAGCGACGATCGCGCCGTCGACGCCCCCGGCGGCGAGCAGCTCGTCGAGCCCGCCGTAGCGGGCCGCGATCCCCGAGCGCCGGGCAGCATCGTCCGAGGGCTCGACGACCGCCACGAGCTCGACGCCGTCGGGCCTGTCGGCGAGCGCGCGCGCGTGCGTCGACCCCATCCGGCCGGCGCCGATGAGTGCGAGCCGGACGGGTGGCATCTCGCGAGTCTCGCACCCTTGACTCGGCGCGGGCGGGATGAGAATGTCGCGCGTGGTGGAACGTTCCACTCCGTCCAGGCTGCGCATCGGGGTGGTCGGCTGCGGGCTCGTCGCCCAGGTGATGCACCTCCACTACCTGGGGGAGCTGCACGACCGCTTCGAGGTCGCCGCGCTGTGCGATCTCGCGCCGGAGGCGCTCGACCACGCGGGCCGGCTCTTCCCCACCGCCCGGCGCTTCTCCGACTGGCGCGCCGTCGTCGCCGAGCCGCTCGACGCTGTGCTCATCCTGACGCCGGGAAGCCACGCGCCGGTTGCGATCGCCGCGGCGGAGGCGGGCCTGCACGTCTTCGTCGAGAAGCCGATGTGCTTCTCCGTCGACGAGGGGCGCGAGATGATCGCCGCGGCCGAGCGAGCCGAGGTGCGCCTGATGGTCGGCTACATGAAGCGGTACGACCCGGCGTACGAGGACCTGCAGACGCGGCTCGTCCCGGGCGAGATCCGGCTCGCGCGAGTGACGACGCTCGAGTCGCCGCTCGAGCCGTACGTCCAGCACTATCCGCTGCAGCGGGCGTCGCTCGACGCGGACCTGCTCGCCGAGCTGATCGCCGACGACGACCGGCGCGTGACCGCGGCGATCGGCAGCGACGACCCAGTCGTTCGGCGCGCGTACCGCGCCGTGCTGCTCGACAGCATGGTGCACGAGCTGAACGCAGTGCGCGGGTTGCTCGGCGAGCCGACGGAGTTGCGCTTCGCCGACATCTGGGGCGACGCCGACGGGATCACGGCGACGCTCGCCTTCGGCGAGACGCAGTGCGTTTTCATGTGGGTCGACCTGCCGGGCATCGCGCGCTACGAGCAAGAGCTTGCGTTCTACGCGCCCGACGAACGACTCACGCTCGCGTTCCCGTCGCCCTTCCTGCGCAGCATGCCGACAAGGCTCGTGCTCGAAGGCGGCCAACCCGGAACGCCGTCTGCCTGGAAGACGGTGAAGACGGTGTCGTACGACGAGGCGTTCAAGCGCGAGCTGGTCGAGTTCCACACGTGCGTGGTCGACGACCGCGAGCCGCGCACCCCCGGCACCGACGCGCTGCGCGACATCGCGCTCACGCAGGCGATCGTTCGGTGCCGACTCGAAGGCAGGCCGATCGAGTCGCCGACGCAGGACGCACGGGTTGAGGATCGGCCTCTTCACTGACGCGCTGCCGGAGCGCCCGCTCGACGCCGTCCTCGACTGGCTCGCAGCCGAGGTCCCGGCGGTGCGCGACATCGAGATCGGGACCGGCGGGTACTCTCCCGCTCCGCACTGCGACCGCGCCGAACTGCTTGCGGACAGCGAGGCGCGGGCCGCCTTTGTCGATGCGATCGAGTCGCGCGACTTCAGGCTCGCTGCGCTGAACGTCTCCGGCAACCCGCTCGAGTCGGCGGAGCACGACCGCGCATTGCGCGAGACGGTCGCGCTCGCCGGGCTGCTCGGCGTCGACCGCGTCGTGTGCATGTCGGGCGGCCGCCCGGAGCTCTCCGGCGGCGCCTGGTTCCCGGGAGTCGAGGCTGAGGTCGAGCGCTACCGGCGCGCGCGCGTCGTGCCGTACTGGCGGGAGCTCGCCGACCTCGCCGCGCGCGTCCATCCCGACCTGCGCCTGTGCTTCGAGCTCGAGCCGGGTGCGGCGGCGTTCAACGTCTCCACGGTCGAGCCTCTGCTCGAGCTCGGCCCGAGCCTCGCGGTCAACCTCGACCCCAGCCATTTCTTCTGGCAGTCGATCGACCCGCTTGCGGCGGTTCGCCGGCTCGCCGGCCGCATCGCGTTCGCCCACGGCAAGGACACGGTGCTCGACGGCGCACGCATCGGCATCGACGGCCGGCTCGACCGGACGGCGTGGCGGTACGCGACGGTCGGCCACGGCCGCGGCCCCGGCTGGTGGCGGGACTTCGGCGAGGCCCTCCGCCGTGTGGGCTACGACGGCGTCGTCTCGATCGAGTACGAAGACCCGCTCGTCGCGGCGGAGGCGAGCATCGTCCAGGCGGCGCACGTCCTCGCCGACGCCCTCGCCGCCGCCGGGGTTGCCGCGCCGTGAGCCGCGTCGCCTACGAGGGCGTTGCGAAGCGGTTCGGCGACGTCGTCGCGCTGCGCGAGTTCGACCTCGAGGTGCCGGACGGGGCGTTCCTCGTCATGCTGGGGCCGTCGGGCTGCGGCAAGACGACGGCACTCCGCATTCTCGCCGGGCTCGAGCTCCCCGACGCCGGCAAGGTGCTGCTCGGCGATCGCGACGTGACCCGCCTGCAGCCGCGCGACCGCGACATCGCGATGGTCTTCCAGAGCTACGCGCTCTATCCGCACATGACCGTCGCGGAGAACATCGCGTACCCGCTCGGGCTCCGTCACGTGGAGAAGGCGGAGCGCACGCGTGCGGTGCGCGAGGTCGCGGAGCTGCTCGAGATCGGGCACCTGCTCGACCGCCGGCCGAAGCAGCTCTCCGGCGGGCAGCGGCAGCGCATCGCGCTCGCGCGCGCAATCGTGCGCGACCCGCAGGCGTTCCTGATGGACGAGCCCCTCTCGAACCTGGACGCGAAGCTGCGCGCTTCGATGCGCGGCGAGCTCAAGCGCTTACAGAAACGGCTTTCAGCGACGACGATCTACGTCACGCACGACCAAGCCGAGGCGACGACGATGGCCGACCTCGTCGCGGTCATGCACGACGGCGTGCTCGAGCAGCTGGCTCCCCCGCTCGAGATCTACGACCGTCCCGCCACGCGGTTCGTCGCGACGTTCGTGGGCAACCCGCCGCTCAACGTGCTCCCGGGCGCGCTCGACGGCGAGCGCCGTGCGTTCGTCATCGCCGGCACGCCGGTACCGCTTACAGAAAGCGCTTACATCGCCTGCGCCGAGCATCGCGTGACCGAGCTCGGCATCCGGCCGGAGGACCTGTCCGTCGTCGACCCCGGCCGAGCGGACGCGCTCGCCGGCGAGATCTACGTCGTCGAGCCGCTCGGCAACGAGACGCTGGTGCAGGTGCGGATCGGCGACTCCGTCGTCGCGCTGCTCCTCGAGCGCGGCTGGGACGCGCCGATCGGCATGCCGATCGGCGTCGCCCTGGAGCCTGCCGCCGCCTGCTTCTTCGACGGCGACGGCCGCACCGTCGTGCATCGCAGCGACCGCCCAGAGCCACGAGCGCACGAAGTTCGGTGGCCCGCCAAGGCCACACCGCAGGGGGACCCGCAGACCAGAGAAAGGAGCGTTCTATGACCCCCACCGACGAGCGGCCCCTCACCCGCAAGCAGTTCGTCGCGACGGCGGTCGGCGCCGCCGTCGCCGCCGGGCCGCTGCTCAAGGAGACCGCGCGCGCCGCGACCTATCGCACCGCGGCGACCGCGCGCGCCGCGAAGGGCAAGGTCGTGATCGGCGCGTTCAAGGACGGCGGTCTCGTGCCGTTCAAGGACAAGATCATTCCCCTGTTCCAACAGGAGACCGGCATCAAGGTCGAGTTCCTGGACGACGACTACTCGACGTTCTTCGAGAAGGCGTTCCAAGACGGCGTCACGAAGGCGGGCCAGTTCGACATCTACGTCATGGACGACCCGTGGATGCCTCAGTACTCGAGCGCGCCCGTGCTGCAGAACCTGTCGAAGCTGGGCTTCAAGCCCGACTCCGACTTCATGACGCCGTTCCTCGATCTCGGCTACTGGCCGCCGAAGAAGGGCGCGCGCCTGCCGCAGTTCAGGAGCGACGCGCCGCAGCTGTATGCGCTGCCGTTCGTCGGCGACATGCAGTCGCTCACGTATCGCAGGGACGCGTTCGGCCAGGCGCCGAAGACGTGGACCGAGCTGGTCTCCGTCGCCAAGGCGAAGATGAAGCCGCCGCAGACGTACGGCTACGTGTTCCGCGGCGTGAAGGGCAACCCGATCGTGGCGTCGTGGTTCCCCGTCTTCCGCTCGCAAGGCGGGAAGATCTTCGACAACAACTGGAAGGTGCTTTGGAACAACGCGGCGGGCAAGCGCGCGACGGAGTTCTTCGTGCACACGCTGAAGTCGATTGCCCCGCCCGGCGTCGTCGAGTACGACTCCGACCAGGAAGGCGGAGCGATCCTCGGCGGCAAGGCACTCTCGATCGTTCAGTACTCGGGCAACGCGATCAAGTCGGACGACCCGAAGCAGTCGAAGGAGGTCGGCAAGCTCGCCTTCGGCACCGTGCCCCGTGGGCCGGGTGGCTCGATCGCGCAGATCGGGATCTTCATCTCGGGCATCTCGGTCTCGGCGCCGAACCAGGACAACGCCGTCGCGTTCCAGAAGTGGTTCGTGACGAAGAAGGCGCAGATCGCACTGGCACGCGCGGGGTCGCTGCCCGTGAAGCGGTCAGCGTTCCTCGACGCGCAGGCGTCGAAGCACAATCGGCTGCAGAAGACGATCCTCGCGCAGCTGAACGCGGGCGCCGAGGCGCGGCCGCGGACGCCCGACTGGGCGAAGGTCGAGGACATCCTCGGCACGGAGCTGAACAAGGCACTCGGCGCGAGCGAGGTCGGCGGCCACCTCGACAACGCCGCGAAGCAAGCGACGGACTACCTGAAGAAGAACGGCTACTACAAGACGTGACGGCGGCCGCGGCCTACCTCGCGGGCCGTCGACGGGCTCAGGGGGCAGGACTCGACCGGGTCCTGCCCTACCTGCTGCTTGCGCCGACGCTGCTGTTGCTGCTGGCGGTCGTGCTCTACCCGATCGGGTACGGGATCCGGCAGAGCTTCCTCAACTTCCGCTTCGGCCACGCGGTCGGCAGCGTCGGGCTCGACAACTACCGCCAGCTCTTCAGCGATCCGGCGTTCGGCCAGGCGCTATGGGTGACGCTGAAGTTCGTCGTCCTCGCCGTGACGATCGAGACCGTGCTCGGCCTGGGGCTCGCACTGCTCGTGGCGAACGAGCTGCCGTTCACGCGAATCGCCCGGCTCGTGTTGATCGTCCCGATGATCGTGACGCCGATCGTCGTCGGCATCGTCTTCCGGCTGATCTACGCATCCGACGTCGGGCTCCTGACGACGCTGCGCACGGACATCTTCGGCAGCGGGCAGGTCTTCATTCTCGACAAGGGCTGGTCCGCGTTCCTCGGACTCGTGGCGCTCGACGTGTGGGAGTGGACGCCGCTGATGTTCCTGATCCTGCTCGCCGGCCTGCAGTCGCTGCCGATCGAGCCGTTCGAAGCCGCGCGCGTCGACGGCGCGGGGGACTGGCGTGTGTTCCTCGACCAGACGCTGCCGATGCTGCGGCCCGTGCTCGCGGTCGCGATCGCGCTGCGCACGATCGACGCATTCACGACGTTCGACCAGGTCTTCGTGCTCACGAAGGGCGGGCCGGGGACGTCGACGCAGCTGATCTCGATCTACGGCTACAACACTGCGTTCAAGTTCACCGAGTTCGGCTACGGCACGGCAATGCTGCTGACCGTCGCGCTCGTCGTGCTGGCGCTCGCGGCGCTGACGGTGCGGCTGATCCGACGGCAGGCGGTGTCGTGAGACGCTGGCTCGGAGCCGTCGTGCTGCTGCTCGTCCTCGTGATCGTGCTCGTGCCGATCGCATTCATGGTCGGCACGTCCTTCAAGTCGAACGCGGAGATCACGCAGGACCTCCACCTCTGGCCGCATACGTGGACCGGCTCGAACTACTCGCGCTTGTTCCGCGACAGCTACTTCGGCCAGTACTTCCGCAACTCGTTCATCGTCTGCTCCGCGAGCGTGCTCGTCTCCCTCGTCTTCGGGTCGCTCGCCGCCTACAGCCTCGCGCGCTTCAAGCTGCTGCTGCGGATGGAGCAGTGGCTCGGGTTCGCGATCTTGACCGTCCGCATCCTGCCGCCGGTCGTGATCGTCGTGCCGCTCTTCCTCGTCGCGCTGAAGTTCCACCTGCTGAACTCGTGGCTCGGCCTGATCCTCGTCTACTCGGCGTTCAACGTCTCGTTCGTCGTCTGGATGATGGAGAGCTTCTTCCGGGAGATCCCGATCGACCTCGAGGAAGCGTCGATGGTCGACGGGTCGTCGCGCATGACCGCATTCCGGCGCATCGTGCTGCCGCTCGCGGCGCCGGGGCTCGTCGCCACGGCGATCTTCGCCGTCATCGTCACGTACAACGAGTTCCTCGTCGCGCTCGTACTGACGTCGAGCCCCGGTTCGCAGACGATTCCGGTCGGCGCCTCGACCCTGATCACGCGTATCGACATCGACTGGGGGGCGATGGCCGCCGCAGGGGTGCTGGCCGCCGTGCCGATCATCGTCTTTGCGCTGATCGTGCAACGTCATCTCGTCCGCGGGCTGACGCTCGGGGCGGTCAAATGAGCGCGCGCGGGATCGCCGCCGCGCCGGTCACGTGGGGCGTGTGGGAACGCACGATCGACCGCGACGACCTCGTCCCGCCGGCGACGCTGCTCGAGTCGGTGCAGGGGCTCGGCTTCGGCGCGATCGAGCTCGGCCCGCCGGGCTACTTCGGCGCGAACGGCTCGTCGGTGCGCGCGGAGCTCGGCGCGTTCGACCTCGAGCTCGTGGGCGCGTTCGTGCCGCTCCGCCTGACCGGCCGGGGCGAGGAACACGACGAGGACCTCGCGGAGCTCGACCGCACGCTCGCGGTCCTCGCCGACCAGCCGGCAGCCGTCGCCCTGCTCGCCGACGCCGGCACGCCGGAACGGCTCGCCGCCGCCGGCCGGCCCGACGAGCTCCGGCGGACGACCCTCCGTGGACGCGAGCTCGACGAGGCGCTCGCGCGCCTGGAGCAGGCCGTCGAGCGGTGCCGCTCCGTGGGCGTCCCCGCGGCGCTGCATCCCGAGGTCGGCAGCTACGTCGAGTCTCCGCATGAGATCGAGACCGTCCTCGAGCGCGTCGACCTCGGCCTCTGCCTCGACACGGGACACGTGGCGATCGGCGGCGGGGATCCCGTCGCGCTCGCCCGTGAGCTCGGCAGCCGGATCCGCCACGTGCACCTCAAGGACGTCGCGGGTGGGCAGCTCTTGCGACTGCGGCGCGGCGAGGTCGACGTCGAGACGGCGTGGGAACACGGCCTGTTCTGCACGCTCGGTGACGGCGAGGTCGACCTCGGCGGCGTGCTCGCGGAGCTCTCCTCGTACGAAGGCTGGCTCGTCGTCGAGCAGGACCGGATCGCCGTGCGCGTCGACGACGTCGCCGCGGTGCGCGAGGCGGAGCGGCGCAACCTGGAGTTCGTCCGCGAGCGCGTCGCGTGAGCCAGCCGACGATCCGCGACGTCGCCCGCGCCGCCGGCGTCTCGAAGTCGACTGTCTCGAACGTGATCCGCGACGCGGGGCGCACGACGCCGGAGACGCGCGAACGGGTCCTCGAGGCGATCGCGACGGTCGGCTACCGGCCGAACGCGATCGCGCGCAGCCTCGTGCAACGGCGGACGACGACCGTCGGCATCCTCGTCGGCGATCTCGCGAACCCCTTCTACTCGGAGCTCGCGAAGCTCGTCGAGCAGCGGCTCGCCGCGGCGGGCTACGCGGCCATGATGTGCAACACGGACGGCCACGCGGCGAGCGAGCGGGCGCGCATCGAGTCGCTGCTCGAATACCGCGCGGCCGGGATCGTGATGCTGCAGACGAGCGGCGAGTGGCGCGTCGCCGACGAGTTGCGGGCGCAGGGTGTCCCGCTCGTCGTGGTGAGCTGCTGGGACGAGACGGCGGACTGCGTCGCCGTCGACGACGCAGCCGGCGTGCGGCTTGCAGTCGACCACCTGCTCGACCTCGGGCACCGTCGCATCGCGTACCTCTCGAGCGGGCTCGTCGAGCCGCAGACGGACAAGGCGCGCTTCGACGGCTACCGTCGCGCGCTTCGCGGCGCAGGGCTGCGGCCGCGGAATGAGCTGCGCCTCCGCTGGGAGGATCCTGCGTACCTCACGAGCGACCGCGAGACCGCGCGCGGGATCGACGCGCTCCTACGCGGAGCGGCGCCGCCGACCGCATTCGTCGTCTCGAACGATCTCGTCGCGATCGACCTGATCGAGACGCTCGAGCAGCTCGGGCTACGCGTCCCGGCCGACGTCTCCGTCGTCGGCTTCGACGACATCGCGCTCGCGGGCCTGGCACGGGTGTCGCTGACAACCGTCGCGCAGCCGCGCGAGGCGCTTGCCGAGCTCGGTGCGTCGATCGTCCTCGAGCGGATCGAGAGCGGACCGGGAGCGCCGCCGCGCCGCGTGCGGCTGCCGCCGGAGCTCGTCGTGCGGTCGTCGAGCGCCCCTGTCGGTGGCTGACACCCGTTCAGGCCCGCGCGGCGCTGCGAACTGGTGTCAGACACCGCTCGCGATCGTTCCGTGACTCGGCGCGTCTGGTGCGGTGTCGGACACCTTGCCGCGGCGCTGCGAACTGGTGTCAGACACCGCTCGCGAGCGCTACGTGACTCGGCGCGTCTGGTGCGGTGTCGGACACCTTGCCGCGGCGCTGCGAACTGGTGTCAGACACCGCTCGCGAGCGCTACGTGACTTGG
>Ga0075425_100002865_pt1 | contig 17364 bp, 5 predicted proteins | sample SoiMethybrSBSTD4_FD_75300 | JGI IMG/M metagenome (GOLD analysis project Ga0075425, IMG submission 75300) | Bulk soil microbial communities from a Populus tree surrounding site in Tennessee, USA - Soil MetaG P. TD hybrid SBSTD4 | ecosystem: Environmental > Terrestrial > Soil > Tree plantation... | reverse complement strand
GGATCCCGGCCATCGGGGTGCGCACCCGGCTGATCCGGCTGGGCATCACCCACCGGGGCACGATGCAAGTGCCAAGCAGCCCTTCCGTGGCCGGCTGGTATACCAGGAGCCCGCGCCCGGGCGAGATCGGCTCCTCTATCATCGCCGGCCACATCGACTCCTACCTCGGCCCGGGGGTCTTCTACCGGCTGCGCCAACTGCACCCGGGCAACCGGATCTATGTGCGGCAGGCGGGCGGCAAGCTGGCAGTCTTTCGGGTCACCGGGGTGCATCAGTACCCGAAGGCCCACTTCCCCACCGCCGCGGTGTTCGGTCCGGTGCCCGACGCCGAGCTGCACCTGATCACCTGTGGTGGCACGTTCGACTATGCCACCCGCAACTACCTCAGTAACGTCGTGGTCTACAGCACGGAAGTCCGCTGAGCTGGGCCAAGCACACCGGCCGGAATTTCCGTCGTTGACCAGCCGTTTCAGAGCAGTCGAGCCGGGTGCCGTGATCCCCCGGGTTGCCTGGTGCGTGGGAGCGGGGCGGTACCTCTTTGATCCGGAAGTCGGGCCAGCTGGCGAAAATGTCGTCGTAGCGCTGTAGGACAGACGCGTCCCGTCCCCAATGCGATTCATGCATGACACGGCGGCCCCGGCCGCGACAACCACGGGCCGGCCCACGGCCCGCAGAGACTCTTCCAGACCGCTCGCGACTCCCAGTCTGTTACCCAATCAGCGAGGGCTCCCGATAGTCTCCACCACAGTCCCCACTAGGCCATTCGACAGCTCGCAATAGCCCTCTGAGTTGGAGCCCCCTTACGGAATCGAACCGTAGACCTTCTCCTTACCATAAGCACGGCCCGCCGCACTGGGCGCTCTGCCTGCACGGATAACCCGCTTCAGTGCTCGCAACGCCCTGATTGCACGCGGTGCTCACGGCTCTTGTTCCACGACCCGTTCCACGGCTCAGGTCGGTATAGCCATAACGTTTGGTAACCGGTTGGCCTGCCCAGCCCGCGGCCGGAGCCCGCGCACGCCGCGACGGCACTCGCCGGGCTCCCGTGAGCTGGCGAAGTTGAGCGGGCGGATCCCCACATTAGAACGCGAGGAGCAGCCGAAGTTTCTAGTCGCGGCCGGGTGTCTGCCATACCAATCCGTCCACGGGGCAGGCGCTTGACCGGATTCGCTCACATTGCTCTCCTGTCACGTCAACCGGCATCCGCCACTACCTGCACGTGGCTCAACTGATCGAACGCAAGCCCGCTCGAACCCTCGCTCCTGCCAGTCTCCTTGTTGATTCCCAGCCAGACAACCGCACGACCGTCCAGCCCGCGGGTCCGGCGGAACGACTGGACGAGGCGCACGCCGACGCGCGGTACTTCTTCCTCGTGAAGGAAGTACGCGAACGGAGCAGCCTGGTCGAGTCCCACCCGGAGAAGCGATGTCCTCGGCTCGACGCTCGCTGCGCTTCCTGGCGGGCCCCCCGGCAACAGACGCGGCATCCGGGCCCGCTGCAGCTGCGTCTGGCGAATGTCGCCTGGGACGTGGACCGGAATGAAGGGGATCCAGTTCTCTGGGGGATTGTTCATCACCTCGTAGCGGATGCTCGCCTTCGCGGGAGGTGAGCCGGGCGAGCCGACACTCCCCTGCTGCGACGAAACGAGGCGCTGGTGGAATGCGACGAACTCGGTCGCCGCTTCCCCTCCCGGTCGCCCCTCACCGGTTGCGAGGCAGATGGTCTTCTCGATCCCCCAGACCGTGTTCGCCATCTCGTCTCGGGCGAGGCCCGCCTCTTCGAGTACAGGTCCCGCCTGCATCTTGGCTGCCGTGGGCAGGAGGAGCAGGCGCGAGGCCGTCTCGGAGGCTGGGACCGCGCCGGCGCCCTCCGACACGAACATCCGCCAGCGGTGCCGGACCTCTTCTTGCTCGCTCCCGGCGGCCGTGATCCAGATCCGTTCGCCGAAGACGTTCGTGACGACGAGTCCCTTCAGCTGGACGATCGAGCCGGACGGAACGGTGAACGGAACGATTGACCAGTCGTTCGCGTAGACCAGTCCGAACTCGACCAGGAGCAGCAGGGCGATGTCGGTGGTGCCAGGCTTCACGTCGCCGAAATTCGTTCGACCATCCTCGAACGCCCACCAGCGGCTGTCGGGCATGCCCCGAAACCTGACGGGGACGGGTATTAGCGTCCGCGTCTCGCTAGTGACCGTCGCCGCGCCCGATGTTGCGCGCAGGGACATATGTGTGGGATCTGCGTCTAGGCTGTACCAGTCGAGTTGGCCCTGGTAGTACTCCTCGGCCGAGTACGCGGTCTCGCCGCCCTTGCCCGGCGCCGAGACTGCGAACTGATACTCGGCCCGCTCCGGCACCCAGGCGTCGTTCCGGGAGTCGGCGGGCTGCAGAAAGAGCGCCTCGAACCAGTCGATGAACTTCTTCGCGAGCTTGTCGATCGCTGACTTGTGGGTTTCGAGAACCGACAGGCCGTCGTAGGCATGACGGGTGGGGTCTCCGGTCAGGTAGTCGTAGAGCCGGGCGCCGTCCATTCGACGGCCGGCCACCGCTGTCATCGCCGCCCAGACCTGGGGGTGGGCGCAGTAGACGCCATCCTCCCGGTGGTGCGGATCGGGATGCTCGATTGGGTACGCGCGGATGTATTCAGCGGCATAGTTTCCGACCCGGCTCACCAGCTTGATCCACTGGCGGCCCATGAGCAGCCGGATGTCGAGCGCCACCGGCCGTCCCGCCTGGACCATGGGAATCGGTCGGCGTTCCACCCTGGCCTCGAGCGGAACTTGATCGGTCAGTGCCTCGACACCACCGCCGGCCGCCTGGTAGCGATCTAGTCGCGTCGTTTCGAGGTGGATCTTCGCGAGCACCGGTGTGCCGGCGTCGTCTCCCCTGAGCTCTCCCGCCTGCCACTGGCGGGTCAGGAACCAGAGGGCGTCGCGGACCTCAGCCCGGAGGGCGCGCTCGAAGTTGATCGTCCGCGGACGACCCTCGAGCCGGTTCCAGAGCGTCACCGAGGGATGCGCGCGATCCTCCATCGCGGCTTGGATGTCTCGGATTTCGGGTCTAGCCATCGGCGCCTACTCGATCGTGAACGTGTTCATTGTTCAACGAGAGCGGGGTCGTAATCGAGATTGGGTGCCACGTCGCCGCCATCATGGTCGCGGGAAGGAACGTGGCATACGCCGTTCCGTCGAGGTGCGTCGGCTCTACAGCGCGAGTCCGGGCGAGCGTGAAGGTCTCTTCCACTGCGTCGACGAGATCGCGGAACACCCAGGATCCGGTCATCACCGGCGGCACGACGAGCAAGAGGCTCTGCGGCGCCTCGCAGTCGGGACGATCGTCGTTGAACACGACGCCGATCGTATCGGTCGCCGTCGGCAGCGTCTCTGTCCACTCGTCGAGCAGGAGGCCAGCGCGGCGTCCCAAAGCGTCTAGTGAACCGGCGTAGTGCGCCGTGTAGAGGAGACGGTCGCCAGCGAGGGCGTCCGCCGGCAGGTTGGACGGCAATTCGAGTCCCAGCCAGTGGTCATTGGGCCGGTAGGGCAGCTGAATCGGCACGAGTTCCGGCTCGGAACCGCGTAGGGCGCCTGCCAGCTGAACCGTCTGCTCCCAGTCGCGCGCCGCGGGCCGAATCCGCGCCACCCCGTACAGCCAGTCGTCGACCGGGAACTCGTGCGCGGTGACCGCGTGGCGGAGAAGCGCGTCGTCACGGCTGTCCGCGAGCGCGGCGTCCACCTCGGCCGCCGGTTGGGCTGACAGGGTGAACTCGGGAACGACGGTAGAGCTGTCGCCGAAGACGGCCTTCAGCGCCTCCGTGAGCAGCGACACCCGGCGTACCGGATCCGCGGTCGCATCGTGGCTCGTGAGCGCGTCCTCGACCTTCGCGAGCCTGGTCGCAAGATCGTCGGCCAGGGCCGTCGCTCGCGTCCTCAGCGTGTCGCCGAGACTGACCATCGCCTTGCGGACCGTACGCAGGTCCAAGGCCTCCCAGTCGAAGTCGTCGATGGGAAGAAGGGCGTCGACGGCGTCGTACAGGGCCCCGACCGTGGTCGCGTTGGTGACCAGGACGTTCCTCAGCGCGGTCAGCTTCTGGTTGAAGTTGCCGCGCCGACGAGAGAGGTCCGTCAGCAGGGCGGCCGGGGTGAGCGGGTTGATCGCCGCGACTTGAGTGCTGATCTCCAGCTCGGCCCGGCGGAGGAGCGCGATCCTCTCGGCCGCGGTGCTGGCAGCGGGCAGGGCGGGATACTCGATGTCGACCAGGGTGTCGAACCGGGCGAGCCGGTCCGTCCAACGCGTGACGCGCTCGCCGACCAGGTTGAAGAGCTCGCCGAACTGCTGCTTCGTCCACTCTCGGACGAAGCCCCAGCCGCAGTTCGGGAGCCCGTAGCGGCTGCCGCGTTCCAGGATCCTCTCGAGCTCAGCTGCGAGACCATCGATCTGCTGCCCGAGCTCTGGGCTCCACCCGGCGACCCCGGGCGGCAGGGCGTCCACCGAATCGCGGAGCGTGATCGCGTCGTCCCTCAGGACGCCGAGCTCGGGGACCACCGCCGCAACGATCGACCGGTCCAGCCGAGCCGTCGCGTCGTCGTCCCGGTTGGCCTCGCCTCCCAGCGACAGGTCGGTGGCGCGGAGGGGGCGCGACTTGAACAGGAGCCCTCGAAGGTGACGGACGAGCGGGGCAACCTCGAAGAAGGTCAGGCCGCCGACGACCTGGTCGGCGTAGCGGATCCGGATGTCGGCGTCGGGCCGCGGGCCGTACCGGGTGACGATGCGACGGACTACCCGGTCGTCCAGCTCGGTCATCGCCTGGGCGCCTTCGATCTGCAACAGATGGAGCAGGTCGATGGGCTGCAGCCCCAGCTCCGCCTGCGTGACCGTGGTCTCCCGGACCGCGTTGGTGGCGCGGTCGAAGTAGCTCACGTTGCAGGCCACGTCGCGGGGCGGCGGGAGGATGTCGGCGAGCCAGCGGTTCACGGCCCGGGCGGCGCGGGCCCGGGGCGTCATGCCGACGCCGATCACGGGTGAAGCGGCCGAGACGCCGGTCTCGATATGAATGGCGAGGCGGTGCGTCACCAGGCGGCCGCCGCGCGGCGTCCGGATCACGTCAGGGTCGGGCGGATAGCTGCCCCTGCTGAAGCTGTCGAGGTTCCCGGCGGCGCGGTCGAAGTTTCCCTGCGCAGCCTGGTGCACGCTCTCCGCGAGACCGAGGTCCGCGATCGCGTCGTGGACGTCGGCGAGGTCGCCGATCGCCGCTTCGATGGCCGCCGCCTGGGCGGACGTCGCCGCCGGAAGCTCCTTGCCGAACGGGTACGTGCGGTTTCCGGTCCTTCGGAGATACTCAACGAGGCTCAGCCCGTCGACGACGTTGCGGGCCTCGAGTGCTTCGATCGGCACCGTCGGATCGTTCTCGATCGTCGGCAGCAGTTTGTTGGCCGCCAGAGGGAACGCCCGACGCAGCGCGAGGATGAAGGAATCGACCTCGGCCACCTCGTAGCTGTCGTGGAGAGCGCGCTCCAGGCGGTACCCGAGCAGCGCCGCCAAACTCTGGCCGCCCCGCATTCCCTCGAGGAAGGCGAGCGCCGTGCGGACCCGTGCCGACGAAAGGTCGACCCTGAACGCGTCGGCGTTCCTCTCGTCCGCGTTGGCCAGGTAGCCGCTCCGCAGCACCGCCGCCGTCACGGCATGGTTGAGGGAGGGCGCTGGCAGGTAGCCGCCGTTGGTGCTGTCCCGTACCAGGCCGGTCGGCGAATCGTCGCCGAAGACAGCGGCGAGATCCGCCGGGAGCGTGACCGGCTCCATGTCTTTGTGCTCGGAGCGGACATCGTGGAGGTAGCCGTACGCGCCGAGGTAGATGCCGCCGGCGGATGCGGCCGCGCCGGGGAGCAGCCCGCGAAGGCGCGCCAGCCGGTAGTTGACGAGCCCCAGCATCCACGCGTCGTGGCGGTATGTGCAGCAGTCGAGATGCTCGGTGAAGGCGCGTTCCAGCCTTGCCGTCGGTGCGTCGGCCAGACCTCGGATGGCGCGGATCTGCTGATCCAGGAGAGAAGCCGAAGCGCTCGTGCCGAGGACATCCACGATGTGCTCCGAGACGAGCTTGGTCGGATGCCCGGTGATCCGGGAGTCGGCGGTGTAGAGCGGCAGCCAACGGCTCTCGCTCGCATCCTCTGCCTTGACATGAACGAACGGCGCCTCCCGGTTGCGAGCCTTGGCCGCCGTCGGCTCGAGCACGCCTGCTTCGACCTCGAGCGCGGTGCTTGTTCGCCAGAACGAGAGCAGCAGCGCATGACGGAGGCAGAGATAGAGGAGGGCCGTCGGGGGACCGCCCGCGGGAAACCCGTCCTCCCGACGAAGGGTCTCCAGTGACCGAGTCGCCGCCGCGGCCAACCACTCCAGATAGTTGCGGCCGTCGGTGGTGGAGGGCCGCAGCCGCTCGCGTTCGGAGAGCGGCCGATCGTCGATCACCGGCCCCGTAAGCCGGTTCTGCTGGGAGAGGAAGTACCGCTCGAACAGGTCCGGCATCGTCTCGCCCGTGTACCCGAGACGCTCGAGCAGCGCGGCTGCCGATTGCACCCCGCCCGCGAGGTCGACGCGCTGGAGGAGTTCGTCGCCGGTGCCGTCGAGGTTGAGCACGTTGTAGAGGTGGTCCTTGCTCTCGGCGTAGCGCTGGTGGTACTCCACTGACGTCGGGTGCAACCCGAGGACGTCGAGCAGGACCTGATGAGGATCCCCGCGCGCGTTCGCCGTCCCGACGGCGGAGACCTGGTCGAGGAGGCCGGTCCAGTCGGCGCCGATCAGGCGGAGCAGGTCGGTGAGCCGATTGAAGAAATCGTCGGCACCTCCGGCGTTGCCCCGGGCCGCGAGGCTGGAACCGTCGAGCCCGCTCCACGTCATCCGCGAGAAGACGGTCGTGGGGAGGATGCCGTAGGGCTGCCGGCCGAGCCGGAGCGCGGGAATCGCGCCGCGGCCGCTGACGAACTGGGTAAAGAACGAGCGCACGTGCTCGATGTCGGCCGGCTCGAACAGCGGATGCATCATCGTCTCGAGGAAATATCCGAGCGTTCCGGGCCAGAGGGCCGCGTTCATCGCCCGCGCCTCGAGCTGATCTGTGCCGTCCGCGCCGCCGGTGTGATTCAGGATCGAATGATCGATGCCTAGGTAGTCGGCGAGCCATTGCCCGTCGGAACGAAGATCGGGATCCGGGTTCGGCACGATCAGATCCCCGCGCTGCTGGACCTCGTAGGAAGCCTCGGCGTCCTCGGCCAGGCTGAACGCGGACGATGCCGAGTCGGTGTTGTTGGTCGCTGACCCCTGCCCGAGCAGGCTCATGCCGAGGCCGGTCGCCTGGAGATGGGAGAGGTGCTCTTCCAGCACGAGACGTCCGTGCTCGGCGTCGCTCGCCAGCCGCACGCCCAGCACGATGATTCGATCGAATCCCAGGCGAGCCTGGGCAGGGGAGAGATCGATCTTGAATCCCATCCCGGAGGAAACGGCGCGCTCGAAGTCCACCATCCAGCGCATCTCCTCCGGCACCCCCAGTTCACCGTCCTCGGCGCGGAGCTGGTGCTCGGGCGGCGCCGTCGGGTCCGGTCCGCAGACCAGCGGATATGGGATCGATGCGCCGACCTGCTGGACGATCTCCTCGCCCTGGTATCCGAGGAAGACGAACCGGTCCGGCAGAAGCCGCGCGTGCGGGGCGTGACTCCAGGAATCCTGCTGCGTGGTCGGCGCCGGGGGCCACTGGAGGATCGCGACCTGAACCGTCGCCTCCTGCCGGGTCAGCCCGGCAGGAGGCGGTTCGCTCAGGTTCACCGGTTGGTAGTCGGCCTGGATCGTCTCGGCGCGAGCAGGGTCGAGTGCCTGGATCAGGGCGTCGCGGGCGGCCGCGAGCAGCGTGGCGTCGCCGTCCGCCCGCCAGACCGCCGTCCAGTACTCGCCGACCGCGGGGAGCTCGCCCACCTCGAGCGGCCCGTCGACGGGAACGACCAGCACGACTTCGCTCTCGTGGGCCCTGGCGGGCTCCTCGTCCGGATTCGCCGGCCCAAACTGCGTGAGGATCCACGCCGCCCGCCCTGATCCGTGGCTCGCGACGAGCGCACGCCAGGCGGCCCGACGGCCCGCGTCGTCGCCGGCCGCACGCCACCAGTCGATCCAGTACCGCCGGGCGTTTGCGAGCTCAGCTGACGAGAGCACCGGCTCGAACGCGTCGATCAGGCAATCGTCTGGGTAGACCCGCACCCAGACCTGATTCGCGACCGCGCCGTTTCGCTTCACGGCTTTGAAGCGGGTCTCGAGGCGGACCGGGAAGAGCAGAAACGGAGTCCGGTCGCCGAGCGCGCCCATGGTGCGACGCGGGTCCGCAAACGAGGCGAGGCCGTCCTCGGTCTCGCGTTTGCGCGATGCGGCGAGTCGGAGCTCCGCCTCGAGCGTCTCGATCCGCCGAGCCGCCTCGGCATCCTCTAGCCTTAGCTCGTTCAGGCGGTGCGGTGCGTGTTCCACGGCACGCTCGGCGTCGGCGATCCTGGTGCCGAGCGCGCGCCGATCCTGGGTGGCCGCAAAGAGCGCCAGGCGAGCCCGTTCCCACGCCGCCCGCGCGCCCGTCACCGCCTGCTGGGCGCTCGCCAGGTCGCTCACGATCGTGGCCCACCGGTCAGGGAGTCGCCGAGGAACTCTCCGGCGTGAATCGCGACGAGGACCGGAGCCTGGAACAGGATGTAGGCCAAGTCGGCAGAGGTAACGTTCGCGTCCCAGCGGACGGCTCGGTCGTCGGCCCATTGACCGTGAACCTCGGAAGCCGCCGGTGGCTCCGTCAGCACCGGCAGCGCCGGCGGATCGACCCGGAGAAACTCGTCCTCCGCTGCCACGTCGGCCCAGGTCAGGTCGTTCCAGACGCCGATCGAGCCGTCCCTGGAGAGGTCCAGCCCGAAACGCGGTTCGCCCGGACACTCCTTGAGGATGAAGAACCAGCCCGGATCGTCGCCGCGATGCTCTCCCGTACCGCCCCGGGCTTGCTCGACGGTGAGGTCGAAGCCGAGGAAGTAGATGTCGGGCTCGAGCTTGGCCTGGTACAGCGGCGTCCGGATCCGATCAAGGGGAGCCGCATCGAGCTCTGCCTCCGTCACCGGCACGAGCGTTCGCGGCTGGGTCGAGTCGATCTGACCGTCTTTCATGACCCAGGCAGCGCGTTGCGCATAGATGACGGCGGTGGGATAGCGCTTGAGCAGCTCGCCGCGGATCACGAGGACGGTGTCTTCTTCCCCGGGGCTTCGGGCCACCCGGTTGTCGTGTGTGCCCAACCGCGAGCGCTTCGACCAGAGGTGAAGCGGCGGGATGTCCTTGAGCCTCTCGCGCACGGCGGCGTCGCCTGCCGAGGCCGGCCCCAGGTACGCGTTCACGTCCCAGAACTGGCGGAAGTAGCTACCGCGATTGTCCGACGGGTATTCCCGCCACAGCAGCTCCCGTCCGAACTCGTGGTTCAGGCCCACCATGTACGCCTCGATCACGTTGCGATTGGTCTCGAGCAGAGTGATGCTGTTCTCTGGCACGAGGTTGACGTTCGGAATCAGGAGCTCCGGCGAGAGCTCGTACAGCGGCTTGTACATCGGCAGGTTGATCTCCGGGTAGAAGAGCGGCTCCCGGAACTCCTCCGCCTGGAGGTCGGCGATGGCGCCCGGGACGTAGACGCCGTCCCAAAGCCGCCGGGCGATCGTCCGCTCCGGGTCGATTGTGGTCAGCGTCGCGCGGCCGATCGTCCGGAGGTCGAGCGTCACCGGCGCCGCCTCGACCGACGTCCGGCCGCTGTCCGCGAGCAGGGTGTAGGAATTCCGCAGCGCCTCCTTGAACCGGATCGCCTCGGGGCTGTCCGCCGACCCGTCGCGTGGTGCGGCACCGTTGCCGGCCTGCGGCGGACGGAGGACGAACCCCGCATTCGTCGGGAGCCGATCGACGGATCCGGGCGTTTGGGCCGGCCCGCTCAGCCGGTCGGCGCAGGAAATCCGCGTGCGCCATCGGGCCACGAGTCGCGCGGCACCGGCCGCGAGCGCCGCGACGGCCGCCCCTAGCGCGATGCCCAGGTACACCGAAACCAGGACGGACAACAGCACGGCCAGCACGACGGCGGTGACGAGACCGAGGACGAGCACCGCAGCAGCGAGCCGGGGCCACTGTCGGAGCCAGTCGACGAAGAACCCTGGCAACCCGCGCGGCAGGAATGCCGCAGCGACCCATTCGATCGTGGTGACGGCGGCGGGCGTCCGCTTCGGTGGCGCCGCGGCAACCTCGCCACGGTTCATCCGGCTGAGGAGCGCTTCGGGCGGCGTGGTCGGCCTGAAGGGCAAGCTTCGCATAAGGCGACCTTGCGGACGGATCGCGCGGCGCATCGGCGCGGACGTCGCCGAGGCCGAGAGTCGACTGACCGCCACCTGGTGGTGGACGGTCTTGTCGTCGACCACGACGCGACTGTGCAGGGGCGCGGTCAGCATCAGGCTGCGCTCGACCGCGGCCGACTTCAGCTCACGCCCGTACCAGACGACGCTCACCTCCCTGGCAAGCTGAGCTGCCCGGATCCGGCGGATCACCTCCAGCACATCCCCGACCTGCGCCCAGGCGAGGTTCATGTAATCCTCTTGCCACTTCTGGATGACAGCCGTACCGAATCCGGCGACCGCGCGATACCGCGGGTCCAGGTTCAGCGTGTGGACCCAGTTGGTCCGGTTCGGCAGCGGCGCGCCGTCGGCACCGGTCAGCAGCCGTTCGGTGAGAGCGTGCCAGCGGCCGTAAAGCGGTGGGGTGATCAGGGGATCCGGGTCCACCGGCGCCGAACCTCCGCCCGTCGCGGGCAGGGCGCGGACAGCCGCGTTCGCCTGGGCGGCGGGCCGCGCCCTGTAGTCGTCGGCGAGGTTGATGAAGGCCGCGAGCGCGAACTGGAACGGATGCGGCTCGGGGACGGCCCAGCGGTCGTACACCTCGACCCGGGCGCGCTCTTCCGGCGTCAGACTCGCTGGAGGCACCCGGAGCGCACCCGAGAGCTTGAGCACGCCCCCCAGCGCCGGGTCGGTGATGCCCGGCAGGTGGGACCCCGGGCTCTGGACGTCGACGTCACGCCAGCCCACGCGCGAGTCCAGTGGCCGTGCCTCAAGCAGGCGGACGAGGTACTCGAAATCGCCGACCGCCCCGGCCCGGAAATACCAGCGGTGGTAGACCGGATACTCGTCGGGATGGAGGCGGTCACCGGCGTTCTGCGTATAGTCCTGCCACGCGCCGTGCGTCGCGTGGGGCGCGCGGCTTGGATCGAGGCCCAGGCCCGCGAGCCGTCCGCTCTCGAACACGGGCATGAGGAACGCGTGGTACGGAACGTTCTCCTTTAGCCTGCGGGGAGCCAGGATCCGCGAATAGGCGAGGTCGGGGTCCTCGCCGAGCATCGCGGAAAGGCGAGGGAGCACCGCGTTCATGTCGCCGGAGGTGATGTCCGCCGCGGTCGCGGTAAGGCCCCGGTTGACTTGGACGTGGGCCCAGGCCCAGAGTTGGTCGGCGGGTGGGAAAAGACCCCGGTCGCTCACCGTGACATACGGGAGCGGCTTGCCGCTCAGATCCGTGCCCTCCTCGAATTCCCCCTCCTCCAGCACGACCAGTGCGATCCATGGTCGGAGCCGGTGGTTCTTCGGGGCGGCGGGGGTGTACCGCCAGGGAAAGTCCTCGTCGTAGAACTCGATGCAGGGCAGATAGTTCGGCTCGAAGCTGGTGACCCAGTCGCGAGGATCGACGCGGACGATGGCCCGGCCGTCGATGCCGATCACGTCGCCCGGCCCGAAGAGCTGGACGTCCTTCGACACGTTCTGCGTGAGCGGCCCGCCCGCGAGCCCGTCGCCCTCGACCTCGATCGTGACCGGAATGCTCGCCCGCAGCTTCACCTGGGCGTCCCCGTCCCGGGCGGTGAGCTTGCTCGCGATGCCCTGCCGGAGCCAGGGGAGAAAGGAGTAGCTCCCGAGCGAGACGGCCATCAAACTGCCCGTCGCACGTCGCGGGCGGGGATGACCTGTGCTGCCGCGGCACCGGCCGGATCGCGCTCCTGCCAGGCTCGGAGGTATTCGCGGGCCTCGCCGTCGCTGTCGAAGCCGGCGGCGGCGTCCTCGACCGGGAGGTTGGTCTCGAGCGACACGACCGCGTAGCGCTCGCCTTGCACGGTGATCACGGCGGTTGCCGGGTTGCCCTCCATCCGGGTGCGCCGGGACAGCGCGCTCTGCGAGACCGCGTTGACGTTCAGGAAGTGGTTGAAGAGCTTGCTGACGTACACCGTGAAGCGCTCCCTCAGCCGGCGGTAGTTCGTGTCGAGGACGATCTGCTCGTATCTGACGTTGCGCCTCACCACCCGGCTCGACGCCAGCCGAGGACCCTCTGCCGAAAGCTCGAGACCGGCATGTTGGAACTCGAAGGCGGGACGCGAGAGCTTCTCCGTGTCGCTCAGGTTCTGGAACTGGGCGGGGGCGAACTGGCCGAGCGTCTTGCCGGTCGTCCGGAAGTTGCCGCTCGTCTCCCGCAGCGTGAGCCGAGCAGCGTCCCGCGGCGTCTGCGTTCCCACCTTGTCGAGGGTGAGGTCGAGCGGGATCGCGCGCTGGCTCACCTGCAGCGTCCCCAGCGGATGGAAGATCAGAACGCCGGGCTGGTGAGTGATCGGGGCCAGGGTCACCCGCGGTGACATCCCTGCATCGAACGTCGTGATCCAGTTCTCGGTCTTCTCGATCTCGGCAGCCAGGATCGGAATCAGGTCGATGAGCGTGATCAGGGCAGCGCGCGCCTCGCCCCAGGTCTGGTCGAAGTCTTTCGTGACGTCCCAGCAGAGGATATGGATCGTGCCGTGACCTCGCGCCCGCCACGGCGTCGTTCCCTCGAGCGAGAGAGCCAGCTCGACGGTGAAGATGCCCGCTCCGGCGACCTTGAGCGAGACGGTGGCGCTCGCCTCGATGATGAAATAGAAGGGCGAGAACCTCATCAGCGCGTCGAAGCCGACGTTTCCCTCCACGGCGAACGCCGAGAACCCGAAGTACAGCTCCGCATGCGCGCCGAGCTGGGCGGTATTGCTGGTCAGGGCGAAGTACGTGTCGGCCCGGATCCGGCCCCAGGACTCGTTCAGGATGTTGAGCGAGATCCGGCGAGGATTGGGAAACGGCAGCGGTGGCGGATCGAATCGCGGATGGAACCCGCCGGCGCTCATCAAGATGTTCGGCTGGTCGCCGAAGGCGGCCAGCACGCCGACCTCCCCCTCCATGGTGATGAAGAGGATCCGCGAGTCGTACATCGCGGCAAAGAAGAACAGCCGCTTCTTGTCGAACTCGACGGCCCCGATGAAATCGACCTGCAGGATGAGCACCGGGTCGTCGGGATCGGGCAGGGCCAGTGCGAGGACGCCCAGGATCGCGACGTTGCCCGGGATCTCGATGATGATGCCGAGCGAGAGGCTGATCAGGGTTGGGGTCCCCCAGCCGAGCTTGGCCATGGGACCGACCAGGAACGTGTTGACCTTGGGGGGGAAGATCGCCCTCAGATCGCTGATGATCTTCGGCGCGTTGGCGACGACGTTGCGAGGGAAGAGGATCTCGTTTACCGCGCCGGTCCGGACGCCGGCGGCGAGTGCCTCGAGCATTACGGTCCGGTTCAGCCCCACCAGGCCGCCGACGCCGATCAGCTTGAAGCCGTAGCCGAGCTGGAAACCCGTGCCGAATTCGGCCGTGATGATCACGAGCAGCGAGAAGCCCTTCGAGCCGTCGGGCATGCGGGTGGTGATGAGACCGACGGCCTTGAGGTCGACGACGTCACCGAACTTGAGCTCGAGGGCGCCGGCGTATTCCTCGTTGTCGAAGTCGAAATAGAGGTAGCCGCCGCCCTTGACGGGTCCGGCGTTGACGGCGAGGCCGACGCCTTTCGGCGGCCGGAACGACATCGCAAAGTCGAACGGCCCGAGCCGGCCGCCGCCTGGGGGGGTGGTCAGCTCGACGCGCACGCCCACGTTCTGGACGACGGCCTGGAGGACGCTCAGGTCGGCCTTGAGTGTGGCGGTGAGGTCGACCGGGATCCCCGCTCCGGTTGGGCGGGCGGAGATCGTGGCCGATTGGATCTCGATCGGGCCGAGGCTGATGTGCACCGGCAGCTCGATCTCGAGCCCCGCGGACCCTGTGAAGTAGACGCCGTGGAGGGAGCTCACGCCGGCGGTGAGCCCGAATGCAGCTTTGATCTCGTTGGGGAGGACCGAGGAGAGGAAGCCGTCGCCCGCTCCGCCGCCCAGGGAGATGACCAGCGCGGCCCCGCTGACGGCCACCTCCCCAAAGGCATCCGGAGTGGCTGCGGTCTGAACTCGAATGCCGCCCCGGAGGGTCAGCGACTCGGCTTCGAGCCGGGTCCCTTTCGGGTCGCCGACCAGGGTCACGGTCGATCCGGTGACCGGGCGATAGACGAACGCCGCGCTGAACTCGGCGGCGGCAGCGAGGGCGCCTCGGAGGAATCCGATATCGACCTCGGGTGGAACGTCGGGCCGAACGTGCAGCGAGACGCCGCCGGCCATGTCGAATGACGCCTGTAGCCGGATCTGGAGGTTCTCGCTCGGAGCGAATGATTGCTCCGCCGAGCCCCGCAGGTACGGGAGCAGCGCCAGTCCCGGCTTCTGGGTGGCGGTGGGCGGGAGCACTCCGAGATCGAGGCCGAGATCGAGGTCGGGCTCGAGTTCGGGTCGGCGCCGGAGGAGCGGCCAGTCGACGACGGGGTCGGCGTGTGTTCCCAGGGCGGCAAGAGTCGCATCGGCGAGGAGGTAGTTGCGCTCGCTCTCGGTCGGCGTACGCACGCTCACGTCGAGGCCGCATGCCGCAGCGAGCTGGTAGGCGGCATAGAGAAACGCAGTCCCGTCGAAGTTGTCCTGCCCCCACCGATAGGCATCGGTGAACACGGCTGCCGGATTCTGGAAGACCCGGGCGAGATCACTCCAGGCGATCTCGCGAGCGCGGTATGCCGGCCGGTTGCCGGCTGCGGGCACGTCTCGGACGCGGATGACGCCGACGAGGCGGAGGAAGGCGCCTACCCGGGGTCGGCGATTCAGGAGGTGGCCGACGACGAGGAAGTCGAGGAGTTGACGCGGGAACTCGTTGCGGAACGCCCCCGCATCGATGCTCGCGGGCAAGTCTCCCGACCCGATGGACGTCAATCCCCGGATGGCGCCGATAACCTGCTGCAGCCCGGCCATCAGATTCGAGGATCCGGGCGTCGTGGCCGAGTCCTCCTGGATCTGAGACCGCACCCCCGTCGCCACGACCGCGGCGTCGTGAACCGGCCCGATCAGGTTCGAGACGTCCCATCCGAGTGCGGCCATGAAGGCCGAGAATTCCTCGGGGCCCTCGACCGCCTCCGCCAGCGGCTCGAAGGCGCTCACTAGCTCGTGGATGATGTCGGCGAGGGTGTCGGTGGCGCTCACGGTGCCGGTGCCTCGACCCTCGCGAACAACCTGTCGTTGCTGTCGCTCATCCCGACGTGGGGGGCAGCGCCGCCCGGCGGGTAGTGGTTGCAGATGAGCCGCTTCGGGTTCGCAGGGTCGGTAATCGGGACCGTGATCGTGTATCCGATCCGGCTTCCTGTCCAATCACCATCGCCCGATTTGTCCACCCAGTCGAGGTCCTTCATCATGTCGTCAAGTGTCGCGAACCCAAAGCGACGGTATACCGGGTACGGGTGGGACGGCGTGTACCTGCTGTCTTTCAGGAGCGCCTGCTTGACGAAGTCCCGCCTGGTCGCCGCCGGCGCCGAATTCTTCGGTCCATCGCCGTCGATGTGGCGGATGACCGGGACGTCCTCGGCGTAGAGAAAGAGACGGCCGCGATTGAGGCTGTGAACAGGCGGGACGAGCTTCCAGGCGGGGTCGAACGCGATCGGATAGAACGCGCCGACCTCGTCGCCCTTCTTGGGCATCGGATCGGGCACCCACGTCTCCCACGTGCCCTTCGGGATGGCGCCTCCGTCGATCAGCCGGTGAGCTGCATTGGTCGAGAAGCCGTTGACCAGGGTCGAGCGACGGACGGGGGTGGGGTAGTACTGCGAGAACTCGTATGCCATGTACTCCATTTGCACCCTCCCGCCCGGCGTTGGATATGCGTAGGCGACATGTGCGTACTTCGGGGCGGTGATTGTTACCCTCCCCAGGCACTGCTGCAAGAGGGTGAGAAACTCGGGCGCTCGTCCGACGCTGCAGCCGACGATATGCACGGTGAGCGGCAGCCTTGCGCCACCATCAGCAGTCGTCGGAAAGAGCCCGGGCGGGATCGTGAGGACGTTCTGATTATCCGCGTACGCCTTGGCCAGGACGTCGTAGTTGATCTCGTCGGAGATCGTTGCGGTCAGCGGCATCGCGAGCATGCCGGTTTTGTTGGCATGAGACGCGAGGATGAGGCTCTCGATGCGCGACGAGGGATTCGTGGGGTCGTTCACCGTCAGATCTTGGAGCCCCTGCTTGACGAACCACCTCAGGGAACCGGGATCTGGAGGAGACGGTTCGAGCACCCGTGTGTTGGGACGCGCAGCCAGCAGCGCGTGGAAGGAGCCTTCCAGGTCGCCGGCAGATCCCACAGGGGGCGCGAACGCATAGTCCATCGAACTTGACGACCCTTGGTTATCTTTAGCGGGAGGGCTCTCCCGCGCGTCGACGATGGATTAGCTGAGCCGTCGATACGTTACACGTTCGCAGCTGCCGCTTCAACGTCTCCGGCGCATGTCGAGCGCCGCTCGCCGCGATTGGCAGGTTGGCCGTCGCGGTGGCTCGACAGGCGTGCAGGACGTTGCCGACATCGCCGACCCGGAGCAGCGGGCTCGAGCACTAGGTGTGCTCCTGTCCAATGCTGCGATGCGCAGCAGCGATCAAGAGCTCGGCAGGCGAGCGTTCGAACTCCTTCTATTCACACCGAACGCCTTGGACTACTTGGCGAAATTGCCAGTAGCACTGCTATGGCGACTATTCGCGAATGGAGAGCTGGAAATTGCCGCGCGCGGATCCACCGACCCGTCGGCAGTGACACCGTTACGTGGAGCTGTACGGAGTCGGCCAATATGCATGCTGCGGCTCAGCCGTGCAGTGTAGTCCTGCGCAGAACGGAATCGGCGACTGGGCAGCGATGAAGCAGCAGCGGACACGGCTTCGATTACGGAAAGTGATCAGACATTGTCAGTTGTGGGCAGCCTGAGTGTCGGAGCGTCTCCTTGACCCGTTCCACGAAAGTGACGAATTGGATCGGTACTAATCTCGAATTATCTCCACTACCTGGGAGCCCCCTTACGGAATCGAACCGTAGACCTTCTCCTTACCATGGAGACGCTCTGCCGACTGAGCTAAGGGGGCACACGG